>Ga0116227_10002265_pt1 | contig 43777 bp, 36 predicted proteins | sample S1TSphgellanicum_FD_89693 | JGI IMG/M metagenome (GOLD analysis project Ga0116227, IMG submission 89693) | Host-associated microbial communities from peat moss isolated from Minnesota, USA - S1T2_Fb - Sphagnum magellanicum MG | ecosystem: Host-associated > Plants > Peat moss > Unclassified... | reverse complement strand
ATTTTATTGGGTTGTTTTGTTGGGTTGTGGTGGTGGGTGGGTTTTGGTGTGGTTGGGGGGGGTGGGGGGTGGGGGGGGGGGGGGGGTGGGCGGGGGGGGGTTATACAAGGAAAAAGGTCAAAAAATGACATCAAGCTTAGCAAACAAATGTAAAGCCCAACAAATTTTTAAGCTCTGCAATGGAACATCCAAAATACACCAAGAATTTTGGCCCATGGCCCAATGCTTTAGGAAACTAGTCATTGAAAACCTACCAATCATCAATTAAACAAATCACCCAAAAAAGGGGGAGAAAAAGGTACAAGATGGAAGGACCAGGACTTCAAACAGGCTGGACTATTAGGGGAATGGGAACAAATCAAGTACCAAAGCTTTCCTTAGTTGTGAGAAGCATATCAAATAAGGAGAAGGAAAAATCATTAAAAGCACGTCTAGCATAGAAAAACCATCACTAAAGACCTCCATGGTTAGAAGGAGAAACATGTTTGTCGGGTATTGATTGTAACATCTCCCATCCTTAACTTTTGTCATGATCATGTCAACAACTCCACAAAATAAAATAGATTCACAATCATCTCAACAACTCCACAAAATAAAATAGTTTGTGAAACCAAATATGCTCAAGTAGGGTTAATGATGACAATGTTAACCAACATCTGGACATCGTGTTTAACTATAAAAGCCTAACTATGTGGCTAGTTGCTTTAGGTTTAGGGTTTTAAAGTTTAGGATTTACTATTTACAAATAGTAGATTTTGAATCAAATTTGATGTTGTGGGTTGGAGTTGGATTAATGTTGGTTGATTATCTAGTTGGGCAAGTTAGAACTAATGTTGGTTGGTTTTGGTTTTTGGTTGAGTCTAGTTTTCAATCTAGCTTCTTTTACTACGTTTAATGTTTACAATTTTCGATTGAAGCTAGATGAGATGAAAGTTTAGGGTTTCAAGTAGGTGGAGTGGTTTTAACATTGTTAAGAATGATGAATCTCATATTTTCACTAACCTTGAAATGGCAACAGGCATCATAACTAGAGGTCAATATCGAGATGGCCCACATGGACTATTGCAATCCAATTTTACTTCATCATCCTATCATTTACATCCCCTCTATTTTGTTTTAGCCAGTTTTTTGCCCTCACATAGTATGTTAGCACATTTATCTTCTTTTCCTACATTAGCCATGAGCTACTCCTCATGACCCATTAATGTTCATGGTGGAGCCCTTTCTACATCCTCCAATTTTGTGTCCTACATGTGATTGTTGTAAATATGCCTTTTATTAAGCCTTAATAATTACTTCCAAGATGATATAATACTAGGGAAAGGAAGTTCAACAATTCTTAAACACCTAGTTGACTTCCTAATTTACTCTATTACAATTTATCACTTAAAAATAACAAAATTTTATACATGAAGTGAAAAAAATTGTCCATTAAATGAGACTCCACCTTACCCCCATTTATTACCCCTTGCTAATATGTGGAAAAAGGCAACAACCTAATATTATGGCATAATAACAACAAAAAATAATTTGTATAAAAATGTAAGTATGATAATTCTACTTCACATTAAAATTATCACCACAAGGCAACAAAGGTCTCCTTTTTCTAGGAAGTGAAATACTTGAAAAACTAATACCTTAGAAAATATATGACTCTCTTAGGACTTTTTTACCTTTTGTCCAAACCTCTTACCATCTACCCCATACTCCTACCATTTATTCCACAAATCTATTATCTTATCAAAAATGAAAACATACCAACAAATTAGACAAGGGGATCCCAAGAAATATAAACACCTCTTTATTATCATGATGGAGAAGTTCATACCACCTTGTCTTCCCCTCATTCTCCATCAACACACACAAAATAAAATTTATAAAAAAAAATTTTAAAATTGAAAAGGTTGGGAAGGGAAAAAAAGGAATAAGACGAAGAAGATAAAGTGGGCAACCTAGAGAGTTTCCATCTAGAGAAGGGAAAAAAGAATCAAAGGAAGTGAAAAAGAGGTGAGGGCGAAAGGACATAGAACAGTAGAAAAATCAAAAAAATTTAAAAAACAAAAAAGAGAAATCCTCCACATTGGAGGGCAAAGGCTACCTTATTCCCCCTTCCTCAAAAGTCATTTGATCCCTAACTACCAATTCCCCCAAAGAATAATTTAAAAACCTTCGCTAATCTAATTGGGAGCATTTCCTTTCCTAGAATTTTTCCCACCTTCTAATTAAATGACTAACCAACCTTCACTTTCTAAAAGGTTTTGGTTGATTTTTCACCTACCAACCTAAATATTAACTAACTAATGGGCATCACATCCCAAATAGTAATGAAAATTACTATTGGTCAAAACATTTATCAAGCTGCCCATCTAATTAAAATAACGGACCTAGGTTAAGATAAGATTAACCCTAGGTTAACAATTGGTTTTACATAACAAAGGAAATATTAGGTCATCACTAATTAACATGTTTTGTTCATATATTTTCATTAATTATAAGGGTTGTGATGCCTTCAACATTACTAAATTCCCCCCTTCTTCCACTTGGGCATTTGTAGATATCATTGATCCCTTCCATTTGGGTTTACCATGCCCTTGTTCATATCACCATATTCCATATGCTCTTCGTGTATTCCTTTATTTGTATGCCATCAACCCATTTGACATTACAACTTGGCATGCATTTTTGTTTTTCCTTTCTTGATGTTTGTATTTTCTTTCACGAGGTGGTGAAAAAAGCCACCAAAAAACTCACACTCACTTCTATCAATACATAACAAGAAATTGGAAACATTGCATGAAGAACACATGATTAAAGACTAGGTTCTAACTTCTTGGAGAATTTTTTTAATTGCGTTAGACCCTTCTCCACCTCCATTAGCATGACTATGTTGTGCATGGGCATTTTCACATGTAGGAAAGTACATTTGAAGAATGCATGCATTGATTCCAAGCATTTCAACAATCCCATTTGATGAAATCACAACAACCCTTCACATTTTTCACCCATTAGCAAATGTCAACCTCCCCCTTTTTGTCGATGATTTCCATCAAGAAAGAAAGGTTATTTTAAACTAAAAAACCTTTATTCTCACTTTGGCACATTCACCACGTTTTTCATTTAGTGGTCCATCAAACTAACGACATCTAACCCATAGTGATTAGAGAGGTGATTTATCAACCAATTGCCCACACACTTAACATTTAGTTCAAGGATACATTTGTGGAACATTTTAATCCTCACTAATTTGGTGTGGCAACTTGGGGTGGGTGTGAAAAGGCGATCCATGAGGTTTGCGTTATGTTGGATTTGCATCCACATTGGGTCATAATACAAATGGATGTCCATATTGCCTCCAATTTTGTATCACAAATAGCCATTTTTTCATAATTATAATCTTCCACATGTACCTTGAATCGGTTTTTCCTATTTGTTCAACAATTTTATGCGTGCCCATCCCCACTATATTTCTCACAGTTTTTTCGACACGAGGATTTCATAATCATTTCATATTAGTTTAATACACAATAGGGGGATCCTTTGGGCAAAACATTATTTACCCTAACATATTTTCATGTTTTTTGCCCTACTGTAAAAGCCCACCTTACTTATGTTTATCCCTTGTTCACTAATGATATGCATATTATTGGTTATATTTTAGATATGGTCCGCACCTTTTTACAATTACAAGTGAAGTTTGTAACATTAAGACTTTCCATTCAACCAACGAAATGTGTAGCTTGGTTTCCATAAGGATTAGCCCATCCATATCACTTCCTCTAGGTTTTCTTACACCTTGCACAAATTTTCGTATTTTGGTTGCACCAATGGGTTTTATTCCATTTCTGGGTCCTTTGTCACAAAAGCGCTTCAAAAGTATCTCAACACCATAGCTAGCCTCCCTATGCTTGCAAATGAAGAGGCAACTTTTGCAATGTTTTCACTCTGTTATGGCTAGTGTTTAGGCTATTTACTATGCACTATATTTTCGTTTCTACGTATCTTGTAGCATTACATTGAGTTGGATTCGTGTACCATGGCTACATTGGAAAAGTTATTGGGCATGGGATCTTTTGGCACTACAATGGGTCATTTGGCAAGTATCTTATAGCATTACATTGAGTTGGATTCGCGTACCATGGTTACATTGGAAAAGTTATTGGGTGCAGGATCTTTTGGCACTATAGTGGGTCATTTGGCATGTCGTTAAGTCACTTTACCTACTTTTTTAAGAGGGGGGTTGGCCTTCCCTTAGTGGTTCGACTTGCTACCCTCGCCATCTTGGGATGTTGGGCTCTGATCACTACTTAATTGTTACTCATTTTTAGTGAAATGGACACTCTATTTTTCTTGTTGTGGTCACACATGTCGAAACTAACATTTTTCCTTTCCAACTAGCATTGCAAAATATCCGAACTTTATTACCCCAGGTTGTTTGTTCTTAGGTCCCCCCTTTGAAAATCTTGTGGTATAATCATATCTTTAAGCTTCTTTCATGGACTACCTACACGAACAAGAATTTGCTACACTTCTAGTAAGTGGTTTTTCAAATGCCATGTGAACATGATTTTAATTTTATGTAGGTCTAGTCACAAGCATTTGGTTTTTAATATGTCCTACCATGCTTGCATTTTGTTTGTCCTCAATTTACTTCAATATAACATTACATACTAGTTTTTGTTTACCACATCCTATAGTTGCACATCTTTCACATTATTAGTGCAGACATACCATTGATGATTTGGGTATCCATTTGCATTCATGTTCATAGAGGAATGAACACATTGTTGCCCACAATATTTTTTGGGTTACCATCATAACTATTGTTTTGGAAAATGGAGCACACGTACAGATAAAGGTTTCCCATGTTTTCCCCACCACATTCAATGCCATATCAATATATTTTTATCATGGAAGATGACTTTCAAACCTTAGTGGATGTTATGATAACTAATTTGACTTGCTTAAATATGGTATACTGTGCATTTTTCATGACAACACATGTTTGCAACAACAATCGCTTCAAAAGAAAACACAACCATATGCGGATCACTCATTAAGAGATAATTTCATTCCCCTTGCCAGGTCCAAGCATGGTAAAATGGACCAAAAAGTATGTTAGCCCAAATCCAAATTTTAAATATGGCAATTTTTCAACATAAACATAAGGAAATAGGTTCAAATTTGTTTTTAATGTCATTGTGGAAACCTCCATGCTTTCATTGAGTTTTTATGAGTTGAATACAAATTTTGAAAACTTTAGGATAATAAAAGTAGGTAACAATTAGAACTGGAATTAACAAGTTAATATTACATTTCATGCATACTTCTACATTGAATGTTATATATATTTTGATTCTACTGTGAAAAATTTCAAAGTCCATTAGTATATTTAGCATTCCATTGATTTAAAATTAAAATAAATTTAATTTTTAATCTACTTGTGCTTGAATTTTAATCTATTTTGTAGGTTGTGACATCTACTTGATTTTGATGAATATATACAAACCTACTTTAAACATGTGGATTCAAATATAGTTGTATCAAAGTAAAAGAATTTCATATAATAAAACATTAAAATAAATAATATTTGTAAATTCAATATACCAAGCCCTACTTGATGGTCACTTTCCGTTTATGTTGCAAAAAAAATTTATTTGTTTTACCATGTTTTGACCCTACCATAAAGACTTGTGGTTGTCTTCATTCTTTTTTTTACTCCTTTTTTATTACTTGTGTTCATGCCATTATAGCCCTCCCTCACATCAACAATTTTTTAAAATTCTTGCAATGTTTATTTTTTCATTATTGGTAACTTCTATCCATAGCCTTCCAATTTGCACACAAACCATTATGATTTTTCAACATGCTGCCATGTTTGGCAAACAATTTTCATTTCTTCCACACGTTGTAGTTAGTGCACCTCACTTGCCAATATATGGTAAATGATGTTTTTTAAATTTATGATCTTCTATTTTATTAGTGTATTAATGATGTTTTGATTGTTGTGTGTTTTCATGACTTAAGTTCTTAAGCTGTTATTTTCCTTATACAATCACTAAAAAAAGGGTACACATAAGTTTGTATGTATTTTGAATATTGCAAAATAATGATTAAAAACATCAACATACAAACCTAAAAACATTCATTTAGCAAAATCAACACTACATACATCACCAACGTGGTGACAGAATAACTTTACGAACCTTAGCAAATCAACTTGCTTTGGATTTCCTCTCTATATATATTATCATGGTCTACAAATGTGGGTATTCCAACAATAAATGAATTTTCTAGAGCTAATACCCAATTGGTAGGTATGTTGGTTCTGGAGATGGAAAAGACATGGACATGCAATTTCAACAATGATTTCTTTAGATTTTCCTGAAACATCCCACTACAACAAATCAACTCAGAGCTCCCAAACATTTTCAATCTTTTCCATATTCCTACAAGATTTTCAAGCATGTTCAACTTAAGCAGGATCCCCACAAAGACCAGTCCTAATAACCCTTTTATGCCTTTCATCACTTTTGTCCTAAGGTCTCTATTAACTCTTTGACTCCTAGTTCTCTATTCACTAGCTTTAACACAGTAGAAATTATAAAGCAAAATGAATAGCACATTCACACAATGAGCTTCAAACATTCATCTTGAAAGCTCCTAACAACAATCACTAAATTGAAATCAATTAAAGTCCAAAAACTAGACTAATGCTTAACTTTCATCCTCGTCTAATGTTTATTCCTCTCCAGCACCAAGTGCCCCATCCTCCATTCAACAACTCCACATTGTTTTCCTCACACAACCAAAGAAAATCCAAGAAACAACATTCAACCATAAACTTTAAATCTAGGCACTAACACTCCATGAAAAATAACAAACAAAACTCCATAACCTGCAAACAACAAAAACAAAAGAAAATAGCAAAGACATCAAGAAGCAAAATGTGGCTCCTCTAAAGTTCATGATGGCCAACTATCTCTTCCCTTGGCATTTTCTGCTAATCATATCCATCACAACTCTTCATCCATTAGGTTACTTCTTCATCCATACCTTTATTTGGGTCTTGTTCACATTGAAAAAAAACTAACACATTTTCAAGTTACATGTGTCACCACTCCCTTCCTAAAAATCTATGACCTCATAGATATGTTATCAATATGTAAAGTGGTAGATTTGCAAGTTTCTTCTTGCCCTTTCCTAGTGTTTTTTGTCCATGTCTTTTATGACACAGGTCCTACCACCTTAATCATGTTCTTGAGTACCCTTCCCATCCTTGTATGCAACAAAAACATAGGGCCCTTCCTAGCCACCCACAAGATTTTTTTTCTTGCCAAGTTTTTACATCTTGACTTTCATGCCCTCTCTTTCAAATCCTTCAAACATCTATAACCCCTTCCTAGAAACATAAACCTTACGTTGCTTCTTTTGAGCTTGTTCAACATTCTCAAGGAAAGACTTGTGAATGTTTGAAACTAAGTACATTTTCCATATCATTTGCTCAACCATTGTTTCAAGTCCCACCTATTCATCTACCACATCACACAACCCATTCAAACTATTGTCACAGTAAGTTTAGGACTACATCCTATCAACACCATGTAAGGTGAATATCTCGTGTTGGCTTGCAGACCACAACAATATCCAAATAATATTCTTGGTAATTGAATATCCCATTCGTGTATATTGGTTGAAGATAAAATAGTCAGGCCATGTTTGATGGTTTGTATTAGTCGTTCTACCATGCCATTGCATTGTGGCCATGCTAGTGCAATAAACTGGTGTATAACATCATAGTCTTGACACAAAGCATCAAACTCCTTCATCCACTCACTACCATTATCTATGAAAACATATTTGGGCACTCCAAATTAGCATATGATCTTGTCTTCAAGGAACTTGGTTATAGTGATTACGTCATGCTCTCTCATAGGACATGCTTCACACCACTTGGAATAGTGGTCAATAACAACAAAAACATATTTATTACCACTAGATGTTTCAAGTAAAGGTCTTGCAGTATAGAGTGTTATTTGATAAAATAGATCACACATAAGTATGTTTTTCATACTTTCCACCCTAGACCTTAAATTGCCAATTTGTTTGGCCAATTGGCATTTGCCACATGTTTTGACAAACTCTTTATAAACTATGTCTTATCATGCTAGAAAAATCGTTTCTTAATTTCAACAAACGTTCTTGCTTCACCTAAATGCCCGACCTCATTATGCATTTTCTTCACTATCAAAAATCTATCATTAGGTTTAAAAACCACTAGATTCTGAAAATATAATGTGTCTTCCTACCAATGATATCTCCTCACTCTCCTCTTTGCCCTCTCAATGTCAACAGAAGTGCATTCATTTGGGTCCAATGAACCACTAGTGAGTAATTTCATATTCAAAGGATCTTCCCAAATTTCCAATAAATGGTTTGGTTTATCCCCATCCATTTCTTGTTCCATGATAATTTTGATCTTGGCCTTATCAATCAAAGTTTGTGCTTCAAGGGCTAGATTCTAGTATCCTTGTAAAGTGTATTTTAATTTCTATTGTTTAACAATCATCTAATCTTGTTCCTCATCTTGATAAAGAATGATTTTTTTCCCTTCTAAGCTTGTCCCTTGGTGTGGTCCAATGTTGCATCCTCTTTTGTAATCAATGTGAAGAGATTGTTGATTGTTTCATTTCCTTTGGTAGTGGGAGACATGGAAACATCTCGTGCAATCCCATCCAGATCCTAAATTTCACCTCCAAAAAATTTATCAACTTCATACCTGCCAATTGGGTTTCAACTCAAAACATCCACATTGGCATGTGTAGCTAGACTATCCTATGGATTATCTTGAAATGAAAGTCCTACAACATAGAAATCCATTTCCTTTTACGTCCATATGCATCTAAGATAGTTGCAAGCCATTCCAGGGGTTTGTGGTATGTTTTTAAAAGGAAGAAAATTTGGTGCAAATATTGATAGAAATGCATTATGCCCCATACAAGAACATAAAACTCCCCTTCCATTGGATGGAAACTCTTCTGCATAGGAGATAATCCCTTGTTGGCATAGGCTATGACTTGTTCTTGCCTCTCATACTTTTGTGACAAGATGGCACCCACTCCCTTTATAAACCAATCTACATCCAGGATGAATGCTTGTGAAAAATTTAGTCTTGTCAACATTGGGGATGCCACAAGCTACTTCTTCAAAATTATAAATCCTCCTTGGTAGATGGGTGTCCACAAAAAATTGTCGTCCTTCTAAGTAAGGTTAAACAATGGTTCTACAATCTTGGCATACCCAAGGGATGAACACCAAATTGAACATTTGCATTGGTGTTTCATCATCCACTACCTAATTCATACCATGATTATTAAGTTTTTCAATCAGAACTTCTTCCGTTGGCATAATCTTATCAAGATTATCATCTACAATATCCTTTGATTCACTCAAGTCCTTTTTAGAAAGAGATCCATCAGTACAATTAGCAAAATCAAGAACTATTGATGCAAAATGCCATGAAGATCCTTCAATTGTACACAACTATTCCAAGTTCATTTTGTTCAAGTCTTTACTCATCTTGGTGTGTTCTGCTTCTTCTGGCATTGAAATCCTTTGAAACATATTGACATTAAGAGGCAAATTTCAATTGTTACACTAGGTCCTTTCCAAACTTGTATAACTCCCTTCTCAACATCTACAATAGCTCCAATTTTCATGATAAAGTCCAACCCTAACAATAAATCATAATTTTTGGTGTCTATGACCAAAAAGATCATTTGGCAAACCACCTTGCTAATTGTGACACGGATATTAGTGATCTTTCCCAATGCCTAAATGATTATACTTGACACAATCTTGTATGTTTCATGACTTGAAGCCAGATGCATTATACCGAGTTCTTTTACCACATAGGCTACCATGACCGACATTGATGCTTTAGTATCAACCAAGCCTTCAATCAATGTTCGAATTGATTTCAAACACTAGATGAAGAGTTTTGTTATAGTGAGTTTTGTTGATGCAGACTTGTTTGATTGTAAGAATAGCCATGATAACAACTACTTATGACTGGGTTGTTTCAACATCCTTTCTTTGTCTAGCCAGTTTCACTAGGCTTTTTAAGATATTCCAACTCTTTAGGAATAATGAAGATGGTTTCCATGGGTGTTAAGGAAATCTTCCCTTTAACAAATATGACAGAATTTTTAATTTAATGTTTCTAGATCTACCCCAACATTTTTAGATTTTTTTTTTTTCTTCATGTAATTTTCCTATCCCTACTCCAAATGTAGATGCTTGTATAGGTAATCTATGTTTTGGCATCTTGATTCTAGAGAAAACATTATGTTTAACTCCACATAATTGATTTAATTTAGTCAATGTGGCTTTTTCATCATTCATTAACACTTTTAGGAAATTTGCAAAAGCAAATGGGCCCTTACCATTCTTTTTCCAATATCTATCTTATGTGTGCCCTATGCATGAACAAAAATAACACCTCAAATTGTAATTATTTGTCTTATGCCCCCCCACCACATTTAGCGCACTTTGGCCTTAATGGATAATGAGTCTAGGACATGTGGGCTTATTCACAATTGAGGTTCCAAAAAAAGGAATAAGGATTCAAGGATTTTTGTGGGGTTATTTGTTGCAAATAACATTTATTTGAAACAAATTTAAATGAAAAAAATTGAATAGTTTAATTTAAGATAACTCATGTGGTGGTTATGATTTTTCACATTCATACATAATTATGTGTGAATATTTTGGTTTATAGCCAGAAACATAGAAATTTTCAAAAATTCCCAAAATGAATTTTAATGGACAACCAAACATTTTTTTTAGCAAGATTATTTCCTTCACATGTGATCTTCACCTAAGCTAGACATTTTGAACCCATTGAACATAATGTTTTTGTCAAATGGTTAAAAAAATGAATCCTTTTCCTTATAGCCCTTTCCTTCAAAATTTCAAAACTTTGAAATTTTTGTATAATTTGGTTTTTCATTAAGTTCATATAATGAACATGTACTTTCATAGAAAGGGGCATGATTTTGTTACGAAAAAAGTTTGAAATCAATTGTAGGACTTTATGCATTCCTTTTGATTCCTTTTTTAAAAATTGTAATTTAGACCTTTGATATAGTTAGTTTATAAGACTCAAAATGACATTTACCTAATATCCAAATTATTCTAAATGCTTTTATTAATTTAACAAGACATATTTTATCATTTTGGCATACAACAATCCACAAGTATAATAATTTAAGATAAACCTCCAAAGTTGTCATTTGTAATCCTTTAAATACAAGTCATTCCTTTTTGGTACCCCAATCATGAATACATCCACATGTAAACATGATATGTTATTTTGACTTGCATAGTTGGCACTAGATGATGCCAGTCATTCCTAGACTAGGTCCTTTTTTGCCATTTGTTCTTCGTCCAAAATAGTTAATAAGAGTATCATTGAGTAATTGTAACTATTTATTGGTATTGGTTTCACTTAATGCCAATTCTTCTTCCCTCTCTTCCTATAGAGGCTCATATGGAGTTTCTCCTATCTCCCCCAACACTTTCTCCATTTCTATTGCAATTGATAAAAGTTCATCCATGTTTTGGTAGGTGCTTACCACCAACAACTTCCTCAATTTTGGTTGCAATTTGGCCAAAAATCGTCTTTTCCTCTCTACACTTGGAATGTGGCCCTTGACAAAAAGTCATTTTAACCTTTCATAATACAATTGAACCCTCTACATGGGTTCTTGATGCACCACATCCATCATAGTTCTTAACTCATCTTCATCATATACCCCATATTTTAAATGTAGCAAGGTTTGCAAAGTCTTCCAATCATCTGGTGGTGGGTCAAGTTTATGGTATTAGTCCCAAGCTTTACCTTTCAAATTGAGCTTGGCAATTTTGAAGAACTTGTTTTCATCCAACTCTTTGATTTTTACAGCCATTTGAAGCTTTTGATCTATTCAATCAAAAACATCCTCCATGTCTTCGCCTCAAAAGAGCTTGTCCATACCTTTTGGATTGGTCATCCTATTTATTGAAGGTTTTCAGCACATACACCCAATCAATATTCAATTTTCCTATTTCAAGTTCATATTCCTTTTCCTCAAATTTAATAGACTATAGCTTATTGCTACCTACTCTTATGTTGTCTTCCTTCAACCATGGGACTAAATAGGTTAGAAACTTGAATGTCATATGATTGTTCATTTGCACCCTCTAGTTGCCATTCAAGTCAACCTTGATATGATTTTAAATAGAGTTTCCAACTTCTAAGTCTAGACGTACTTCCACCAATTTCTACCCTTAGAATTCTATCTCGTTCTTGGGACAACTTTTCAACTCTTGGTATGAAAAATCTGATAAAGCAAGCAGGAGAAGTATAAACCTTGGGTATCTAGATATCCCCAACCTTGGGGAATTCGTTTTTCTCCTCAAACCTTGAAACAACAACATTAAGGAATGTAAAATATGAAAAAGAAACTACACTAGAATTGTGCAATGCAATACCACTCTCCAATTCCATCAGAATTTTGATCCATATTTGTGCCTATGTATTAAACCTTCTATGACTGATTTTGACCACAAGATCTCCAACTAGTGCTTCCCTTGGATCTATTCCCATGATGCTCACTACACCAAAGCCATGCAATCGTAATATCAAAGATGCTAAGGATGGATTTTGTTTTATGCTTGAATTGTCAAACCTATGGACCATTTGATGTTCAAATAGTTTTTGGGTAGTTAGATTTTGATTATGCTCACTACTACTAGAATCTAACATCTTTTATGCATATTTAAAACCTATACTAAGGTCAAATTTTTTTAAGGAATACCAAAATATTGTCACAGTGGACCACCTTTTTTGTGCTCCTTTACATAATCCTATTGACCATGTAAAGACACAAAATGGATGAGATTGATGGAATTTAAAATTGTAATGGTTTAAAATATGGTATTTATAAAATACTTGACACATTTTGATTCATTAATATTGATGGGGACCAAAATATAGAACAAAAAAAGATTCCATTAAAAATTAGGTCATTTTTGTCCTTAGTGGTACACCTTAAAAAATTGGACCCACATAGTACAACAACTTCTACACTTAACATCTTATTCTGATCAACACATTTTAATACCAAAAAGGGGTACATATAAGTTTGTATGTACTTTGAATATTGCAAAATGATGATTAGAAACAACAAAACAACAAACCTAAAAACATTCATTCAGTAGAATCAACATTACATACATCAATGACATGTTGATAGAATAACTCTATGGACGTTGGTAGATAAGCTCACTTCAAATTTGCTCTATGTGGATTATCATGGTCTACAAGTGTGGGTATCCAAACAATAAACAAATTCTATAAAGCTAATACCCAATTGGTATAGATGTTTGTTCAGGAGATGGAAAAGACATGGGCAAGCAACTTCAACAGTGATTTCTTTACATTTTCCCAGGATTTCCCACTACAACAAATCTATTCAAAGCTCCCAAACATTCAAGTACTCAATCTTCCCCATATTCCCACTGGATTCTCAAGCATGTTCAACTTGAGTAAGATCCCCACAAAGACCAGCCTTAATAACCCCCTTGAGCTTTTTATCACTTTTGCTTTAAGGTCCTTATTGGCTCCTTAACTCCTAGTGCTCTACTCACTAGCTTTAGCACAACATAAATTATAAAGCAAAATGAACAGCACATTCACACAATGTTTTAGGCATTCATCTTGAAAGCTCCTAACAACAATCATTGAATTGAGATCAATTAGAGTCCAAAAATTAGAATCTTTAACTTTCATCCTCATTTGGTATTTATTCCTTTCCACCACCAAACACCCCATCCACCATTCAATAACTCTGCATTGTTTTTTATCACACAACCAAGAAAAACCAAAAAACAAGGCTCAGCCACAAACTTTAGATCTAAGCGCCAACACTCCATGAAGAACAACAAACGAAACTCCATAACTTGCAAACAACAAAAACACAAAAAAATAATAAAGACATCAAAAAACAAAATGTGGCTCCTCTAAAGCTCATGATGGCCAACCATCCCCTCCCTTGATGTTTTTTGCCAGTCACATCCATCGGAGCTCTTTATCCACTAAGTTACTTCTTCATCAGACCTTTACTTGGGTCTTGCTCACATTGAAAAAGAACTAACACATTTTTAGGTTACAATACTTTTTTGTGAATGGGTTCCCATCCCTACCTTTTTTATATAGATGATTTTTCTTCAATTTACTTAGGTTTTGGTTTTGAAATTCTTTTAAAATTTTGTTATTATATATTTTTTCTAAGGTTAAACATGTTATTAGTTTGAAAGAAAAATCACAATTTTGAATAATAACAATGACAGTTTTTTAAATAATAATTTAATGATGAGTGGGCAATAAGCATGTAGTTCTTACTTTTAAAACATGTCTTAAGTACACAATTATTTTCTAAATTTTGGGTGAGTTTAGGAATGTAGTTGATATAGGTGGTCATCTTTTATAGGTGGTATAATGTTGTTAACAAGAAAAAAAAAATCAGTTTTGAGCTATGTGTAGTTAGGTAGAACCATATCCAGTTTGGAACGAGCCTGTCTAAGAATGTTTTCTGAGAACCCAGAACCAAGGGTCTTGAAATGTGAAGAATTAGGTCCAAAAACAGCCCAGAGGTTCTATCAAAAATAAATAAATTCTTGAAGCAGAATTGAAAGTTCTTTCAAATTGTAAAAAAAGTTGAAACTGAGATCGAATGTTCTCTTGAAAAGTAAGAACAGACCAACACTAACTTTGTTACCTGCTATCAATCCCAAAAGTGACTAACTTTGCAAGCTTTACATATTTGTGAATAATTTGTTATGATCCCATCACTTTTACACCTTGAAGTTCCATAAGCAACCAAGACCCAAGAACTTAGGTTTCTTTCCATGAGATGGTGTGATCACAAGTTTTACCCCAACAATAATTTTCCATTATATTCATTCCATCTAAGAGTAGTTCTGCTCATACTTAGGTATGATATTTGAGCCTTCAACAATATTTATTTAACATCCTAGATGGCTTCTTACTATTTCCTGATCCTCACCCATGAACATGAAAATGAGGATTGTAAAAGACAGAAGACTACTAATAACAAACCACCTGAACCAATCGTTCTACTTGACCAATCAAGAGCAAGTGTCAAACTATACAACGTCTTTTGCCTGCCATACATGCTAGGCCAAAACACTACAAAGTCAATTTTTATCATTGAATGATGAGGAGCTGACACTTGCCATCATCTTTTATGGGATAATATGTTCCCTTAAGTTCTCAACAAAGTTCCTCACAAATAAAATGTTCTTAACATTCTCAACACTAATTACCAACGTTGTATGACTCTTCTTTTTGAGATAACATTCCATTCCATTCGATTCTGACATTTTAAAATTTATGTGAAGGTTCTCTGGGTAGGGGTTTGAGGTGGGTTCTTTCAAAATTTGGACCCTTCAATTCCAGTTTTATCACATAACCTTTGGACCCAGTTTTTGAACTGAGTCCAATTTCACACACACTGCACATTTCCCAATGCTAAAGATTATGTAAGTACAAAGTTTTGCAACAAAGTAAAATAAGAGTGTATGTAAAATTGAACAAGTAATTAGAATTTAATATTTAATTATAAAGTTCAATCTACTTATTAAGATTTTTAAAAAGTCAACTTTTTTACATATGTATCCTCACCTTGTTTTCAAAACTATTTTTTCATGGTTCTGATTCTTGATGTAGCTAAACATTTTCTCCATGATCCGGTTCTTGTGTCATTCCAACAAAATCATGTCAACTCAGATCTGGGTCACAAGAAGCTGACCTGAACCCCCAGTTTTCACCATTCAAACCAGATACTCTCACAACATTGCTAGTCGCCAATCAATTTTCAGCCTGATTGCAGCTCTCCGCTGGAAAGTGAAAAGTGCATTTCCATGCAGCAAGAAAGGTGGCTCCCATTTCAGTGGCTTTCCATTAGGCTCGAGTGTTGTGATCACAGCAGCCCAATGGAAAGAGATCCTTCCAGGATGGGATGAAACAAATGCCAAGGGTTTCATCACTCCACTATTTAAGTTAGGTGGTAGCCAAATGTGCACAAAGGTAGTACCATCTGATGAAAACATAAGGGCTATTACAAGTTTTGTTTGGCCCAATTAAGGATGTAGTGAAGGACATGGAGCTACATGGGGTCACAGTGTACCAGCACCCACCAGTGCACCATGAAGGATGAATGGTAGGTGGTCAGGAAACAGTTTTCTGTTGAGATCCTGTTCCCTAGCTAACCATGGTGGTTAGCTCTCAGTTGCTTTTACCTGTGTATAAACCATCTACTTACCTAATAGTAACCTATTTTACTACCTATCTACCTATGTATGAAACCTATTTCTTGAAAATTGGTTACCAAGGTGAAAGCAAATAGTAACTCAGTTGAGGTTCATCCACTACTGAGTAAAAACAGGCATCCAGTGGATGGTGCGCTGGTGAGTGCTGGTTCAGTGCAGCCGCTACATGGCATTTTATGGCCACATTAAATGGTAGTTAAATTTGGTTGATTGGATGTTCTTTGGTACCAAATGAGTACAATGATTTTTTTTTTTTTGACAAATTTCGTTGCTTTTTTGACCAATTGGGAGTTTTTGTTATCTAGTGTAATTTTGACTAATTTTTCTTGCCAATTCTTTGATATCAAAGAATTGGAGGGAGGGGGGGGAACCTTGCAAACCACACATCAATTGCACAAATGAAACTCAAAATTGATCTGTGCTAGGATTGATTGAAAAATGGAATTGGGATGAAAATATCACTATTGAAATGTAGCTATTGTCATATAATGAATGTGCTGAAATTTTCAACAGAAAAATTAACATTGAAATAATTGGACAATTTGACATTCATATTTCATATTGTGTTGTATTTATTTAATTATGTGTATGAATATTTTCTAATGCTCAATGTGATGTTGGGAAACTTTTTTCAAAACTCATGACATCATTCACTTCAATAAAACTCCAAGCACTAAAGCATGTTTGGGTGAAGACAAAGAGGATGCCTTTTGACCCTTGTTGGGTGGTGCAACTCACAAGTGCCACAAAAAGAAGAACTTGCTTGTTTTGTTGCATTTGCAAATATTAATAACTCGTACTTTTTTCCTCCCACAAGTGTTTGTTGATCCCGTCATTCAGCAAAAGAGAATCCAGTTCCAACCTGCACATCAAAGATTCTTTAAGCACGGAAGCAATGAGCTTACAAAACAAGGAAGTAAGGCAAGAGAGAACAAACATATTACTTACATTTGAAGAGACTCATGAGTTCAATTTCGGGGTCCCCTTTACCACCTCCACCATTGTCACCTCCTCTGCATAGGCCTTCCATAGCTCATGTTAAGGTAACAAGTGTAGGTCATGTGGTTGTCAAGAAAAATATCATGCATGCATTGGGGCTCAAGCATGTGGTCCCATCCCTTTGTCACGCTTTTGAAGAATAGTACACACTTCAGTGGTACCTACTCTTTAGTCTTCTTCCTCAATGCCAATGCAGAGCATTTCTTTCTTAGGAGAGTGCATGTTCCAAGTTCGCATTATGTGATCAAGTTGGATTTCAATAGGGTATTCTCTTTGATTGTTTAAACATTTAACATAACTTTGATCTTCCAAATTTGGTACTACCATAAAGCATCTCCACCCAAACCCCCTATTTGGGCATCAGCTAGTGTTTACCACATCCAACATGCATTATTAATTATTCTCCCATTCCCTCCATAGTTTTTTCTTCTTAGTGAGAAATTTCACACAAATGGAAAAGATTAAAGTTAATAGGGATTTTCCCCCTCTTTTCCTGGGAGAAAAAATAGCCAAATTTTGAAATTTAAAAATTAAATTTTGTTTCCCACAGCTCCACTTGGATTTTGGGTGGGATACATCAAGGGGTATTTTTCTTACCTGGTTTTTACATTTTAGACAAGTTTTACAAACTTGTCACCACTTAATGCTAAATCATTCTTGAGATGCTTGCATATGACACAACATCAAAAATTTAGAGGAAAAAACAAAAAAACTATTGCCTCCCACCCATAAACATAAAAAATTGGTCAATATAAAGTGAGAGAATAGTTAACTCTAAATGTGTAATAAACCAAAAATGATTTTTTAATATTTCAAATCAATCTAGACAGTAGAGATTATAATAATTTGCTAGGGTAGAGTACCTCATCATCGAACACTAGATTATCACTGAACATTTTGGCAGATCTTTCTCAATTCTTCTTCATTTTCAATGATATAAAATGTTATAGGAGCACCTTCTCAAGCTTTACAAATCATCTTTAAAATGCAAAGCCGAAGTAGCAGTCAAAAAAGAGCAGTAAAGAAAATATGTTTCTTCGAATTACAAAACACATCTTTTTTTTCTTTTTTTTACAATTTTACCCCTCCTACTTCATCAATGCATAACTTTCTCATTTTTTTGGTTCAAATTGAGCAATTTAAATTATCTTGTAACTCTGAAGGCAACAAAGTAATATTTAAGGATTTTTTTGAGGGGTTTGGAAGTAGGCTATGAACTGATGATTGAGAAATTTTTGCACAAATGATTACCCCGTACTTCAGAAGGTCATAACTTTCTCACCTCTATTCCATTTTTGTCTATTTTTAGTGCGATAGATGCGTCAAGAGGAGGGAGGGTTCCATCTACTCTTAGGACATCATAAACAATGGGGCCCTCCTCATTAATCGACGACCAAACCCTACCTTAAGTGTTCGGTCACCAGCTGGTCTACCCTACCCCTTTTGAAGGATCTTCACAGTCACAATCTCATTCCAGAACTTGAAAGGCTTCTTTCTTACTTGAAAAATTGCATTTTGGCCTCTGTTTTTTTTCTTTTGTGAGTAACTAATTCACTCATTGTGAGTGTTATGTTAGAATGCATGCATTAATCTATGGCAAAGTTTCAATTCCAACCTTGGCAGATCTTGTATGAGCTCAATTTAGTTCTGCTATCTCATCATCCTTCTTGATTTTGGCTGAAATTTTTCTCAAAGGATTATGTGTTTGTAAACTCATAGTTTGATTTGTAATGAGATTTTTCAAGGGTTGGATTTGTAATCCAATTTGTGGATGAAGCTATTTTAAGTAAGGATTAAATAGAGATAAAATGATTGTAAGGCGGACTCAGGCTCTTAGGGGTGACAAGTCATCATTTGGGCCAATCATTATGACCAGCCAACCGAAAGTAATCATTTTTACTGGCTCTTTTGCAGATCATTGTATCTTTGGATATTTACATATCCCAACTCCAAACTGGTATTGGTAATGGATCCTCTTAAAATTTGCATACTAGCATGGTACTAGTGTTTGATCTTTTCCTTAAGTTTCATACCAGCATGGTACTGGTATTGGGTTTTTCCTTTAGATTTCACACAAGCCTGGCACTAGTATTGGATTTTCTTCAATGATTTTCATACCAGGTTCTCATATTAGAGTCCAAGACCGATTTTTGGCTAGTATGAGACAGGTATATTCCTGACATTGAGATTGGTATGGCCTTGGTATGAAGCTGGTATTACCTCAAGTCCTTACCAAGCTGGTGCTAGTATGAGACTGCTATAACCTCATGTCCCTAGAAAGCATGTGTAGGTACAAGGTTGATATTGCCTCAGGTCATACCAATCTGGTCAGTTCTTTGAGACCAAATATCCTGTCACTGATCTATATATCAGGGTTCCAATATAGTGTCCACCCAACATTGGTCCAAACTCAATTTCACAATACATAATGGAGGTACTTCATCCAAAGTATTGTGTACATGTCATTGTAAGGTTATCATTGGAGTTGCTCCAAGGAACTGTCAATTGGTAAATTAGTCCATATATCTTGGGTGGAGTAGATGGATAATACGGTTTTGGGCATCATTTGAATGGCTAGCTATGTTAGCTGTTAGCTCTTGGAAGAGCTTCAGAACTTGGGATGACTGTAATGGGTGTTGTGTTTAGGTCAATTTGGGAGAAAATTCACACTAATAAGGTGGTGGTGCAATTGTAAGCTTTGCAGTTTTGGTGGGGTTTGAAGTCCCTACTGTTTGGCTGCATTAGCCTCAGGCGTTGAAATGTGTTGAGAGCTTTCTGCTACCATTACCTGCACCATCACACACCTGCTTAGAATGGTTTGGCCTCAAGGCACCTTCACAATTACAATGACATAGGAAAAAATATTCTAAATCATGCAGTAGACCAAAGAAATTTGGAGCAACTCTGCACCCAACAAATAAAAGTGCAAGATGATTTCTCACAAAATCTGTGAAGTAATTTTGTGATCAGGTCAAATGCTCAGGATACACATGTATCATTTTCAACTACGAGCTTGATGCACCATTGCCTAAACCCTAAACCCAGCTCTTTGAACTCAAATTGTGAGCATATCTTGAGCATGGGCGTTTTTGTACAAATAGTGATCACTTTGTGTGAAGAGTTGTCAGAAATAACTTCCTTCCACCACACATTCGAGAACAAAAAGCTCCAGGAGCTTGATTTGGGTTCTTATGAGAGTCAATATAGGATTCACATGAGTTAACTGTTTATGGACTAATATCCAGCAAGGTGTAGATGCCCAATCAGGATGAGACACACCAGTGAGTCAGCCCCTGAATCTGGTTATGGACTAGATAACCGACAAGGTGTAGATGCCCTATCAGGATGAGACACGTCAGTGAGTCAGCCCTTGAAGCTGGTCATGGACAAGATAACCGGCAACATGTAGATGCCCAATCAGGAGACATGTCAGCCCATCAGCCCGTGAAGTTGGTTATGGACCAGATAATCAGCAAGAGGTTGCAGATCACAACATATATTTAGCCATGGTATGCATCCTTGCACATACTCACTAGATTGGCATATTGTATTCACAAGGATTTGTAAGCATCTTTACTAAGCATTAAAGCAGTGCAAGTTTCTTGAGAGCCATGGAAAGCTGGGTGTACAGATTGTCCTCTGTTGTGTCACTGAAACCCAAGAAAGAAGCCATCAAAGAGTCACAAGTTCATCCCTTCGGCCTTTTTGGGTTGTATAACATAACATGGGACGTGACTACCTACAAAAGACACAGTACCCCTCACTGATGTTTGGTGTTAAATAATTCTCAAGAGGCCCCAATTGTAAGAAACAATTTTTTTTGAGCTGACACTGTGTGGGTTTCTCGAGAATTGATTTCTGAACTTACTGAACAAAGAATGCAGTGCAAACTGAGAAATCCCCAAGGTGAGTCTATATATTATCTTCTCTTGTCACTGAACCCAGAAATCAGTTCAAGCCACTGGTTTACCAGTTATCACTGTACACTCAAAATATTTCTTGGACCTTGCCTTCTTAAACTCACATTTGAAATTATGAAACATTCAAGTTAGGGATGTTGGACCCCTTGTTTGAAACAATTAAATGTGTCAACAAAATTTGCAGATTATCAGTGGCAGCTACTCTACAAGTGAGCCAGGAAGAAGTGAGCAAGGACATGGGTGCAGATGCAGAAGCCAAGAATAGTGTGTTAATGTCTGCAAGTTCGAAACACCAATGTCAACTCCAACATCTTGGTCATTAAATCTTCAATACTTAATGCAAGGAACGGGGTCGGGAGCAGCTGAGTGAACCAGCAGCCACCAGTGCACCAGTTCAGGATGAGGCCATTCAAGCTGTTTTGAGGATGAACCAGAAACACAACCTCTTCCCCTGCCCAGGGATTTTTCAGCCCCCTACTCTGCCCCAAAATTTTCCCCTCACCTCCCTCACCTCATTTCCCGCTCACTCCATCGCCAGAGCTTGGAAGAGCTCCCCAACATGAGTAGTTCAAAGCTTTGAGGAGATGCAAGACGCAAGGCTTGAGGAAGGTGGAGAGGAAAAGGTGAAAGGAGTGCTTCATCCCAACGCAAAACTGGCAGAAGAAAGGTAAGCTCCCTCCCTTCTTTGCATTTTTTTTTCCTCCATGTTTTTTTTTCTTTTCTTCTACTTGAGAAGAAGAAAACGATGGCAATGGCCATCACCTTCTAATCATTAATACTTAATGCAAGGAAGGGGGTCAGGAGCGGCTAGAATGAACCAGCAACCACTAGTGCACCAATTCAAGATGAGGCCATTCAAGTTGTTTTGGGGATGAACTAAAACGATTCCCTCTTCCCCTACCCAGAGATTTTTCAGCCCCCTTCTCTACCCTAAAATTTTCCCCTCCTACCTCCTTTACCTCATTTCTTGCTCACTCCATCACCAAAACTTGGGAGGCCTCCCCCAACTTGAGTAGCTCAGAGCTTCAAGGAGACATGAGACACAAGGCTTGAGGAAGATGGAGAGCTCAACATTGAAGGAACATGGAGAGGAAAAGGTAAGAGGAGTGCTTCATCCCAAACGCAAAAGCAAGAGAAGAAAAGTAAGGTCCCTCCCTTCTCTAAATTTTATTTTTTTCTATGTTTTCTTTTCTTTTCTTCTACTTGAGAAGAAGAAGATGATTGCCATGGCCATCATCTTCTTCTTTTGTTTTTTTGTTTCTGCTCGAAGTGAAGAAGGTGACAACACAAGCGTGTCGTCACCTTTTTTTTTTCCTTTTGTTTTTTGCTACGAAGTTTTTCCTTCTTTTTGTTTGAAACAAAAAAGACGACGATAGCAAGCTTGCTACCATTGCCCCCCCCTTTTTTTTTCTACTTGAAGTGAAAATGGGCAACAATAATAAACTTGTTGCTACCACATTTTTTTCCTTTTGTTGTTGTTGTTATGAATAAGGCAATGGTAACAAACTTGCTATTGTCACCCATTTTGTTTCTTTCTACTTGAAGCGAAAATGGGCGACAACAATAAGCTTATTGTTGTCATTTTTTAAAAAATTATTATTGTTGCTACAAATAAGGCAACAAGAACAAGTTTATTGTCATCGCCCATTTTTTTCTTCTTTATACTTGAAGAAAAGAAGGCAACAATGGCAAGTTTGATGTTGTCACCTTTTTTTTTTTGGTGCAGTTACCATTGCCTTTTTTTTTTCCTTCTTCTTCTTTTTTAGTCTTTTTGTTATGAAAAATTGGTAATTATCCATCAGAATTGACAATTGACAATGACCTTGTGGTTTTTTTAAATGTTTAGGGTTATAATGGCTAAAAGAAGGAAACAAAAAAAAATTATTGGTGATTTGGAAATTTAAAAACAAATTGTTACTTATCATAACTAACAATTGGGGAGCAAAATGTTGCTCCATCAGAACCAAGAGTTGATGAATCAAACAATCCATGTGACTTAGAATTGGCAATGGTGGCTATTTACAATTCAAATGATGAGATCCCTCCCAATATAGATTAGGAATTTTGATCGAAAAGTGATGGATTGAGTTGTTTTAGAATTTACATACATTAAATGAAATGTAGAAAAAAAAATTGTACAAAAAAATTTAAGTTTGATTATACTCACACCTTTCATCATTTAATGGAAGGTGTGGGATTTTTTTCAAATTTTTTAATTCTAATACCTAAAAGAGGTTAAGAGTCTATAGTAGTTGCATCTAATTATGTGATCTTATGTTTTACAATACCTACATTCTGTTGTGTGATTTTTTTATGTCTAAATTTTTGAAGCTAGGGTTTTTAATTTATAAAGTAAGGATTTATTTGTTTTTATAACTTTTGATTTAGGTTTAGAACTTGAAACTGACTAGGCCTCTCAATCACCGGCATCCCCTTGTCCACCTAATATGGCTCGAAAGGGCAAAGAATGGATGAAGGTTAGGTTGAAATAGAAGTGTAAAGTTGGCACTTACATTGTCACATATTCTACCAAATGGTTGTTGACCAAGCATTTGAAGGAAATGCATGGTTTAGTGGTAGAAAAGGTTAAACCTAAAAGGCTTTCAACTTCTAAAGGAGGTCTTTTAACATCAAGATCATGCTAAAATGAACATTTACATCTTGGGAAATGCCATGGCCGTGTAGAAGTGGAATGATCAAAAGGTTAGTAGTCATGTTCTTGCTAAAACCCACCGCAAATGGGACAAGTAATTGCTACAAAATAATGTCCACCATTACCAAAACCAATTTTAGTCAAATTAATTTTAGAGCAACTATTGCAAGCACTACAATAAAAGATGTCCTTGTACACCAAGTAATTTCACTGGATTTTGAATGAATTCACGAGTTGTAGTGAATGAGGACCAATGAAAAAGCAATGAATTCATTAGCTTAATGAATAGGGATTAATGAACTGCACCCACATTTTGTGGTAGTGAAATGTTGGGTTTAATGCCTAAGGTGTGGGAAGCGCACCTTGAAATACAACATCACAAATGGAAAAAAACAAATATTTACAAAAGATGATCGGATCCACCCATTCTACATATGCACAATGATTGAAGATGGCATGAGATGTGAAAAATTAGGATTAAAAGTCCACTAAAGTGAGTTAGACACAAGAATTAATAGTTGTATTAGATTTCCATGAATCTAGAATGATTCATGGAAGGTAAGAAAATAATAATAATCAATGTTTATTATTTTTTTATAATTTTGTTTCATCCAAGGTGTGTTAAAGTTTAATTTGGTGGTTTTTGGGTGTTTATAAGATTTAGGGCATAATAAAAGAGGAATTTGTTACAACTACAATTCATGTTGAGATGCAACATCACCATTTGCACACTACTTGTCATGCAACAAGGGCTACAAATGCAACAATTATTTACTAAACTAAACATGGCATTGTAAATAGTGATATGATTTAGGGTTTCCTCTTTATATAGTTAGCTAGGTTTTTTCAACCCTTAAATGTTTTGTATTATCCACTTTTTGAACTTTGGTCCTTTGATATACTATAAAAAACCTTTTTTTTCATTGGGTTCTTTAACATTTTTTGATCCACCCATTTTTGTACATCTTTTATCAATATAATTTATTTTTTTAATCACACTTATTTGATGGGTATATGGTTGATCATATATGTCTTATTTTTTATCATCTTCTTAGTGTTTTAGATGTAAGAATCTAAACCTAAATAGTCTTATATTATATTTTATAATTAATTTGTCTAAGGTTTACAAAAATCAAAATGAACATTATGCAATACCTACATCCTTTTTATTCTAACTTCCATAAAACCATTTCAAATATGCAATACCCACATGTAGGTTTTATAAATAGTTGATAATGTTTTACATCCATTGCAATACCCGCATATAAGTCTTATAAATAATAGTTGATTTTTTAAACATCCATTACAATACGCACATATAGGTTCATAAATAGTTGTTAATGTTTAATATCTTTTGCAATATCCACATATCGGTCTCCATTGCAATATTCATGGGACTCATATGACATGATAATTTAATCTAAGTATCAATAAATAATGTCATGATTAAGGAATTATAAAAAAAAAATCAAATAATGTAAATGATTGATTATCATTTTTAAACAATCATTTATTTCTAAATATTAATTAACGGATTATTTGGTTGAACCTTAATTATTCAGATAATTAGAATTTAAATCTAAAAATCAAATTGATATTTTGATATTTAATTTATTATATTAATTAAATCTTTTTATGTTGATAAGTTATTCAAATCATTATTTTAGATAATTATTAATGACAATTAATTGTCATAAAATTAATTTAGGTATGCAAAGAGACATATTTTGAGTACCCAAATCACTTATTGGTTATTTTGAAATGACCTTACATGTGGGTATTGCATTTAAAGTTGATTCTTCACCTAAGGTTGCTTAAATCACCTATGGATTATTTCATAATGAACTCGCATGCAAATATTGCATATAAGCTTTGGTTTTCATTCAAAGGCCACCCAAATTAAATATTGGTTATTTTGAAATGACCCTACATGTGGGTATTGTGTTTAAGGTTAGGTCTGCATTTCAAATTACTTAAATCACCTATGGGTTATATCAAAATGAACTTGAATATGAGTATTGCATTTAAAGTTAGGTATTTATATAATTTTGTAATACCTGTACACACACTTATTTTCACCAACTAGAAATTTGGCCTTAATTTTTTGAATAATTAAATAAAATTTGTAACAAAACACAAAAGAAAGTATGTCTCTTACCATTTGGTAATATCTCCAAGTTGAGTTTTTTCACTTTCTTTAAAAATATATAAAATGACATTACATTATTTTACATATGTTTAAACCATAAAAATTCCACACAAAATGCACCCTAAATTTATTTTAATTATTATAGACTTGTAGAAAAAATGTTAATTAATTTATATGTTCTAAATTCTAAACCTAAACCATAATTTTAACATTAAATAGTAAATTTTACATTAAACTTTAACCCCATGTACCATCAATGTGACCAATTTTACATTATGTCCATTTTTATATATGTTAACTCATATTATAAAATGAAAAATAATTTTGAAAACATGAATTTCATGATGTATTGGTGGGGAATCAAATATTTTTTAAATATTTTTATGTTTCATGGTTAATGAATTACCACAATATGATACGAGTATTGCATTTAAACAAAAATGGGTTAGGAAATATTGAACTTTAACAACTATGGAACATATGGAAACAAAGGAAATTCATAATTATGTTATAGATCTAAACAAATCATAAGATTAAAAACCAATACAATGAACAAAGTCTAGAATATAAACCTTAAGCCTTAATATATATGAACTAAAATTTTAAACATTAAATCATAATGCATAACCCTAAAATCCCAAATGATATTTAGCCATAAGCCCTATTACAACCTTAATAATACAAACTTTAACAAAAAAAAGTTTTAATGATATATGCCTTAAACCCAAAAAACTATATAAACTATACAAATTATATGATGCAAAACAAAAAAAAATTAAAAGAACATAGGAAAAAAAAAAAAAAATTAAATTTATATGATGCACCCCCAAGCTTTTTGATAGACTCAACTATGAGTCCAAGGTGAAAACAACGAAAGGATGAGGAGTTGGGGTACATTCCCTGGTTCGCAGCATTTTGGGGGTAGAAAGGTGTGTTAGAGCTCCAGGATGGGGACTAGGACGAATGACAAGCAGATCAATTATTCACATGGACCTGCACAAACCAAACAACAAGTTGGTTAGTGCATAGTTGAAGCACTTTTGGTGCACGGACGAGTCATAGGCAAACACAAACTCACAAGATTCACCACGACTTGAACTTGGGGGAAGCCATCACCTTCCCCCTTACAATATTCTCTATGTTTGGCCATAAGGCCAACACCCAAATGTCATTTTGTCTCGAGACTTCGAAGTTAGGAATCCCAAAATTCCCAAAATTGAAACTTTCACAACTTTGGAGGCCCATAACTTTATGTGCAGACCTTCGATTGAGGTGAGGTTTGAAGTAAAGTTATAGCCCTTGTCAAGAACTTTCCAACATTATATAGCCCATCACCTACATGCAAGGAAATCAGGGTGATTCCTAACTTTTAATGGTTGGGAGTCAAATTGACAATTTGACTTTCGACCTTTCTTTTAGCCATAACTTATGTTTCAAGCACCCAAATGGGTCATATGAGCTCATTTTAAACATCTAAGTTTCAAGAGTTTTTCCAATGGTAATGGTATAAAGAATTCTTCAATTCAATGAGTTTTGATCCTTACAATTTCCCTTTAAAATTTAGGGAGTCCATCAAGACTCCAATTCCCAAAGTGGGAGCCCACTTGTGAATGTGTGGGTTCATTCCCTCACATTTTCCTACAGTTTTAGGAGCATGAAATGTGACTTTTGAGCATCACTTTGGCCCCCACCTTTGTAAGCCTTTATATTGGTCATGAGCCCAAGGCTAGGGTTGTGACATTAAAGCTTTTAAACTACAAACATTTATTAATTGAAAAAAAAACCTTAATTTTCAAAAAAAATCAAATAAATTTCGTAAAAAACCAAAAGAAAATATATGTTTATTACTTTTTGTCTCATCTTTCCAAGCTTTTTTTTTTAATTCTCTTTGAAGAAAATATAAAATGAAATTATATTACTTCACATATGTCTAATTAATGTTTAACATAATACATACTTATAATAATCACATGAAAAGATATATTGTAATGTCCATTCCATAAATAAATTAAATAAATAAAATTTAGTAAAAATATGCATTAATTAAACCAAAATGGTTGCAATTACGATGTTGTTTTCATTAAAAATTGTTTATAATGCCTACATATGGGGACCTATGTTCATCATCCATGAACTAGGTTGAACCTTAATAAATGTATAGATAGGATTGGGGGGGGACGGGGGGGAAAGTGAGTAGGTAATTAGTTAGGTATTTGGTTATGTAAAAACCATACATAGGTAGGTAAGCATAGTGATAGGTAGGAAGGTGGGTGCATAGGTAAATAAATAGGTATATAAATAGGTAATTAGGTTAATAGGCAGGTTAATAAGTAGAAATGAAATTCGAGGAACAAGGTAGATAGGTTACTAGGGTAGGTAGGCAAGTTACTAAGCAAGAAGAAAGTTACATTATAAAGGTAATTAGGTAAATAGGCAAATTAGTATGTAGGAAATAAGCTACCTTATCAAAGTGGTTAGGTTTATAGAGTACTTATGTTAATAAGGTGGTTGTGTATATAGGGATACTAAATAGTAAGGTAGTTAGGTTAATGGGTTAGGTAGTTAATACAATGGTTAGGTCAGTAAAGAAGTTAAATCAATAAGGTATGTAGTTAACAAGGTAGTTAGGTTAGTAAGATATGTACTTAGTATAGTATCTAAATTAGTAAGATAATTATTTATTAAGGTAGCTATGTTAATAAGGGATAATTAGTACGGTACCAAGGTTGGTACAATACTTATGAGGGTAGGAAGGTGAGTAGGGTAGCTATGTGTGAGGTCAGGTCCAAGGAAAAAACAACCAAGAACAAACAAATAAAATAAAATATAGTGGTCAACAACGAAAAGAAATGGACTATGATGAACCCCATTTGGCACTGAATGAAAAAACGCAACCCATCTAATGGACAGAATGGCCAATTGCACATTGGTGGATGTTAGTTCACTCTAACTGTTATGAGCTTCCTTTCATGGGCCTTGTGGTATTGACCTTTTCAAGACGTTTTCTCTTAACATCATTTCATTTTCCTTCCTCCTCTTTGCATTATACACCATTCTCCTATTTATTTAATTTGAAATTTGTTTTAACTTTCTCCAAGTGTGCAATAAATGGGAACTTTTTGTATCAATTATTCTAAAAGCTTTGGCTTTCAACCTTAATGGGTCATTCTAGAGCAAAATTGTCTTTAATTTAATTAATTGTAAGGTAAAATATGAGGGCTATGGCATTCCCAAAAAATAGGCCTTCAAGTTCTCAAAATAATGAGCATTCAAAATAATAGGTCCTCTAAAGGCCAATTATTTCAAGAATACCCCTAGAATACCGGGGTCCACTTTTTCACCCTTTTACACTTTGGTGTTGTTCTTATGTCGCCCTATTCCATTCACATGCCACTCTAAACACTTGTGCTACTTGCATATGGAAAACCACGCACTTGGTAAGTTTCGGCACTTAAATTTACCTCGCTACCTTGGGCCAACCTTGACCTTTAGATGTGTGGGACTAATACCTACTACAAACTTCCCAAGTGATCCAAGGCCTTATCGCTTGGGATTACCATCTCTCATCTTCTAACCTAATCGTAAACTTTGCCTAATTCAAAGACTTAATACGCCACAACGAATGGCTCAAGCTCCCTTTCTTGAACCTTCATTCACCGACACTTATGCAACTTGCGAGTATGTCAAATCGGGAGTCAAACCCGGCCCAACATTAAGACTCGTAACCCAAACCCACCACGGGGGCTACCCCATGGTGGTTTGGACTTGGGCCCCAAATAGGCGAGCCCTCACAATTGAGGGTCAACCTAAGAAGGCATGTCACTATCCCCCACTCTAAAGATGTCAACATCCCTATTGACATTTTTTTTGGGGTGACCACCCTAAGCGTTTCCACCATTTTCTCTCCCAACCCCTTTTTGGATTAGCTACTTCCTAATTGAAAAAACCCATTTGCATTATGTTTTTGTGTTCTCAACATAAGAGGTTTTACTTAAGAGGTCGTGAGTCATGAGTCACAAATTGATGCATAGGAAGTTTGATTTCTCCACTCAAGGACATGCCATTTTTTTTGCACGCACCACCACCTCGATCTCGCTTCATTTGAACCTTGAAGTTTTTTTATTCGAGTTCAACTCCAAGTTCATTTCCATTGGTTGCCATTCCCTTACCTATTTTAGCCATTAGCTCCTCGTGAACTTTAGCCTTTTCGTAGTTGACCACATTCATGAAAACCTTTAACCCTTGTTCATGAATATTAATTTTGTGGGTGTTCTCCCCCACCTTAAAGGTTGATGTCCTCATCAACACTTAAGCTGCTTGCAATTGGGTCTTTATTTTTCTTTTGAATTTTCTTCACTCCAAGTTCGTGACCCCTTTCATATTCAAACTTGTTTACAATTTTTGGCAAATGGTCTAGGTTAGCATGTTTCATCCATACTGCATCCTTGTGATAGCATCCTTTACATTTCACTATATACTCTTTACCAAAAAAAACATGTTTGTTTTGCACAAAATATACCTTTGATTTCGAAAACTAGCTTGTGTTCAATGGCATCCACTTCTTGCCACACCTTTTGCTTCCAATCTAGACTCGGATCATCTTGTGCCATAAATTAGTTGGTAATTTTAAGGTGTGCACATTGGGATACAACTTATGCAAGATGTTATAAGCTTTGCATACTTGGCAATGAAACATGGGGTGAGTCCATCGAACATCTTAAAATCCCGGATGTTTAGCCACACATGTTGCCAACCTCAAACTTTACATGCCTTTGTGTTTTGTTGGCATGCTTCTCATATCAGTTTTGAGCCTACTCCAAGAGTTTTTTGGCTTTGGGTATTTTTCTTTACACCCCTTGACCATCTTTACAACTTCCTTGGAATGATATTTACGCCCCATGGGAATGGTTAAGTCCATTGGTTTCCCGACTTCCTTTCCCAACGTTAACTCAAATGGAGACATCTTTGTCGCCAAATGCATTGTGGAGTTATAGCAAAATTCCTCTAGGCCTAAATGTTCACCCCAATCTTTTTGATTGGCACCAACATAATATCTGAGGTATTGGTTTAACACCCCATTGACCCTTTTTATTTGGCCATTGTGATGCCTAACCCACATATCAAATAATGATTTAGCCAAATCAAAAGTTGTTGCAATAGTTTTAGTTAGACCATTTTGGCCAATTTGAAAAGTTGATCAACTATCACAAAAATGGCATTTGTCCCATTCCATTCAGGTAGTTGGGTCATAAAGTCCATGAACACACTTTCCCATGGTTCACTCAGGATTGGTAAAGGTCTATATAGCCCACATTTCTTCTTATATATAGATTTCATGTTTTGACATTTGACACAAGTGTGCACAAAATTCTCTACACCCTTTTTCATTTCGAACCAACATAATATTTTTCTACGACCACTCTTGTGGTTTTTTCATCACAATGTCCCGCCATGGGCACATCATGTTCCTCTTGCATGATTCTCGTGTGTAGTTTCCTTGTTAGCACATAGATTTGGGACTACTTCCATCTGAGCAATCCTTCCTTTAAGGTGATGTCTTTCACCCTCCAACCTTTACACAACTCTTTAAAATAACATTGGGTGAGCGATTCATATATGTAGGCTTCCTTTACCTTTCATTCCAAGCTATTTTTGCCTTGGAAGATGGCCCTTAATGCCTAGGTTTTGGTTGAAGGTTTTTTGAATTAAAATTCCTCTTTCCTATTTAGTGCATCATTGACTACATTATCCCATCCTAGCTTGTGGATTAATTCCACATCCAACAATGCCAATGTGTCGTGCCATCTCAATTATTTCGTTGAAGCCCTTGGCTACATTTCAAAATATCACAAAGAAACCTTGTCCATGTAAACCTTAATCTTATGCATCCCCAAATAGTGTTGCCATGCCTTTAAACAACACATGATGACATACAACTCCTTCTCATGAGTTGGCCATCGTAGTTGGGCCCATAAAACTTTTTGGTCTCAAAGGCAATTAGGTGTCCATCTTACATGAACACTGCATTGATGGCAAAATCGTTTACATTGGTGTGGACTTCAAACGATTTGGTGAAGTCTAAGAATCTTAACACAGGGGTGGACAATAAAATGTTCTTCAAGTCCTCAAATGCCTTATGTTATTCTTCCTTCCATTCGAAGGATAATTCCTTTTTAAGGAGGTCCAAAAGTGGTTTCACAAGTTGCGAAAAACCTTTTATAAACTTTTAGTATAAATTAGCTAGGCCCAAGAAGGATCGAATTCCTTTGACCATGACTAGCCTTTTCCAGTTTAATATGGTTTATAACTTCTTAGGGTTGGGTCTCACCCCTTCCCATGACAAGATATGCCCTAAAAAATCCATCTCTTTGTGAATAAATTCATTTTTTACCCTATTGGCAAAAAGTTGATTATTTCAGAGCTTATTCAGAACATATTTTAAATGTTGCGCATGTTCCTCCATGGTCTTAAAGTACACCAATGTATCATCAATATAGATGATCATGAATTCATCAAATTTTTCATGGAAAATAAAGTTCATGAGGGTTGTGAATGTCAACGGAACATTTCACAACCCAAATGGCATCACTAAGAACTTGTAGAAGCCATACCTAGTCCTCACTGTCATTTTTTCTACATCCTCATCTGCAATGCAAATCTAGTAATACCTAGACTTGAAATCAATTTAGTTGAAGTACTTGGCCCCATTGAATCGATCCAACAAATTGTCAATGCAGGGCAGAGGTTAGTTGTTCTTTATTGTTATTTTATTCAAAGCATGATAATCAATGCACATTTTCAACTTGCCATCCTTTTTATCCATAAACAAAACAAGCGCCCCATATGGCAACTTGCTTTGTCAAATATACCCCCGACTGAAAAGGTCATTAAATATTTTTTGAATTCTTTCGATTTCCTTTTGGTTTAACCTATAGGGCACCTTGGACGGTGGGGTTGATCCAGGCATCACCTCTATCTTATGGTCAACCTCTCTATAAAGTGGAAGGGCATCAAACAATTCATCTATTAGAACCTCCAAAAATTTATTGAATAAGTCCAAAATACAAGTAGGGGGTTACCTCACCCCTTATGGTTTAGGTTCCCCTTTGGGAGACTCTCAAAGACATAAAAACCAAAAAATTAAATGATTTTAACTCACTAGCTAAAGTAACCAAGTTCACTCCCATTTTTGCCAATGTAAAATTATAATCTGAATTTAACTTCACTAACTTGGAGCCACATTTAACATGGACTTTCAACTTACTTTTGCTACAAAGGATGTCTACTTCATAGGCATCCAAAAATGTGTTTCCTAGAATTACATCAAAATTATTTAAATCACACAAGGTGAAGTTCTCAAAAAATTGAACTCCCCCACAAAACAACTTGACTCTTAACACTACATTAAGCAAGGATCTAGCTATGCCTTGTGCTAATTGCACCATGATGGGGTCTGCCACTAATTTGGTCTTGATTCCAAATTGTTTTGTCGCTTGTGGAGTCATGAATGAATTTGTCACTCTTGAACCCAAGAAGAAATACACAAGTTTGTCATCTATCTTATAATTCAATTTTAACAAATTAGAGGCTTCACTTTTATGTGCCCTTATTAATGAACAACCATATTACATTTATTAGCATAAATGGCCTCAATATTATGGCTACACTAATTAATGTATATTTTGAGTATATTGAAATTTTATGTAAAATATTTACTAGATATATTGTGCCCATATTATGAATTTATCCAAGCCATCTTATTATTTTTAAAAGAAATTTGACATTTATTATTATTATATATTAATTGCATGTAATAAAAAAATTCAATATTATCTCTCATTATTTTTTTAAATAGTAATATTTTATTACATAATGCATAATGACGATGCTAATGATATTAGAATGATTAAAAAATAATTATATAATTACTGGAATAATTAATTTTTAAAATATATTATTATATTATTATAAAATTCTTTTCAAACACTAATGTACTTATTTTTTATTATTATTATTAAAAAATTATAGTAAATAATAATAGAAGTAACATGTGAGATAATAATATATAATAATACATAATATAAAATAGTTAACCTAAGCTAGCTACATATTACATTATTATTATTATTATTATTATTATAAGGAATCAATTATGAAGTACTAATATATTATAATAATTACTAAGAAATATTAATATATGGTTTTAAGTTTTTATATTTCAAATTTATAATTGATATTAATTAATTAATTATTATTCAATTATTATAATCAATTACTGATATATAATTTTTATTTTCAGTTTAATTATTTTATTATTTTATAATAATTACTATAGCAGTTAGAATGGAAATATAATAAATTAATATACAAATGCAGAAATTATTTTCAAAGGAAAAATATCTTTATTAAAAATATAAAATAATTATTGTAATAGTTCATAAATAACTATAATGAGTGAAGTAATAATATGAATAATAAAAATAAAATAGTTAACCTTCACTACCGATTAGCTACAATAATAATTGAATTAATGTTATTGTTACTATTAAATATTTACATTTATATTTATTATGAAATATAAAAATGAAAATAATAATGGGAATAATCATAATGAAATAGTTAGCCTAGGCTAGGTTTTAATTATATTATTAGATTAAAAAAACTAGTAATCCATTTTTATAATTACTAATTATTAATTACTGAATATTTCAGTTATTATATTAATTTATTTGGTTATGAAATAATAATTAATTAATTATTAATAATTGGTTGATAGATCATTAAAATTCATATATAATTAAAATTATATATTACTAATGTTTATATAGTTAATACATTAAGTAATAATTAATAATAACTAATAATATACTTAATTTAGTAATCATAATATATTAATGATTATTATTACAAATAAGTAGTTAGTTAGATAGTTTATAAAATGAATTAGTTAGTTTTTAGTTTAATTGTTGATTAATTAATTAACAAACTTATTAATTTATTTTTCTATATTTTATTCATTAAATAATTAATAATTTATTAGTTAATTAGTTAGCTAATTAATTAATTAGTTAGTTGTCATTTACCTAATTAATTATATATTTTTCAAAATGAGAATGAAAGCTAAAACATAGGGATAAACCTTTTTAGTTGTAAGTGGTTTATGACTAAAAATGTTTAATTGCAAATGACTTATAACTAAAAACTTTATCCCATATGTTTTGGCTTTCATTCTCATTTTGAAAAGTATATAAACAAGGTGTTTTGTTTTTGCATTTTCATATTTAAAAACATGGACATATGGGATGAGCCAATAAAAATGACTTAACCCAAAATAAAATATTAATATTAATGTACTTACACCTAAGTACCTATTTTGTTAAGTTACCTACTTACTTTTCTACCTACCTTCCTACCTAAATAAGTATTTGGTTTAGGTAGGTAAATAGGTCTTATCTAGATAGGTGTTTAACTTAGATGGGTAGGTAGGTATATAGGTAGGTAGGTAGGTATTTAATTCAACCTACATATCTAAATATTGATTTAAATTAAATTTGGACAATTCAATGAAATATGCCACATGTCAAATTTATATTGCACCACATGTCACAATTTAAACCATCCAAACATAAAAATTAAATGTATTAAATTATTTCAAAATAATAAAAAAATATTTTTAATTATTAAGAGTTGGGACACGTGGTAACACATAATTTGTTTTCATTGTTCACCAAAAAAGTTGCATTTTAGTTGTAAGCAACAATACGTATATGACAAGTTAAAGAATGAAGGTGTATTTTGTTGACTTTTTCTTTCATCCAAAATTTGTTGTCGTTTACAACTAATGTCAATGCAACTTGTCCATTGTGACTATTAAGATGTTAATTGCAAATGTCGCTTGCAACTAAAAATTAGTTACAGGGGCTAGTTATAAAATGGCCATTTTCTATTAATGTTTGGGGAATCAACTTTCCTTGGGCAATGCACTCACTTACCTAAAGTGGCTTAGGGCAATCCTTTGTCAAATGTTCATTGTTATCACAATTAAAACATTTGACCTTGGACAAGTCCTACTTTGCCTTCTTGATTAACAGCTCTTTACTCGCCAACTTCTCCTGTCATTTTGAGGCCCCGACTTACCTTGGCCCCACTCTTGTTTGTTGTTTAATCCCACTATTTGGGCCAACTTGATTTTTCTAGGTGACCTTGCTTCTGTTTTCACCCTTGGGGCGCACATGAGCTTCATTCTCCATACACTCCACCATTTTCATCAACCTTTGACACGTTTACGGAATATTAATCCTTTGGTAGACTACCTTCCGCACCTAAGGTTTAAATCCATGTAGGAATATTAACTTTCGAACATATTCATATTTTAGGGGGACCATAGTTAACATGCGATTGAAGTCCTGGACATAAGCAGCCAACAAGCTTTTGTCATCCCCTTGGGTGAGCTCCAAGAACTCCATGCCATCCCAAAGCACTAATTGGTGTGGCATGAACCTCCCATCCAATTACAACTTGAACTCTTCTCAAGTGAGGGTTTCAAGTAGGTTGGGTGTTTCCTACTTCTAGGACATCCACCATTCCCATGTGTGTTCCTTTAACATGGTTTGAACAAATTGAATTCACTCCTTGTTAATTTCAAAGCATTGGATTTCCATATACACCTCCACTTGGTGCAACCATAGCCACACCTGCTTGGTTTTGGTCCCCTTCCCCGCAAAGGAGTTTGGCAACTTTGCCTTGATGGTCACCTTGGCAGAAGCCCCCACTTGGGGCACTGCCTATGGCATGCAAATTTTCCACTATGCGATTCATCAGCTTGGTTGTCTCTTAATTCTATGCTATGGCTTCCCCTTGTTGGACCACAAACACACAAAAGGTGTCCACCAAAAACTCTTTGGATGATCTCCCCACCCTTGGGGCTTCCTCCTCCTACTTCTTAGGAGATTCGTCCACAATCAAACGTTCGGACACTTGCTTGCCCCCTTTTTACCTTAGTGCACCCGAAAGGACAATTAAGGAGTTCACGTTTCCACTTGATTTCGAAGAGTGAAAGTCAACATGCTCATCGGATTCCACAATTGGTTCAGGAATTTTTTCTTTCCCCTTTTACTTTTGAGGAGTTGTGGAGTTTTCATAGGTGAACCCATGTTCACCTTGTCCACTCCCTTCCTTTGCTTAAGAGGCGAAGGAGTTCTCTCATAGGCCCTTGCTTTGCTCAAACCCACCTCATCCTTCCCCATCTTCTTCTTCTTAAATTTTCGTGGAGCATGCTCAACAACCTCCTCCACCAAGTCCTTTAGACTTCAGGCCTCTTGCATCACGAAGTTCGCCACCAACCATGGACTGGGCTATGATTATTAGCTCTTCCATGGTGACATCCTTCTCCTTTTCCTTTTTGGTCTTGTACTTTTTCTTGGCCTTGGGTTCCACCATAGCATGTGTTGTTGGGCAGCAAACCATTCAAGGCCATTAGCCTTCAAACATTCACCTCCTCGAATGTTTTAGAATAATTCACACTTGACCTTAAAAACTTGTTCTAATACCAACTTTTGCACCCTTTTACGCCTTGGCACTATTCTTATGTTGCACCATTTTGTTCACGTGCCGCTCTAAACACCTACGCTACTTGTACATGGAAAACCACGCACTTGGTAAGCTTCGGCACTTACACTTACCTTGCTACCTTGGGCTAACCACAACCTCTAAATGGGTGGGACTAATACCCGTTGTGGACTTCCCAAGTGGTCCATGACCTTGTCGCTTGGGATTTACCATCTCCCATCTTTTAGCCTAACTGCACACTTTGCCTAGTTCAAGGACTTAGTACGTCGTGGCCAATGCCCTAAGCTCCCTTCCTTGAACCCTCACTCGCCAACACCTATGTGATTCGCAAATATGTCAAACCAGGAATCAAACCCAGCCCAACACTTAGACTTGTAACCCAAGCCTGCCACGGGGGTGCCCCGTGGTGGTCCGGACTTGGGCCCTGACTAGGCGAGCCCCCACACTAGAGGGTCTGCCTAGAAGGGCATGTCACTCACGCCCTCAGGTGCCCCTCCCTCAAGAGAACATACTCGTATAGGAACCTCCCCTACAGCTAAACATCTGTGGCCAGCATTCCATTTAGACTGAGAGGCCCTGTATGAGAATCTCTCTGAATAATATAGTGGGAATTATACAGTTTCTGTAATTCCCACTGTACTAGCAGGAAAGAGTTGCCTTGCATTTTACATCCGGTAATACCTTGGCAGCATGGCATTACACATGTAAACCTCAAGCTCAGCCTTTGGTTCGTAAGTATAATGCCCAATGGGTATTATTTTCTCTTAACCCAACCCAGAACCAAATGTGAACTGAGTCAGGGGTTCATCCACAATGGACTGACAAAATTGCATGTTTCATTCATCCACAACAGAAAGCCCAAATTACAAATATCATTCATCCTTGGCGGTCTCATTCATCTACAGGTTGAGTCCCTGGGGGTTTAGGAGGGGGCTTCAAGCTTTTGAGTCTGCGGTTGAGTTTAGGGTTAGGGTTAAGGTTTCATGGTTTGGTCTTAGTGTATTGGGAGGAGGTTTGTGTGTTTTAGGCTTGTGATTCTCTCGAGCAGAAGTACGAGAAGAAATTCCACACAGTAAGCGATGCTATCAAATCTTTAGTGGACTTGTTACGGAAATTTCTGGAGCTAGAGTTAGCAATGGCTCTGTGGTTGCAACCCGGGGAGGAGCCAGAAACGGCAGAAGAGAGAGCAGACTTGGATGCAATTCTAGCACTGCGAGAAAGCGCAGCGATTGAACTCAAGGTTTATAGTTTTGATCTCATCCACAGCAAGAAATCTTTCCGCTACTTTCGGGAAGCAATAAAAATCCTGATCCTCTTGAGCAAAGTCTGTAGTAGTATTAGGGTTCTACAGTATTAGGGTTTATAGATTCTGACGTGAGAATTCTCTCTGTCCTAAATTAGCGTATGATCCTCATGCGACATGGCGTGGGGATAGATTCTAGACATCTAATAATTCATTTGGTTCTAGAACTCACTCATGGGTCAATGACAGGAGAAAGGGAACGAGTACGTGAAGATGGGGAAAATGCACTACAAGGAAGCAGTGGATTGCTACACCAGAGCAATTGATCAGAAAAGCTCAGATCCTCTGCACAATTCAATCTGCTATTCCAATAGGGCACATGTGGAATTGCTTTTGGGAAATAACCGACGAGCCTACAGTGATGCCCAAGAGGCAATCAAAGCAAATCCTGCCAATATTAAAGTGGGTTTGGTCTCATGATTCCTGAAAAGGCTTTTTGCTGTTCTATTTTTTCTGCTGTTTATGTTATGAGATTGAACTTGAAGCATTTGGGATTTTCCCACCATCACCAACCAGGGACCACCTTATAAACAGTCCCTACATGCACTGTGATGTTGCTTGATTATGAGTGTGATGAAAGAATTCTATCAAGCAGATCCTTGCTTGAATGGGAAGTAGGACAGGGATTTCTCTTACATCCTTAATCCCCAATGCCAATTTCAGGCTTATTTTAGAGGGGCGAAGGCTGCTTTGGCACTTGGACTGCACTCAGAAGCATCAAACTTTTGTGTCAAGGGCTTGGAGTTTGACCCAAAAAATGATGAGCTCAAAAAGATAGGAGACAAAATGCAGAAGCTGTTGGCAGAGGAGGATGCTCGCTCTAAACGAGCTTTGGAAAAACAACACAGGGCAGAGGTATTGCAACACTTCAAATTTTCTCTAATGTAAATCCTGCATTGAGTTTTTAAAATGGGAAAGATTTGAGGACTGCTTAAGTAAGCCCTTAACACTCACTCAGGGCATGTATAGAAGAATACAGGTCCATGTGCTCAAATTCCCTCATATCTCCTTGTATTCTAGTTATTATTAGGCACCCACTGAACTGGGTTATCCTTTGGAGAGATTGCAAAAGTTAATGAAAGAGAAAAAAGTGGAATATGAGCTCCAAAAGCATGATCACTAACAAGTTGTATGTGCTCCTTATAGCCAATTGCAGTGTAATGTATGAGACTGCAAAATACTCATCTGGCCACAAGTCCTGTTGAGATGTGCCCTCCTGTTTCCTTGTGTTTTTTCTTTGTATTTTTTTCTTTCTGTGTACCTCTTTCTTCTTGGTTTTTTTGGCAATCTCCTGCTCATTTAGGTTCTATTGAGCTGGGAACCATCATGCCTGAGTCTCCTGTTCCTGCTGGTTTTGTGTCAGAACTCAATACATTTGTTAATGTATGACATAACATTCAGATACTGCTGGGAGCTGATGAAACGTTGTTGTGGAGATTTCTCTGCAATCTCATTAGATAAGCTGGGAACTGATGAAGTCAGTAAGGAGGTTATGGTAGCTACTACTACCATACATGTTGCTGTTGAAGGTAACAGAACATTTGTATGTCTGTTGCAGTTCAAACCACTCAGTTTTTTTCTGTGTTCTTGAGGATTGGGGCTCCTCTATTTCTTTGTTTGCTGATATGTTGGTGGATGAAATCTCTATAACTTTATTATTGGTTCATCTCCCAATTCTATTCAGGTTGACCTAAAATAGGAAGTTGATGAAGCTCTCAATACATATAAGATATTTGTGTAGAATTCTTGCAGGCATTGGCATCAGTGTTGGAGAGTAGAAAGAGTAAAGTTGGAAGGGCAACATACAAGCAATTGACAGGTGCACGCAAGCCATGGCTAGACAAGTCTCAGATGCTGCATTGGCCTGTTCTCCTTCTTTATGGGGAAGCGATGGCATCTGACTTTATTGAAGACTTCTGTGAGACCGATATGTTCTCCACTCACCTTGACCTTATATCCTTTCCTTCCTGCAAATGAACCCTTAGGGTAGAAGATTTCCAGGACCATGTACCTTACCAAGTTGGTGAGGAACTGAGGTTGCTTTCCATTGTTCTCATGAGCATCTCAAATGTGATGTAATTCTCATTGGTCACAAAAGGTTTCGCCCTGTGGTCACGCAAATGTTACTGTAGCTTTGTCCTATGAGTGCCATCGTATTCAAGGAGTTTACAACTGGGGCAGTCTTCCTTAATTTCCTTACATGTTTGGTGGCGATTCGCCACCATTGAGTTGGGATACAAGGAATGAATACACACGTAATAGAGTGGAGCTGTATTATCAGGTACATCTATCTCACTAGTTGTATTTTGAAGACCTGTCAATCTGTAGAATTTCCACCCAATTGTTGGGGATGTGATTCTGTGATCTTGCACCAAATTGACTGCACCCATTTCAATTTTAGAGACTTGAATCATCTGGACTTCATGTCTGATATTTTGTTTGTTTCTTATCCAGTTGGTATCTTTGTTCAATGGTAATCACCTTACTGCTGCCTGTGTCGCAACTGAAGCTTCCCCTAATAATTTTTTTACCTTATTTATGCTTATCAGGTTTGGGTCCACTGGAAGAACTTTTTGGGTCAATTTTATTCAACCTCTTCCATATTGTGTAGCATTTAGAACTGGAAGAAGTAACTGTAATTCTGTGTGAAATTTGCAGGCAAATGCAGCTCCAGCTATTTCAAAGAAGCAGCTGGTACAGTGGTTACAAGAGGATGATGTGAGCACAAAAACTGCAGGCACTGATGATGACATGGATGATAGACCAGGCAAGTGAAGTCCCTTTTCTGTTTGCTCTTTTGTTGTACTCTGCAAAACGACTCTTGCTTGTAGATTTCTGTCAATGGCAATATCCACAGAATTCGGCCCAGTTATATATTCTTTACAGTATAAGGTTACTTTGGTTGTAGTTGTGTATTTAACAATGTGAACTTCAATGAATGAATACTAAAGTATATCTACTTCTTTTTCTGGCTCTTAAAAAAGTGAAGCTTTTGCTTGTGTGAATTTTGCAGATTTCAAAAAGCAACAGTGGGTCAAGGTGGATGAAAAAGCCACACTCTTTTCAGTGCTTTCACGACGTGACCATGTAGTGCCTGGAATACCAGGTCTGTTCTTGGACACCCAAAGTAGGATGAGATAGTTTGCTCCAAATTCTTCTCTTTACCTACATCACCATAATCCACTTTGAACTTCTTTGATTGTCAAGCTTTCAATTCCTGTCATTTCCTTTTGAGCTGCAACATAACTTTTTTCTTTCAATTGCGATTATGTGGATATGCTGAAACCAAATAGTTGATATGCCTTCATTCATAAACTGTTATATTGCAGAATTATTTGTTCTGATGAATGTTTGTGTGTGTGTGTGTGTGTGGTTTAGTATTTTATGCAGTAGCCTCAGGTTCAAGCTTCTATGATTCATTCCTCTCTGGGGAATGGTCACCTCCAGCAGGATGATTTTCTTCAACCCCACAGCAACAAGTTGCATGATGGTAGAGTGTGTGTTTTTTCACATAAAGAGTAGAAGCTGTACTCTCATCTCAATCAATGAAACCTGTAGCACCTATGCGATGAAAATTGTTATGGGCAATGATGACCAGGCAAGGAAAGCAGCGCAGGCTCGAGGACAATTCTATCACTGTCCCCATGCATGTCCTCCAAAGGTTTCTGAGCATAACATAAGAGCTTTACCAGGTATAGTTGAGAAACAGGAGCGCCTGCAGATAGAGAGTTGTTTGAAGTGTAATGGAACCATATCTGGGTATAGAGAGAGCTATTGTCATCTTTGTTTGTTTTAGTAAAATGAAACGCTCCTCTTTTAGCTCGAAAGACCACTTTCTGGTATTGTGCTCTTTTGTTGCAATTGGTTGAAAGAGCTCGGTTGCTCTGTAGGGCTGTTTCCAGATGTTGGTGTGGAACATAAGCTTATGAAATATAAGCTTCCCACCAGAGCTTCCATGGATTGCACATATGAAATCATGCAAGAGAACATGAAATTAAACAACCGAGAACTGGGATTAGGGCAGTTACATTTTATAACAAGGAGCACATATGCTGCTTTGAGACCATATCTTCAGTTTGCCTCCAGTAGTAGATTCTCTATTCAGTCCTCTTCCTAAACAGGAGATACAAAACTGCTGCTGCCTCTTGTCTCATCAATTTCCATCAGCCAAATTGGCACATTGTTGAAAGTCTTTGTTCAGATTGGGTATTTATTTATTGTTGCCACATGAGTGTTATGAAAAACCCTCATGCAAAAGGGATTATGCAGTTGATCAGCTGCATGGGTTGAAAGGCAGGGAACCAGAACGACAAAGTGTGGCTGGCTGTATAGGTGAAGGATCTCTGACCTACATACAGAAACAGGTGCAATTTCTTTCTGATTTCTGCCTTAAAGTTATATTTCTGCTCTTTTTGCTGTCATTTTTTGCTTTCATCATTTTGAGTGTCATTGTTGCTCTCATTTTGTTTGTTGTGCACTCCATGCACTTGTATAGTCTTGCTCCTTTTTTTTCTTGTGTGCTTTCCTCATTGTGCCATCTCTTGGTCCTTTTTTTGTGTGCAGCAAGGTGAAGGTTGCATCAATCTTTTTGTTTTGTGCTGCTTGCTCATTTCTCTGTTTCTGATTTCCTCATTGTGCTAGTTTTGATCTTCATGAGCTTCTTTTACATCTGAAGTCAGTGGGGAAGGTGTGATAGTTAAGTCACTATCATACATGCTACTGTTGATGGTCCCTGAACAGGTGTGAGACTGGCACTTTCGTTCATACCGCTGTGTGTTTTTCGTGTTTTGTTT
>Ga0116227_10002264_pt1 | contig 43782 bp, 30 predicted proteins | sample S1TSphgellanicum_FD_89693 | JGI IMG/M metagenome (GOLD analysis project Ga0116227, IMG submission 89693) | Host-associated microbial communities from peat moss isolated from Minnesota, USA - S1T2_Fb - Sphagnum magellanicum MG | ecosystem: Host-associated > Plants > Peat moss > Unclassified... | reverse complement strand
TTCCCATTGCTTCCGGAAAGGCAACAGAAACTCAGGACGCAGATTGTGTATAATGGTTTGCCCAAGTTTTTGGGAAGATTATTATATGCTTATCTACACCCACTGTTGGGAGCTGATGAACTCTGTGGGTAGTCATGGCAGCTTGTCACTGTCATTCGTGATGAAGGTGATGGTCTGTCACTTTGTGAGCGACTCTCATGAGGTTATGACTGCACTCATTGTCGTGTTACCTTTATTTGTTGTTGTGGAGATTTCTCTGCAACTTCATCAATCTTTGGATGAGAAGCCACATGGAACCCTAAAAACTTGGCCAAGCCCACAATCCTGTTGTACTTTTACTTGGAGCCCTTAGTTAGAAATTTGGCTCAATCTACTGATCCACAAATGAGATTACAAAATCAATTGTTGGATTTAAAGTTTACACACTTCGAACTCTTTGGTCAAAATTAGTCAAAATTAAGTAAAGGATGTGATGGCAACGATTGTGCTCATGTGGGACTGGAAGGTAAGTCTAAAGTTTCATTAGTCAAAAGAGGACTTGAACATGAAATTCATGTGTGCACCCTAATACAACACTCTCAATGGCCAAGTTAGGCACTTGAAAGCAAGTTTCAGATCAAAAATCTAGTTCCATAGGTCACAAATTTTTTTGCAATTTTTTGGAATGTGAATGTGAGAAGTTTTGAAAAAGTTGAATGATTTTAGATTGAAGCCAAGTTGATCCTTTTGCAGGAATTCTTGAGTCAGGTCATAAATGATTTTCCAAAGTTAGGCACTCATTGCCTACCTGCAACCTCAACATGCAAGCAGTTATGTTCACCAATCAGAGGCTTAATTTGGGCACATTTTTCAAACCATAAGTCCACATGTCAACACTTGATCATCAGACCATCAAAAAGCTCTAAGGAAATCCCTTGCAACCAAAGAAAAAAGGGAAATATTGCAGTTGCATTGCTCACATTCATTTATTATTCGCTTAAAATGCAAGACTTCTTCTTGGGCATTTGGGCGTGAAGTAATGTTGGAAGTTAATAACATAGCAATGAGAAAATATAGATCAATAAAACACAAATTTACAGTGAGATATGCACTCAACCTTAGGATCGCACAAGTTCCTACAAACTTTATCAATTCACCTTTGAATTCTAGTCTATTCTTAAACAAGAGATGAACATTTCACATGCAAATGTTATCTTCCCTATGTTTGCATGCAAAAGGTCATTATCTCATGCCAATGTTATTTCCATCATACCCAAAGTGAACATCACATGCAATGAGATATGCAACTCAAGCTATTTCATAGTATCACAAAATTAAGTGCATGAAACACAAATATCTAAAGATAAAAAATGATATGATGTTAACATTCAATAAGGAATGACATTTAAATGTCCTTCTCAATCAAGATATGTTAAAAATGTAATTTAGGTCATGAAAGTGATAATTCGATAAACAAGTTAGTTTCTTCACCTTTAGTTTTCTTCACACCTATGTGAAATGGAACTAGGACTATGGAGATATAGATGGCTGACATTCAAAGGTGGAAATGGTAAAAGAAAAAGCCAAAATATGGCATCCAAATGTGCATGTTATTTTGTGGGTTCCTCTTGTCTTTTGTCTACTATCTCCTATGAATTGTGAAATGTGGCATCCAATTGTGGAGTTTTGTTGGTAAGTTCCTCTTGTTTTTTATCTATCACCTTGCATGAATCACAAATTCATGCAAGGTGCTCAGATTCTGCGCCCCACTGTCCTTGAACACTCTCTCCATTGAAGGAAGCCCATTGCAAAAATTAACAATAAGTTGAATGGAGTCAATGGAAAATTCAAATGGGCACTTCCAAATTATTTTTGGAACACTGTCATATTTAAAAAGACTAGCCTAAAGTTTAAATATAAAAAATCCTCTGTATATTGAAATCTTGAAGGATGTGCTATCTGCTACCAACTAGGTTCTAGTATGTCGAAAATAATTCAAATTAATGTCCAATTAATATAAATTCTTTCACTATTGGTTTAACACTCATGAGTAGCAATAGTTACGATTTAAAAGTTTGATACTAAACAATACCAATGTTGCCCTCTTGTATTTCATGATGACATTTTGCCTTTATTGAAATGCTAGGTTGATCACATTTGCATACTTTTCAATAGTTCTAGGAGGAAAGAAAATGAACAAAATCATAGTTCTAAGTTGGTCATTGAAGTTGAGGTAAAAGTAATGAACTTCTTGTGTTTCAGGTTTGGTTTTTGAAATGGACTTTAGCAAACCTCAATATTGAAAGTCATCAATACAAACAACAAGCATCCTCCAACAAGCTTTTTAGTTACAAATAAAAGTTAAATCTCCAAGATTCCCACTTTGCTTGCCCATCTGGTAGTCAAAAGTCGTAAAGAAACATAGATTGTCAATTTTTGAAACCTTAAGTTCTCTATTGATATTGTGTTACACCCACTGATGAGAAGTGGCAAAATATTTGTCTTCACACCCTATTCAAAAGTTATGTATTGCCATGTCAGTTATCAACAGAGGTACCATTTGATCACTTCATTAGGTTGTAATATGGGTATCAAAGGAAATATCATACTAAGGTTCTGCCAGCCTTGTCCATTTCTTGGTCCCGAAGACCAATGCCAATGTACATTTTAAGTTCCATTGATATATCCATCCAACATTGTTGAGTACATTCAAGTGCATCAGTACATCACATGATAATATTCGCTCGCCTTTCACATTGTGAAAACTCTGAAAGAGCTTTCCATTGAGAACTTTGGCAATATTCATGAAAATACTATGTTCAGATTTTTGCGAAGAGATTACTATGGACAAGGGAGACATTATTACACTTTTGTAAACTGATCAAGGAGAATTCTGAGAACATCAATGGATTTTATTCAGGAGACTTAGTGGTAGGGTACAGTCAACGGATTGCTTATGGTTAAATCAGTGGGGAATAACTGGAATATCAATGAGAAAAACATGTACAGTGTGAACATGTTGTGATCAGAAGCACCCATAATATACGAGTCATGTCCTGCCACCATGACAGAGCATGGGGTTGTGTGTATATCATGCAATTGCTATAAATGGATTTGGTAGTTGTGACCAATATACAAACACCGTGTTACTATTGAGATTTGAGCTAAGATGAATTGGGAAAGGAGTTGCAAATCTGAGAGATTCAATCCATGAGTCATTTTTTTGCATTGTCCAGCTCCATATGTCTGCAATTGAAGAGACAAAGTTTGACTAGAGTAAGTTACTGAAGATTGAAGAGACAGCGTTTGATTAGAGTAAGTTACAGAAGATTTGTGGGTGAACTATTATACAAAAAGGTATTTCACCAGGACTAACAAAAATTCATATTGTTGTATTCTTATTTGCTTCACACCGACCAAACTAAGTTTATTCACCTACATTTGTTGTCAGGGAAGTTTCAACCCCAGTTTTGGATTTGCCTTGCCTTGACATCTGGCTCATAAACAACCTGGAAATCTTACCCACTTCTGAAATAATACCCACTTTTTATGAAACAGTGGAAATTTTCTTTCACTATACGGACACTCAAGTTGGGGATGAAATAGGAATTAGAGGGTCAAACTAGGGCCCACAGACAGGATGAGTTTCCAATAATAAGTGAACAATTTTAATCTCTCTAATCACTGAAGCTTTAAAACAACTTTGCAAACATTACTCTCTTTCCAACTGAAATCACAACTCCTATAGCCAAAATTGGTGCAAACAAACAGCTTAAAGAAGCAATCAAGTGAAAGCTGAAACCACTATAATTTTTGGATGAATATCAAAAGGCCACTATCACAAAGAATTTATTAAAAAATAAACTACAAAAATTGAGCAAAGCTGTGACCCATGTGATCCAGTACTCAAGATGTAGTTACCAAGTATCTACCAAAAGATTTAGCTACAATAATTGAGGAATTTAGCTTTAAGTCATTCATCTAACAGTCAAGATCTGATAATCACTAAAGACAGCACCAGAACCTTGTGTTTCAGCAATACACAGGCCACACAAGAACACCATAACCTTGTGTTTTGGCAATACACATGCTCACACAAGAACACACAGCACCAAAACCCTGTGTTTGGGTAATTCACAAGACACAGAAGAACCCTATGTTGGGGTAATACATGGGCCGAGAAGTGAAAGAAACATCGGGATCAAATAGACTTACAAATTTTTATGTTCAAGAGTAAGGTATATGCCTACTTTGGCAACGAACTGTAATATTTGCTGTAACAAGACTCCTGGCCTTAGAGGCAAAGACTAATTTGCAGCCAGGCTCGCATGAGCTCATCAAGGCTTGCATTATTATAAGAGTACCTTACTGGAGTGATCTTGAATCCAGGGTAAAAAAAATATCAAACACTAGATATAATTGAGATTGTTTGGGTCTTCTCAGCAGCAAAGCCTTAACTGTATCAGGCTCTAAAGACCACCGCAGCAAGGACCGTGACATGGCCAAGTGCAGCACCAGCAGCAAGCGAAAAAGGCTGCACAGCAATTGGCCAGTCTGTGATGCCTCCTCCTCCCATCGATTGGCCCTCCCGCACCACCGGCGTATGCAGGATCGCCATTCTGACCGGCATAAACTCCATTCCCTGCATATCCTGTTTTCTGCGCGGGATAATTACTTCCTAAAGGTCCTCCGGTTTGATCCACATACTGTGGCTGTTGAACGTAGTTCGATCCGCCCCCCCCTAGTGTTCCTGCAGGCACGCCATCAGTACCGTAGTCGTTCGCTGCTGCATATTGCTGATTAGCTTGAGCTGCCTTCCTCCGACCCAACATCTTGAATCTCGAATCTAGCTCTCAAGTACTCAACTCAAAAACAGAATCTCCTCTCGATCAACGCTTGACTCGATGATGAGTCTTTGTATTCTATGATCTTGGTGCACAAACTATATTAACAACACGACATTCGGCTGATCCCGCGACTCCGCTTCAAAATACAATGCACACCCAATCACCAACGACAAGCAAAGTTCTGGCAGAGTATTGCAACTAAATGATCTCTGCAAATTTTTACAAAACAAAAGCTGTGATCCCAGATCCGAAGTTCTTGTCTCACACTAGATTGAATATTATGAATCGCAACGCTCGGAGGCTACTTATATGCAGATTCCAGAGAATCGTGATCGGTGATTCTCGCTGTGGTAAGTACAATTAGCGGTGGGAGGAATGTTCTCTTTCTTTCTTTCCTCGGCAAGTGGCCGATTGCAAGTTCGCAGAAGAAATTGCGAAGGATTACGCAGCTGCTGCCGCCGCCATTCCGAACATTGCCACCTGGCGCCACGTGTGAGAGTACCAAGTCACTGTGGTCTACAGGTGTCAGGAATTAACTAACCATGGGCTAAACCGACCACGTGGGCACCTTCCGTGAGTTTGTTTCTGGGAAGGGGGTGGAAGGAAAGGGTGCGGATCAATAGCGTGTTTGCACCCCCCCCAAAACAGAAAAATTATGGAAACTCAATTATTTCACCATACACAAATATCATCTTTCAAAAATCCTCATGTAAAAATAGACCTAGGGGGGCCAAAATACATTAAGCTAATATACACAATATCCTAATTGCCTTGGTAGGCAAGGCCAACAAAATATTATTATACCTTCATCTTGGGTGAACCATAGCACGTACACAAGTATCATTGTAAATTTAGCAAAAAAAATTCCCTTGCTCCTAGCCATTATACATGTGCCATGTAAGATTAAATATCAAGGTCTCTAATAGCATCTTAATTTCTATTGGGCACCAATGGTCACCGAATTTGTTCTAGCAATAATTTTCTATTCGCCTACATGTTGTAATTCATCTCTATCTATACTCCTTGGGCAGCTCTACTAGAGGTTAAGCATTGACCGAATGTAGAGCTTTGAGCATTTGTGAGTCAACATGTATCAGATAGTGTGACATTTGTCATCTCTTTTTACAAAAAAATTACACAAATTCATTCAAAGTTTGTAACTAAACTTTTATTTCTTGACAAAAAAATTTCTTTTTTTAAGCTAAATTTTTACTCTCAACAAAACATTTCTATTCCTTGGCTAAACTTTTTTTTTATCAACAAAACTTTTATATTTTCTTGGCGAAACTTAAAACCTTCAACAAAACCTTAATTTCATTTTTATTAAACCTCTACCACTTGAAAAAAGTTCTAATTTTTTCTTAATTAAACATTTGTTTCTTCGCAAAACCACTTTGTTTATTGGTTAAATCTTTATATCTTCCTAGCTACACTTCTACCTTTTAGTAACATCTTTATTTGTTTTCTATTAAATTTCTATCGCTTAGCAAAACCTCTATCTCTTCATCCCAAAACTCATTAAACCTTTTCATCTTAACAAAATTTTTTTTTTTGTTAATTAAACTTTTATCCCTTTGTAAAACCTTTATTTCTTTTTAGTAAAAACTTTATCTTTCGATTAAACTTTTTTATTTCTTGGCTAAACCTTTACCTTTCAATAAAACCTTTATGTTTACTAGTTAAATTTGTATTCTTAACAAAACCAAGCCATGAATGCTCACATTTTGAGTAACCTACAAGCATGGCAAACATGTAATGACAAGAAGGTAATTGATGAAATGAAAAAGAAAGGTGAAACAAAGTGGGCTTGACTTCAAATTGAAATGCAATGCTTTGAAGAGGTTTAGTGACCTTTATTGATAATATTAACCTTTGACAAATTGTTACACCATTGGCATACCCATGTGGGGGGTGAAATTTATCCCACATAGTGTCTTTTCATTAATTGAAAGAGATGATGATGTTGTCAAAATAATTCAAGTGAATAAGGTTGGTTATGCAAAGTCTATTATGTTCTCACATGGAATGCCTAGAATTGCAATTCTGAATCCACCAAATCCAATCAAGAAAAGGTAATGCAAGTCATGTACGAGTACCATGAATCAAAAATGAGTCATGGCTAATAAGTTTGCAAACATTTAAATTTTTTTTTAACATTGTTTTTTCATCATGCATTTGAATCATGACATTATTTCAATCATTAGGTTTCAAAGTATCACAAAGAAAGCCTTTCTTGCAAATGCAGTTCGATTCGCACTTCAACATTGATAACTTTTCCCCCATCACCATGTGGCAAAGACCAAAGAAACTACAACAACTTAACAGAAAAACAAGGGCATTTTTTATGACTATTTTTTTTAATGAAGGTACATTTTAAGAGATAGTGTTATGCCATTATAGCCTAGCTTAAGGTGGGAAATTTTTGTATCTCACCAACATTTTTGTATAATGTTCATTTTCTATACAATTTTATAATTTTTCACAAATTTTTATTTCCCAATTTTGCAATTTTTTGCCTTATGGTGTTGTGTGATATTCCACATGCATGTTTCAATCCACTATAAATGAGTTAAATTAAAACTAAATTAACTAACAATATCATTATCTTTACATGCAAACATCAACTATGGGCATATCCCTTTTTTTTAATACCTAATTCGCAATACTTACATCATAGAAAGTTTGAAGTCATTGTTGAGATGATCACAAATGTAATTCTATCATGATTCCTATAATGTAATGCTACCACAGTACCTTTTCACAACTTACATAAAAAATTTGATTATGCAAGATTTTCAAAAACTTGATCCTTCATCATTTTAGGTTACTAAGGTGTATTTTTTCCATTCAATGCAATGCTTGCATCTAGTGGACCAAATGGAATAGGAAATATATGAAATATAACCATAAATTAAAAAATGAAAAAGGTTAATAATATCTTATATTCATATATATGATTTATAATATTTAAATATATTGTCAACTATTATAGAACAAAATTTATTAATAAATATTACCTTCTAGAATTACATACCAATTATTGCAAATAAATAATTCAAAAAGTGAATAATACCAATAAACTTTAAATTGACCCATTATTAACCTTAAACTGCTTGTTTTCATCATGGGATTAAATAGGACTCAAATAGATAATAATAGGTTATTTGTAATACTTGCATTTTACATTATAATTTCATCAATTGAAATCCACAATTTGCAAGTGCATAGGTAGGTATGATGATGGGTGGCTAGGTAGGTTTTGCTAAAAGGTATATGTTTAGTTAGGAAATAAAGAGGTTTTGCCAAGAATTAAAGTGGTATTGTTGAAAAGTATAAATTTTGTCACAAAAATGTTTAGCCAAGAATAAATAAAGGTTTTGACACAAGGCCAATGTTTAACCATGATGAGACAAAGGTTTTGCCAAAAGCTAGAGGTTTAGTTAGAAGTATTGCAAAGACATAAAAATTTAGCCAAAAAGTGTAGATATTAAGCCAAAAAATATAAAAGTTTTGTGAAGATGTAAAAATTTAGGCAAGTAGTGGAGAAGTTTAGTTTAAAAAACATAGTAGTTTTGCCAAAAGGAAAAAGTTTAACCAAGAAACAAAGAGGTTTTGTCAAAAAATAAAAGTTTAATAAGGAAAATATAAAGGCTTTGCCAAGAATAGAGATTCAACCGAAAAACAAAGAGTTTTTATCATGAAGCAAAGGTTTAACAAAAAAAAAAAGATAGATGTTTTGCCAAGTGGTTGAGGTTTAAACACAAAAAAATAAAAGTTCTAGTGAAGAGTAGAAGTTTAACCATGAAGATATAAAAGTTTTACTAAGAAATAAAAGGCTAGCCGAAAAAAAAACAAGTTTTGTTAAGAAGCAAAAGTTTAACCAAGAAAAGATATAAGTTTTGCCAAGCAATAGAAGTTTTGCCAATTGGTAGGTTTAACCAAGGAAAAAAAGATTTAGCCAAGGAATAAAAATGTTTTGCCAAGAAAAGTTTGAAAGTTTGTCAAGAGTTAGATAATACAAAGTTAATAAGTAGGGGGTCAATTGTAATCCGTACATAAGGTAAAATGTAAGTGATTAAGGTAGCCAAGTCAATAGGATAGATATATCTGCAGGGTAGGTAGGTGAAAGGGTAGAATTGTTCTCGGGTTATTACATTTTGGCAACATCCAGCCAATGAAATGACAAATAATATTAACAGCCATGTTTTTTTTTCCCTGAAATTTTTTGAAAAAAAATTTAGAAAATTTTGGAAATTAAAAAAAAACATTCTACTGCACATTTGACCTTTTTTTTGCAAGTTTTTTTGGTTAAATTTTGCCAGAAAATCGATATAAAAAATGAAATAGAAACACTTGTTCAATAGTAAGGGTTCAATTATATTTGGGGGTGAATTGGCCAACACTTAAATTGGTTAATCCACATGTGATGGATTCATTTGTTGCCTATCTGAAATGTCACTCTGACTATAATTTTTGAAATTTTGACATGCTGCCCAATTGTAGTGTTAAAACCTCCAAAAGGTGCCAAGTGTTTACATCCTTTCCATTTCAATTTCAGTTGGCTTAAAGCTCTAATTTTGCAGCCAAATAACAACAAACCAAAAGGAAAAAATTTAATTTTAAAACATCAACTTCTAAGGGAATTTTTAAAACAGATCAAAATTGGAAAAGGGAAGGAGCCTGGAGGATGTGCAAGGGATGGAAGTTAGTGGCAAGAGTAACGGAGGCACCCAATTGACAGAACACGATGCATGATGCATAAACTCGTGGGTACTAAACATTTTTTCAAGTTGTATTCCTTGTTGTATTCTTGTCCCATAGCTAACCGCAATCGTTAGCTAACCACAATTGTTGTTAACTATGTACTAACTATAAACCGCTAACCACAATTGTTGTTAGCTACGTACTTAACTATAAACCGTGCACATTCATACACACCCTAGCCACCAAGTACTTTACTTAGTTGCCTATTTACATAGTGATCACTTACATTCTCTACTTACTTATGATACATACCCACTTACATAGCTGGTTGCATAAGGGAGAAGGAGGAGGGTTTACAAGAGAGGTTTCAGCTTTGGTAACTCAGTTTGTGATTCATTCATTGCCAGCTGACTCATACTGGGGTTTGGAATGGATGATGATGCACAGGTGGATGATGGATGCATAGGTTGGGTGCTGCATCATGTAATCATAAAGCACTTCTTCAAGGTTTTTCTTTCTTTGTATTTGAAAGCACCTCCCCCACCCACACAGGATTTGTTTATCAATTGAAGGACACATCACATAATTCCACGGCCTTTTTTTTCTATGTATTTGAAAAGCCCCTCCACACATGGAAAGATTTGTTCATGGGGGTGAACACTTCATCTCATCACATGCAGACCTTACACCATTTAAATTAAAAATCTCGGGGTGCTTTACACTTGGGAGGGAAGGTCTGCTGACTACTCCCAGGCCTCCTCCACCCTTGAGGTTTACATGAGTGTTGTGTGTGTGTAAGTGTCAATAGTCATATATATGATCTACATATATGACATGTAAATCTCATCCAAACTTGTTACACTTACACTATTGGTTTGTATTTTATTTTTTTTACACTTACACTAGACCAGTGTAAATATTTGTCAAACACATTTACACAGCCCTGTGTAAATGTTTTGGAGCATGTAAATGTATATATTAAGGTTATTTATAAAGTCATCTTGCCATTGGACCTCCTTTCACCCTGTATCCATAAAATTAAGAAATTTTATTTAAATCTGGGTATGAAATCCTGAAACTCAGCATTTAATGCATAAGGTTCTAAACTAATTGTAGTAGTTGCACAGGTAGGAGCAATGAAAATAAATGTAGCATCAGGGGAGGCACTCAAAAAAAATGAAAGACATGGTGAAACTCAGTTTATCACAGAAATCGATGGTTTCCTGAGTACCCCTCACCCCTTCCCCCCTTGAATGTTAATGTTCTTCTTCTTTTTTTTCAGGGTTTTGTTTTAATCTCACCACATTTACGACCAAACTCAGTGTTCTGATGCTATGTATTTTTTATTTTACAAATGATTATATTGTATCTTTAATATGCACCTTTAATGACCATACCTTATTGCAAATTCATATGAATTAATTGTGAGTGCATGTTTTAATGGGTTTTTTCTTTTGCAATGGGCTATTTGATTGGCTTATCACTAAAAACAATATGAAATCGTCCTTTCCTCAATAAATGTTTACATTATTTTACATTTATATTTTTTTAATACAATCATATATAATCATGTAAATATATTTTGTTTTATATTTTCATTGTTTTACATTGTCGCATAAAATCATATAAATGTATTGATTTTTACACTTAACACTGTTTTACACCACTTAAAATAAATTTACATGGTTTGACACTTACACCGAGTGTAAGTCCCAAACCATTTACACATACAACATTGGTCTACAACCTACAAAATTATGAGAGGACCGAGGGAGCATGCCTTCCACTATGTTGAAGTCAAGTCCCAAATCCAATTCACCTTTTCGGTAGAGCATAGCTTATTTAACAGGGGTAAAGCAGTGAGAACCTTAATGACTTGGAGAGTACATATAATATGCTTTTTATTAGATGCATACATGACCACTCCTGGTATAAAATCCCCAGTGCAAAAAACAACAAATTCAAGCAAAATAACAGAAAGTGAATTAATAATATTATTACCCAAAATTTTCAGGGCAAAAAAAAAAAAAAAACTGATATTTGCTTCTGAATACAATCTCTTCATACCAATAAAGGGACACCCGTCTTCAGTAATAAACAAAATAAATTATTTCTTCTTAAAATTTGACACAACTTCCACGAGTACCACCAACCGGACAATAAACCCTAAACCCTACACAAGAGCTTCTGAAGAAAAAGCTTAGTGCAAATCTGCGAGCTAAACATCCTAGAAAAGAGCGAGCTTCTGGAAGAGATCTCAGTGGAAATCGACGAGCTGATCGGTTCTAGAGAAGAGCTTTTCTTCTTCACACAAGAGCTGGGTCCTAAAAAAGACGAGCTTTTCTGCATTAGCAGAGTTTTCGCAACATTGAAGACTGCACAAGAAGTAGCAAGAGCCGCTTCAAAGCTTGATCCAATCTTGACAAAAGAATTTTTCTCAAATCTCGATCACGTCTCCAGCATGTCTTTATTATAATATTGTGTGTGTCTGATTATATTCTAAAGGCCGCCGCAGCAAGGACCGTGGCAAGGCCAAGTGCAGATCCAGCAGCAAGCGAACAATCCTCCACAAGTATTCGCCAGCTTGTGATTCGTCCTCCTTGGACGACCTGCACCGAGTGGCGCTCCACCAGACGCATCGTCGACGTATGCAGGAGCATAGCTTTGCGGTACTTGGCCAGCTTGATTATTATAGATGCCATTTGCACCTGGGCTTGCTGCGTATTGCTGATTCATGCGACCCTTCCTGTGACCCAACATCTTGATAGAACCGCGACGAACTCGAAGCCCAAGCTGAAAATCCAAACGTGACCTTGAAAGTCTTGATCAAATCCTAACTCTCTCTATGTAATCTTTCTTTCTCCGCAGATTATCCCCAACTAATTCCTCTAATAGAAATCCTTGTCTCTTCAATCGCAACGCCTCACCAACCCAAACCTCTCTCTGCTTGAATCTCTGTAACTGATGCTTACAGACTGATGCAGATGAGAATCCCTATTTGTAGCCGTTGCAGCTTGATATGGGTACAAACCGCCTGGAGCAGCTGGCAACGATTGCGATTTCCTTCCTCCTTCCTCACGCGGTCCCCAACCGGCCGTTTGAATGAATCTTTCTTTCCGCTGCCGGGCAAGTTCCCGGATCCAGGCACTCGGCAGCTGCTGCTACCGCCATGGCCGCAGCTGGACGGATGCTGCAAGAGCGCGTTGGTAACGAGTTTCATGTAAAAAAAGACCAGACAAAAAGGTCGGTTGGGCGTGTCCTGTTTAGGCAAGGATTATTTTTTTTCCCCTTTCCAACATGGCAGCTTTTGCACATTTTTTCCAAAAACAAACCCCTTTGAAGTTTTGTAGACTTCGCACCGGATTATTTTTTTGGGTCACTGTGTGCAAGAATTCGCCAAAAAGAAAAAGAAAACACTGTCTGTAGGTCGCAAACCGGAGATCCAACACACTGGTTTGGACACGCTGCAGGAAGGAACAAAACACTACTACTGTTCACTGCTGACAGCTGCCAGATATCGTGGCCGATCAGGCCGCCACTCCACGCTACAGGTGGCAAGCGGTGGCATGGGCAGCGAGATCGGCGCTTGTTCCGCGAACGTGAAATCACGTTGAAATCTTATTCAACCCTATTCTCGTGACAGCGTTGCAAGATGAGGAGCTGCTTGTGTTGTGTATATCAAGCGGATGCTACTGATGCTTCTGCCATAATCACAGTCAGTGCAAAAGTGAGAGTGTTGGGGTTCAATCTGAGACAAATTTTTGAACAACTTTGTTGCAAAGCTTAGATCATCCTACTAGGGTTTTGACTTGCATTCTGTGAGAGTTGTGTGGTTGAAGAACTTGGGGACAATCGGCGATCCAAAAAGATCAGAGCTTTGAGAGGAGACTTGGGTTTTGTGTAATTCACAAACACAGAGACAGAGAGAGACAGAGAGAGAGAGATTCAGTTGAGAATTCTAAAGTCTTAGACAAGATGTTCGGTCGTAGGAAGGCGCGTGCTGCGGCAAACCAGCAGGAATACGCTGCAACAACAGGAGGAGCTCCGGGAGTAGACGGGAGCGGCTACGACGCGGCAGCTGGAGTTCCAGCAGGAGGAGGAGCTGGAGGGGGATCGGATTACGTTCAACAGCCACAGTATGTGAATGAAAACGGAGGACCTCTGGGAAACAACAACGCGGGGATGCAGAAATCTGGTGGCTATGGCGGCGGCAATGGTTATGACAACAACCAGGGATACGTCGCGGGTCCTGATGGAGGTGACAATTATGATCCCCAAAGGAAGAAGAAAAACAGCGCAGCTAACAAATGTGCGGCTTGCTTCGTCGGCTGCTGGGCTATTACTTGGCCTTGCCACGGTCCTTGCTGCTGCGGCCTTTAGATCACAACAAAGAACTCCACAACTACTGTATGATCTCCACAGCTAATGCTCCTTGCTGCTGCGATGAGCCGGCCCTTTAGAGAGACGAAATCGCACCAGATCGCGCTAAATAAACTCCATCCAGTTTTAGAACTCTTCCAGCTTTTAGGAGCAGGCGATCGATCGCGCTAAATATAAGCTCCGTAGTCGAGCTTTGCTGCTCGATTCTTAACAAACTCTCTGAATCAAAATTCTCCGAAATTTTGCAATTCAGTTGAGAAGATCTCTGTAGAACCCGAAGAGACTTCTGTACATTCTGCCGTTTTCTGAAGGATCTGAAGAGACTCTTTAGTTCTATGACGAATCTTAAGAGACTTATCTGAAGAATTCTCTGAAGAGCTTCTTTGATTCAGTGGATCTCTAAAGAAAATTCTGAACTGAATTCTCTGAAGAATCTTAAGCTTACTAAATTACTTAATTTTTTACTTGGAAGAAAATTTATATTATAATTTCTTTGAGCTTTTTATGAAGTTCTGGTTTCGGATGTGTACAAGAACTTGGTGAAAAACTCTGCCATATTGTTTGGGTCCTGATGGAGGCAGACCCAAAAAAGAAAAAAGAAAAAAAAGATTGTATTATATTTCATTGGATATTTTGAATTTTTTTATTATTTTGAGATTTAAAATCTTGTTTGGTACACATCATAAGGCATCAGAGAGGAAAGGATTTAACTTCTAAGCAGCGTTGCAAAATTAGGGTTTTGGGTTTGGCATTCCTGCCTTTCCACCAATGACACAGTAATGACATAATTCATTCGTCTTTCTCCTAGCAAAACCCAATTGTTCCAATGTTTGTCTTTGGCGCTAACCCAAGTCTTTCAATGTTAGTCTTGTTATGGTTTGTTTGTCTTTGGCGCTAACCCAAGTCTTTCAATGTGAGTCTTGTTATGGTTTGTTGGTGTGGTTCAACAATCGTAGCTCACACCTAGGTGCACCTTCATTGTTGTTTGCACTTAGGTGGTTTGTTGGTGTGGTTAAACAATCGTTGCTCACACCTAGGTGCACCTTCATTGTTGTTTGCACTTAGGTGGTATTATCTCCTTGCTCACATTTGGTTGATAGCCTATCCTTGTTTGCACCTAGTTTGTCATCATTCATTGCTCGCACTTGGTTGACAACCCATCCTTGTTCACACCTAGTTGCAGGAAGGTGATGGAACGATGTTTTGTCGTAGTTAGATGGGAATATTGGGCTCTTGTACGAACTCAACGAGATGTTCAAGTTGTTACATTATATGCTCTTACAAGAAATCGACACCACACCTTTCGTCCTTTGTCTTGCAAACCAAATCTTTACAAAGCTTTTATCTTGTTCAATTTCACTTCCTCTTGTCTTGCTCAATTTTTATGAAATTTAACATTTCGTTTTGTTTATGAGTAAAAACACAATCAAAGAAATCACCCAAGTGAATGAACATTCTTTAAAACTATATATTAATATGTTTGAAACATCACAAGGAAACATAATAATTTGAATTATCATAATTTTTTTGGAATATTTATCATTAATTGCAAAGTTTACATGTTTAATAAAGCTTGACACAAATCAAAAATGTTTTTACATCTTCAAAGCGTTCAAACTTCGAAAATACTTATTTTTTCAAGCATTCTTTTTTTCTACCAAATGTGCACCATCCATTTTAAAAATTGAAAAGGATTTTTAAAAGGCAAAAAAAACTTGATTTGATGAATTTATTTTTTATAATTCATTTGAACAAATTTGGTTCAAAATTGTTTTTGACATTGAAAATTATAGGTTTTGAAAATGTGACTTTAACAAAAGTTGTTGATATTTATGCGATAAAGAGCATGAATACATAATATACATAAAATAAATTCAATTTGTAATCAAAATTTATTTATATCTAACATGGAATGTTAAATTAGGTATTTGAAATACAAATTTTGAAGTTATAAATTAACACAAAATTGACATGTATCATGTGTAGTCCTTGAACAAGGACTTTTACCTTGGTGCCCCTAACTCTTTTTACCATGTTTTCACTCTTGTATTCCTTAAAACCCAAACTCCACTTCATTTTACCTTCTTCTATGAAACTTGGTTTTGCTCAACTTTTTGAAACCCAAACATCACCACTTCATTCATCTTTTCTACAACCCCACCACCCTTTGTCTTAGTCAACTTTCTTAAACCCAAACTCCTTCATCTTTTTTAATATGTCAATTCCTTTCTTCATGCTCCACTATGTAAAACCCAAATTCCACCTCCTCATTCATCTTTTTGAAAACCTCAACACCTTTTGTGCTACTCAACTTTCTAAAACCTAGATTTCACCTCCTCTTTCATCTTCTCCAAAACCCCACCCTTGATCTTGCTCATCTTCTCTTAAACCATAACTCCACCTTGATTTATACATTTCCTTTGGAACCTAAACCCATGTTTTAGATTTTTTTTGCATTTCAACCCCTCACCCCTCCAATTCTATAATGGGTTATTCCATATTGATGTGTTGCAAGGTTGCTACAACATTTATCTTTGCTTACATTCTTGCCTTTGCTTTCACCTTAACCTCTTTTTGACATTTTGATGTAAAGCCAAGGTTCACACCTTTACACAGTAGAGGTTGGGCTTCTAAACTTGTAGCAAAGTTTTAATGAAACATGTGCATTACTTTTCAAATTATAGTTGCAAACTCAGTTAAATTGGATGTTCTTCTTACACACTTCTCAACTAACCTTTGAATTGTTTTTTCAATTATGGTAAGGGAATTAATAACATCTTTAGTTCTTTTTTTTTCCTTCTCCTTTTTCTTATGTTCTTTGATTTCTTCAACAACCTCCTTTTCCAATTTTTTTTGCCATAAAATGTTTGAATATTCATTAAATGTGACTACATGTGATTGTCTGTAATCTATTAATGGTTATTTACTTTTTGTTTTCCTTGCAAGTAAATGTGGCAAGGATAGGAGATTTTCAAGAAACAAAAAAGCTTTGGATGCATTGGTAAAACTTTGGCAACATTGCATTTCACCTAAAGGTCCATCAACTAAGTCATCTATTAATTCATAGATAATTTCAGTTGGCTTTGTTTCTTGTGTGACATTAAGACTATTGGGCATTTCCACATAATACCTTATCTTTAGTTGCTCCTAAACATTAACATCACCCCTTATTCCAATATCTTCAACTATAGTTGTTATATTCAATAATTGTGTGGAAACCCCACCTTCACCCCATTGGTTGATGTCATTAGCTAATTCAGTAGAACTATCATTGTTTTGATATAAAATGTGAATAATTATTGTTGTGTAGACTTCATTTAGTCTAGTCTTCTCATCCATGACCTTGGGATTGAATGGCCATATTCTTGTAACCATAAACCCACTTTTGATGTTTTGTTGGGTTAAAAATATGTCCAAAACCTTGTTTACCCAACTAGCAAGTGTGTTTTTGTCTAGTTCACAATGATTATTTATAACCATTGCATTGTTTTTTTCTTTCCTAAAAGTTGTTTTGAAAAGCTTGAAACAACTCACATATAATGGTTATAGGGCATGTGATGTATGAAATGGCAGCATGATCATGTCCAAGCCAAACTATTGCACTTATTTTATTGCTTCTATAATAACATGTGACCCATGCCCATCTAGAATCAATAGATGTTGATTAGATTAAAATATCCCACCTAAAATTGACCTCTTGAAAAATGATAAAAGTCCCTTAAATAGAAAGGAGGTGATCATCCATGCCTTCTTTTGCAAATTGCCATTCATGTTCCTCTTCTTATAATACTTGATGTAATCATTTTTGATCTTGTCACCCCTAAATATGTAAAAACATGTTAAGGATCTTCTTGCTACACATATAACATAATTGATTGTTACACTAGAAGAAATCTTGTAATATGTAATCTTTCAATTTGCAATTACATGCAACTCCATGCAACCACCTATCATTTGCAATTCTGTTTTATCATTTTTACAACTAGTCACCATCTTTTAAACTTTATGACTATGGTGCGACTATTAAATTACACATCCTTCCATATTGATTAGCTTCTTGGATTTTTCATCCAAGGATAGACTCCTATGTTCATTTAGTTGCAAAACTAATTACAATTTGGTTATTTATTATGGTGTGTTTATACATTTATTTATGTACACTATGGTTTTGTGGACTACATTAAGAATATACTATATAAATTTTATTCAAAGTATATTAAACATATATTTACCCATATTATGGGCATATTGGATTGAAAAAAATCATGTTGATTTTGTATGATTCATTTAAAAATATACCATATTTATTAAGGTATGATTAAATTCTAATAGTGAGGTCATAATAATGATATAATTTTTGTATTAAATAATCATTAATTATTTAACACTTATTATTTTCAAATCATATATATAAATTCACTTGGTCTGTCAGTCTGTGATGGGGCTTGGGAAGGGGGTTTTGTGTTTCCGCGAGCTCAGCGCTATAGGCAGGATGGTGGCAATGGATTCTGAATGAAGGTGGGCCAGCGCAGACGGCCTGGGCACAAGAGAGGGACAGGCCGAAGAGATCAAGTTTTGACCAGGGCTCTAAAAGTTCCTTCCATTGACTTCGGACGGACCGGGCGGCGAGGGTCGACGGGATAAAAAACCGGAGTGGGAAATGCGAAAGACCGGGGCAGTGGGGGGGGGACCAACGATTGTTCGAATAAAAAGTTTTTTTAAAAAACCAAAAACATCAACCAAACATTGTTGAAATAACACACTTGTGCATTATGCACGAGGTTCACACTAGTAATTCATTAGTTAGCATAAAGTATGAATTAAATAATTTTATTTAATTTTAAAATTACATTTAAACTAATACCAATTAACAAACTATCAATTCTTATTTATTAGTTACTTCAAAACATTTTGTTGATTAATTAAATGGTAATTCGTAAATTGAAACAATAGTTGATCATTATTCATGAATTATTCATATTCATTAATTGATTAATTGAGAAATATGAAATAATAGTTAGTCAAAAAATAAAATAAAATAAAATTATATATATATATATATATATATATATATAAGCTACTATGAAATAACTAATTATTTTAAATAATTATTCAGATAATAATTATTTGATTTTTTTATTTCATTAATTCTGAAATATATGATTAGTTGTGAAATATCTCAATAATCTAATTTGGGTAGTTAATCAATAGTTATGGTTAATAGTTAATGACTACTAATTAGTAACTATTTAATCTAGCCAATCAATAATAAATAATAGATTTCACAAATTAAATTTTCTAGTTACTATTAATGATGAATTAAAACTGATTTAATTTTTACTTTATAAATAACTAAAATTCATAATATGTTAACGTTTTCTCATAGTTAATTTTTTAATTAGTTAATATTTCTTCAATATAAAGTAATAATTTACTTATTATTTTATAAATATTCTTTAAACTATGTGATAATTAATATTTATTAGCCAAGAATTATGGTTAGTAGCTCATCAATGTTAATATGTTAATATTAATAGTTTATTAAAAACGATTTAATATCTACTAATTAATTTAATAAGCTAGAAATATAATAATTTATAGTTAATATTCAAGACTTACCAAATTAGTTAGTAATTTATTTTGTCAATTACTACCTATTTTTTATTTAATTATTTGATCACGAGCAAATTAAAAGGTTTATTTTCAGAAGTAAAAATATTTTTATTTAAGTAATTAAATAAATATAAAAATTATTATTTTAGAAGTAATTTCCAAATAATTAGATTAAAAACTTAAATGATTAATTTTTGACTTGATTAATTAATTAGATATTAAATAATTATTTCTTGAATTAATTTATTATTAATTTAAAATTAATACTATGAACCAATTGATTGGTTATTAGAAACCATGAAAGAATAATGAAAAATGTTAGTTTTAAAATTATTAAAATAATTTTAAAATAACATGTGGTAACTAGTTTTGTAAATGGGTGGGTGGGTAAGAAATTAGTTATTACCTAATTAATTAGTTAATTAATTAATTACTTTTTAAAACCTATTTAGTTATATAATTTACAAAATTAAAAACAAGTGCAAAACTGCTAGAAGAATCCTTTTTAGTTGCAATTGAATTTGTGACTAAGGTGCAACTACAAGGTTTAACCCATATGTTTTGTCTTCTAATGTCATCTTACAAAGTATATAAAGAAGGTGACTTCTCTTTGATTCCACATACAAAATCATGTGCCATTTAGGATGAGTTCAAAGAAGTTTCACCTTAAAGGCAAAACATAAAATAAAATAGAAGTATTTACATGGTTACTTTTTAATTCACCTACGTTTTTACCTTTCTACCTTCTTGCCTATTTACGTACCTTCCTACTTAAGTACCTAGATGGGTAAGTAAGTAAGTAAGTAGCTCAGGTAGTTATGTATCCTAGGTAGGTAGGTATTTTTATATGCACATAGTTTTATTTACCTACCCTCCTATATAATTTTTATTTTTTTAGTTTCAAAAATTTAATCAATATGCCAATTGAATAATCATAATGGATGGTTAAAATCAAGATTTAAAAATATATATATTTTAAGTGTCATGTGTAAAATTTTCCATAGTCGAAATGTCATCATGTAAATGGTTGAAATTGGAATATATTGATTTTTCTTCATTATAGATTACATATAATCATATATTAAAAAAATCTAAATTTTGTCACGTGTCAAAATCTAATTAGAATATGTGTTGAAATCTATGGCCATCCATTATTGATGCCCTAGATTAATATTTCAATTTAAGAAAAATTGCCCAAAATATTATTATATTGACAAATGACAATTAGTGATAAGGTTATTTATTAATTGCAAACGAATGGGTAGTAGTTACAAATGTTATACACTAGTCAAAGGATGGAAATGTATATGTTAACCATATATTTCATCCATGGGAAATGTGTTGATATCACGCTAAGTCATCATTTGTGACTAAAGGTTCAATGCGACTTCACTTATGCAACTAAGAGATTTTGTAATTACAAAGTTGATTGTAACTGTTTTTTAGTTACAAATTGTAATTGCAGATTGGTGTTTTTCTACTAATGTTAGCCATTCCCCAAATTTAGGATGGTTATTTAAACTTGACATGGGAACCTTTTTTTGCCAAAACATGTGCACCTAATTATCACCCTACCTAAATTCTTGTTTCATTTGAATTCCATATGTGATCTTCATTATATTTCTATTGTGTATAGTATTTGTGGGTTTTGGTAAAAATGAATTACAAGATTCACTCATCAAACCTTGTGCCATGCATACGTCAAATCATTCTACCATCCTAATATTTAAGTCTAGATGACAATGTTTAAACCAATACCACTAAGTGTTCCCAAGAGTTCCATGTTTAAAGGAGGTTGGTTTGGTTTGTGTAAGTTCTGCCACCTTCATGGTAGTGAACAAGGTGCAATTAATTGGTGCAAGGTAATGAACAATCCACATTGTTATATACCTAGTGTCCAAGCCACCATTGCTACATATTCCTCCTCAATGAGCACACCTCGTGATCCTTGTTTTTTGATCTTGTTCTTTCATTCAAATGATTTGAAAAAGATGTCAAAGGTATGTGCTAATCCTTACTAGCTACCTTCAAAGAAGTCTCCCCTCTTTCCATTGGATCCTTTGTTTCTTTCTGAGATTTAGTTGTCCATCTACTTCATTGTTGTAGGGTAGAAAGATTGTTCAACCTTGGTCCCTTCTTTGTTTGTGTTACATGTGTAGGCGGGGTATTTTCCTTATTTAATGTTGGTTAGTCAAACATCCTACGAAACACATTAGTTAATATCATGGTAGTGTCTTGCTTCCTAGACCCAATCTCCAACAATTTGGTGGAGTACACTCTAGACCTAAAAGAAGCAAACATTTCAATCACCTATACACATTCCAAGGTTCCAAGAAATATGTTAGGTCTAGATATTTCTAAAGTGCATGACTTTTTAAGACTAATGTAGAATTTAAATCAAAGCAACTTCCAAAGTTTTCTCAAACTAAATCAATATCTAAAGTTGATGTGTATGCCGTAGGTGTAAATCACATGTTCTAACGAGTTGCCATTTGTTGAAATCCGTGAGAACCAAAATTATTTCACCTCTTAGCTACTCTAAGGACAACAAATTGTTGGATCCATTAATAATATATAAATTTGTTGTAAAGATGATTTATATAAGATGTTCTTATCTATGCAGCTTTTGCTTGTATTTTGTGATCTTTGCCTTTACTTCAACAATTTTGAACTAGTTTCTACTTTCACATGCCTTTTGTTCTTTTTTGATTTTAGATTTACTTAATTATCATCTATTGTAAATTCAACAATTTTAGATTAGGACAAAGAAGCTCTCGAAAATTTTAAAGTTCTTGCTTGTATGTCTCTAACAATGATCACATTTTTGAAACCATGTTAAAATATTTGAGAAGTTTGGGTGCATTGTTGTTTAGTTTGTTGATTAACATAAATATTTTTGGTAGGAATGCAATGTAAAAAAAATTAAGAAATTTTCATTACCTTTAAGATAGTAAATTATGTTATTTGATTTAGCATCAAAAGTTGTTACTTTACATATTAAGTTTTAGGGCATGTATGTGCATTCTAAATTTGGAGCTCAAACCCTAAATCCTTTATAATTGTATGAGATCACCCTTTTTGCCAAATAGTTTTGGATTTTAAATGCAGGTGGAATTTTTGAGTGGGTTAATTTAAACCCTAAACCAAACATATCCATTATTCTTCATGGACCCAATGGGTGCCCAAAGTGACATAATTGTATCCACATCACCAAACACTTCTTATTCCAAACTAAACATATTGGTTGATTAATTAACACAATTTTTTCCATATTACCAAACATTTTATTATTCCAAGTGGGCCGCCATGGGTGCATAAGAGGGTTATGACATCACATTATTGCTTATCAAAGATTTAGGATGGTATTGTGATACACTAAAAGGCTTATCTCCAAGGATTAGAGTTGTCATAAGATATGAAGGTCAATATTATCAAGAAAGGTAAGTCCAAACCAAGAAAAATGTAAATAGATATGACTCATAAGTACTTTTGTAAGTAGGTCTATGAGTAGGTCCAAATTCTTGACCAATTACCCAAGTGGACCTAGTTATTCAAGCTTAGTTTTAGTTCAATTTCAAAATTGGAATTTGAATCAAGTGTCATTTATAGAACTAGATGGAATTGAAACTAAATTGGGGATGGGGCAAGGGGAGTTATGGAATTGGCTTGGAATCATCTCTTGATTATGGCATTGCAAGTTTTGAGAATCATAATTGATCTAAGAATTTTTTTTTAATCCAATTCTAGTTTTAAGTTTTAGGATTTTCTTTTATTTTTAAAGAAGTTGAAGTTTTTTCTTCATTTTTCATTTTAAAAAAAAAATTAAAACTCTTTTGTGACTTTGTTTTGTGTTTTGTATTTCTTCAAGCCTTCATGTTTTAAAAAAAGGCTATGATTTTCCAAATGAGGCGCTTGAAATTTTCACATTCAGCAAAGCATCATTGAAATTTCAAGCTTTTTTGAGGTTTGAAATAAGGTTTTTTGGGGTTGGATTATGATTTTTGGGGGTCTAAAATAGGTTTTTGTTAATATCTAAAACATGGTTTTTTGAGCTTGAAATAAAGTTTTGTGGGGGGGGGTTGGAGGGGGTTGATGTAAGGTTTTGTGGGGGTTTTAAATAAGATTTTTTAAAAGTTCAAAACAAGGTTTTTCGGGGCTGATGTATAGTTGTTTTTTTGGAGGTTTGAAATAAGGTTTTTGGAGGTATGAAATAAGGTATTGTTTTGGGGGCTTGAACTAAATTCTTTTAGATTTGAAATAGGGTTTTTGGAGGTATGAATTAGGGTTTTCTTGGGGGTTGACATATGGCTCTTGGGGGGGTTTGAAATAGGGTTTCTTTACATTTAAAATAAGGTAGAATTGGGGGTCTTCAAGTGTGACAAAAGGTCAATCAAGGTGGTAGTTACTATTTTTGAAACCTTAAACATGGAACCACATAACAACATTATGATCTTTTAGAAACATTTAGTGTAAATTAGGGTTTTCAAATAAGTTAGTTTGTATTAGTTTAGGATTTAAAAAAAAAATTAATATATATAATTTTTGGAATAAAATTCAAGTTTGTCAATTTTTGTATTTTGTATGCTAGAATTAAAACAAAAGGTTACCCATAGTTAGAGGTTCTTTAATTGAGAATCCAAATTGATCTCATTTGAAAAAAAAAAACGGAATCAAAACTCTTTTCCTTGCAATTAGAATTAGAATTGGATCCCATATTTGAAATAGAAAAAACTAAACCATATCAATCCCTTCAAAAATATCAAGAAACAACTTGCAAGGAGTCCCCCTAAAACCAAAGAACCAACCAACATTAGTTCAAACAATTCAAATAGCTAGACACCCATTATTTTATGGTGGAGATTTGCATTTGTAATCCAAGCTTCCCTCATAAATCCATTAAATTGGTTTTAGAAGAAAATGATTTGTTTTTTTTTCTTTTCGGAGGATTAGTTTTTGATTAGGTGATGAACCTCCCTTGAGCTTTTCATTGTGCTTCAAGCAATCATTTATAGGAATGTTTTTTCATCCATGCACAACAAAATGATCAAACACTTGCTTATTTTGTTGGGTATGCCATCCGATGAATATGTTAAGGTGAAATTAAACGCACCCAACATCATGGCCACGGATGATTCCATTTCATAATGTTATAGTACAGGGAAACAAATTCAACACTTTTAAAAAACAATTCATGTTCAACACACACATTTTGCTTTTTATTATTAAAAATGAAAATTTATCACATAAAATAAAATCACCCATCACCAAACCATAGGTGAGTGGAATATCAAGACAATTCAAAAAATGACCCATTAGCAAATACCACCCAACTAGTAGTCATTTAATGATATTTTAAAACTTAACAACCAATTCTTGAAACTTTGTGATTAGGGTTTTTAAATTTTTCATTTGAAAATGTTTTGGTGTATGTCAATGGATTTCAAAACTCCCTTGCGCCAAAATATTTATCCCTTTCACTTGCCTCCTTGAGTTTGGTCATCAGTAATCATTCTTTTGAATCTCATTTTTTAGATCGTTTAGAAATAGGAGTGATATTGTTTGTGTATGAAGTTTGACGTATTTAGTTACAAGATGCACTTTAGTCACATATGGAAGGATACGAGTTCCCAAGAGATCAATTTTTTTTTTCCAACCCTCCTTCTTTTGGGAGATTTTACCTTGCTCATTTCAAGCTTAACAAAGCTTTGTAAATGTTTATAGAGATGCAAGGTGAAGTGCTACTTATTTCCTTTGAACCTCCAAGGTTGAAAGTGATGAGAAAATGAACAAATGGCCTACGAAAGCTTAAGTGTTGTTCTCTAATCAATTTGTTCTAATGGGGTTAACAAAATGACACAATCTACCACCCAAGACCTTAATGTTTGAGAAAAGGAAGCTTTGCTTAACTTTTGAACTTGCAAATGTAGGTTTTTAAAGATTATAATCAATGTTCGTATTTGTTGGCAATCTTTTGCCATCAAGTTGATGAAAAGAAAAATCTAATGTGATTGGTGTTAGGTGTGTTAGTTTAGTTATTTGATTAGTTAATTAGAGAAAACCAAGCTAGCTTAGTTGTTTGGTTTATTTAATTTTCAATCAATTTATGTGTGAATAGGGTTCAATATATTTTGTGAGATTCAATTTCAAATTGTGTGATTTCAAATCACTTTTGATAATTTGAGATTTTAGTACACACATGTTTTGTTGTTGTAGTTTTTTTTAGGTTTTTGGGATGCAATTTTTTTTGCATGGTTTGTGTTGAGATTTGTTTTTTGAGCTTGGATTCTTGCATTATTACAGGTGAATAATATTTTGATTTGAACATGGTGTACCGTTTAAGATATTTTCATGTTATGTTTTTTAATGTGTGATGACAACAATAATTATAGGCACCAACATAAAAGTACATGACATGATAATTTCTCTTTTTTTTGGATTTTTTTTCAAAAAAAAGGAAAATTTGCCACAAAAGATTGCTTTTTTCATAAAAAAATTACAACAATGCAACAAAATTCACAGAAAAAAAAAATGCTGCCTGATGAGGGGTAGAAATTTTTAGAAATGTCAAAAGACATGAGATATTACACAAAAGCCATGGATGGCATATCTCATGATGTCATGAATTTCACATGTATTATCATGTGTGTAAAATGACATGAGGATAGCATGATCATGCTAGAGGCGGGAGGGGGGCCTTATCCTAGGGGACTTCTGAGGTTTAAGGGCCCTAGAAAGAGGGTGAAAGGGTCCCTAAAATCCAAAAAGGGAGATAAGCTCTCCACCTCCTCCTCCTCCTCCTCCTAGACATTCTACTTTTTGTTCACTCTTTGTGGGTCCCTAGTACACACTCCAATTTTGGTTGCAGATTTTTTTTGTAGCAACACCAAGAGATGGGTTGCAAAGTTAACAAGCTGTGAGGATTGTGGAGGCTTGGTTGTCAGCAGATTTTTGTGCAGAGAAGGAGCAAAACAGTGGTACCCAAGTGAAGCTTTTTCTTCCCAGCTTGGAATTTTTTAACAATCCGGTTTAGAAAACTTCTGGAGACTCTCTTTGAAGGTTTGAGGATTGATTTTGCAATGTGGGTTGGTTTTGGAGTTCAATCCCTGATTCAGTGTGACTACGGAGAAGAAATCTCTGATTCTTGCACTAGCTTTTCTTGCTTGTCTTTGCATGTTTGTGCATGTGTACTAGGTTATAGAAAATGGGTTTTCTTTGTTGTTAGCTAATTGAGTTTCCTGAGACTAAGATTTCCATTTCTGTTTTAGATAAGACCTAGAGTTTGTACTCTTGTTTTTCAGGCTCCAGGATAATAATGGATGTACCCTGGAAGACACTCCTGAATTCTTTTGATCTGTTTCTATGTTGAGCAAGCAGAAAAAAAGGGAGGAGCAATGAAAGGAAGAGGATTATTGCTGTTTTCCACGATCCTCTTTGTCTGGAGCTGCAATGGTGAGCAGCAGGTAAAATGGATTTGAAACCAATGGACTCCCGCATTCTGCAAGCTCTGGAATGTTCTGGAGGCATGGTTGGAATGCCCAATTTTTGGTAACCAGTCTTCTAGTGCACAGGATTTGCAACATCTATACTCATGGCAGTAATGAAATGGCATTGAGCATGATCGATGTTTGAAGCTCTTTGATGCTCAGAAACTACCTAATTGTTGGGGTTGACAGGCAGCAGGGAAGGAAGAGGAGAGGTTAGTGGCAGTCATGACATGTGGGTTGGATGCAACTGCAGCTAGTGGCAACACATATGGGACAGATTGTAAAGGACTATATGACATGCATTCCAATTCAGAATTCTTTCCTGAAATCCCTTATGTCAAATATGAGGTACTATTCATCTCTGCACATAACTGTCCAAATTGGTCTACAATATCGAGGAAAGAGATGACAGAAAGGAAAAAAATTAGGGCAAGGATTTCATTTCATTTTTAACTACAATCGGAGAACAATGACTTAGGTACTTGTTTTCTTGTGGTAGTCTGCTTGATTAGCAAGCAAGTGTCTTGATTCTTGTTGGTGCACTTCTGTTCCTTAACCATATCTTGGAAGAGGAAATCTCAGTCTGGGGACTTTTCCTATTTGCTGTTTGTCCATTCCAGGGACCTGCAAGTGACAATCCGCTTTCATACAAGTGGTACAATGCTGAGGAGGTCATTCTTGGAAAGAAAATGAAGGTGTGTAGATACTCTCAGATGTGCACATGTTGTAGGATGTCTCAATACATTTGTGAATGACTGCTTGTTTAGGATATTCCCTAAACTAAGACCCTCCTCTCAAGCAAGCACTCGGGGGAGTTTGCTGAATGCAGGATTGGTTGAGGTTCAGTATTGCGTTCTGGCACACATTCCGAGGTGATGGAGGTGATCCTTTTGGATCACCCACAAAGCAGTGGCGCTGGGAAGATGGCACCAACTCACTGGCAATGGCATCCAAACGAAGTACACATAAGTCCTTCTATTCCCTTAGCTATATATGGGTTGTTGCCATGCCTAGCTAGCAGTAGTCCTTGAAGATCAGTTCTTCTGGCATTGCAATCTGGGTTGTTCTCAAACGCCACACAAGGCATCTGCATCTGCAATGCACTATTTGGTTATATGTGTGCTCTGTGCATCATTTGCAGTGCAAATCAATTTTGAGTTTCTGAAGAAGCTTGGAGTAGAGAGATGGTGCTTCCATGACCGTGATATTGCACCTGAAGGATCTACAATTGAGGTAAAGTTCCAAATCCACTAGATTATGATGCAAATTATTCATGTGTATGTTTTCAGTCAAATGCAAATGTGAATCTCTTTGTGTACCTTTCTCATGCTTGGACTGATTCATCTGTGGTGGTTTATGGCAGGAATCCAATGCCAACCTGGATCACATCATTGCTCTTGCCAAACAATTGCAGGTACTTTCTTTTGAGCAGTCATCACATCATCCCTCAAAGTGTGATGGACTGTAATGCATGTAACTAGTGTTCCACTTTGAGGTAGACTTTTGATTTGTGAAACTGCAGAGTTGTGTTTGCAATTCAATATTTTAGTGAGAAAAGCAACAGAGATTGCTGGTTGTTGTCCTTACCCAATAATCAGGATTAGCATATAGGTTGATGGCTTTTGTGTCTTGGTAATCAGGAAGGAACCAGTATACGACCACTTTGGGGCACAGCACAGCTGTTCAAGCATCCCCGCTTCATGCACGGAGCTGCCACAAGGTTTCTGCAAATGACTGACCCTCTTGCAGAGTTGCAGCTCATCATCCTCTATTTTTCCCTACAATTGTCTAAATCCATTTAACAGGGAGGAGAATCAAACTGGCTGTCAGGAATCAGTATATCTGAACCTCTTCCAAAATTGCCCACCAAAGCTGTAACTCTTCTGCTCCATGAAACTGTTTGCAGCCCAGATATACGGGTATACGCATATGCAGCTGCACAGGTCAAGAAGGCAATGGAGGTAATTCCACACTGTACAGACACTTTAGGGCCTTTGCCTCTTTCTTCCACTACATTTTGGGTTTTCTTTTCCTTTGAGTCATTGCCACAACAATACTGTTCAAATATGTTTGTGCATGCATTGCAGGTGACTCATGAGCTTGGGGGAGAGAACTATGTCTTCTGGGGTGGTAGAGAAGGTTACCAAACTCTCCTCAATACGGACTTGAAGAAAGAGCTTGATCATATGGTTTGCCCATTTTTCCTACACTAGTTCTCCCTCTGCAACTCCAATGGACATTTGCATATTTCTGGTTTAGGGTTTATATGATGGTGACTGGGGGGTGCATAGGACCAGGAGAAAATCTAGACATTTGTTGTGTTCACAAGCTTAGTGAATTTGCAGACAGCCTGTGTTGAACTTATGTATAAACTGCAGATTCTGCTCAGGGGATTATCATGATGGTCATTGTGTTTGGTGGTGGTTTCGCACTTGATTTTTGCGCAGGCCACCTTTCTGCAATCAGCTGCATCTTGGAAAAAGAAGCTTGGTTTTAAAGGCAAGTCAGTCACCCCTTTGATGGGTTTCAACAGAATTGCTTATTGTCTGTGTTGAAGCACTTCCAGCATGAGGGAACCAATGGGTGCTAAGAGGAGCTTCTCTTACCTGCAGGGAATTTGCTGCTGGAGCCAAAGCCACAGGAACCCACAAAGCACCAGTACGTGACTTTGAAATTGTTCTGCTGCAAAAACATTGCTTTAGAAAAACTATGGATGATGATGACATCTCCATTTTGGAGTTCTTCAATAGGTTGTTAGGTATCTCAGAGCTTGAACTGCTCTTCTTGTTCAACAGGTATGATTGGGATGCTGCAACAACAATGGGTTTCCTGCAAAACTATGGACTTGCAGGCACAAACCATTGCACCCAAGTCAACACCATCATTTTTCTTTCTGTTGAGATGATTTGTTCTTCATCCTTGATGAAAGTTCCTTGTTGAATCTGTAAGCAAAGACAAGAGAGAGAAGATGATTGTGAGGAGCTTTCAGTCATGCTCTCAGCTGTCACCTCTTTAAGGTGACTTCCAGATTTTGAATTCAAAGAATGATGATACTTTTGACCATATCAAACACTGGACACATGGAGTTCCTGACATTATATGAAACTGCCAGGAGATCCAAACATAGGGTGATCTTTGGGGTGTGTGTCTTCTGCAGGTGAATATAAGCTCAATCTTGAGTGCAACCATGCAACTCTTTCTGGACATAGGTCCCAGACATATCTCTCAAACTCAATGATCAATTGTGGCCTAGCTAACCCTTGCAGAGTATAAGCTTCTCTGATGATATCAGGTCTTGAAATGTCTGTGAATTGTTTAAGTTTAAATCCATGAATGATTCATGTGGAAGGTTGCTGTTCTGATGAGGGAGGGTGTGCCTGCAGCTGTCACCATGAGCTGGAGATGGCACGCATCTATGGCATGTTGGGAAGTGTTGATGCTAATACTGGCGATGCTCAAACAGGCATGTTTTTTTTTCCAAGCTTACACTGATTCTTTCAACCATAGATGTAAATTGGCTCTCGGTTATCAATTGTGCCATACGTTCTTGTGCATCACTTTTATGCACATAATTTAATCCTTGGCAAAATCTGCAGGTTGGGACACTGATCAGTTTCTCACAGACGTTAGTGAAGCAACTCTCATCATGCTGAGTGTCATCAAGAATGTGAGAATGGCACCATATTTCTTTTTTCATGTTACATTAAGATTTGTCTAGAATGAAATCCTGCAGGAGCTTGCTTGAAATTGTCAGAAATGGCTTGTTTGACATTTGAGTTTTAGTAGGTTCTAGGAGGGAAAGATTGAACAGTTTTCTGTATTTCCTGCTGCTTGGAGAAGGGAGCAGTTTCATGATGCAAAATTTAGATTGACCAATAACAGCTTGTAGCTACCCACTAAGTTTGACACATGGTGCAGGGAGGCCTAGCACCTGGTGGCTTCAACTTTGATGCAAAACTGTGAGTATCATCTCCTTTTCATGTCATCTCCTTTCAGAGTCCTCTCTGAAGTCCAATCTACGAAAGGCAAAATGAGGGACTTGTTTGTTTTGTTTGCCCCAAATCTTCCTCCTTTCTTTCTCTTCTTTTGTTGGCAGATGACTTGAAAGATGACGTACAAATGTCTCACTCCATACTCACTGCAGTATTTGTGATTGATCTAGTTTATGAGCCATTGAAGTAGCTTCTCTCTGTTTACAGGAGGAGGGAGAGTGTGGATGTGGAGGATTTGTTCATTGCACACATATTGGGTATGGACACTCTTGCCCGTGGCCTACGAAATGCTGCCAAGCTTCTCCAGGTAATCAACCACAACATCAGTGTCAAACCCATATCATTTAGTCAACCCTGTGATACTTCAGAAAAATATAATGCCTTCCTCACTTGGCTTCAATGAATAAAATCCAAACAAAATATCCCCTGCACAATCTAAACTGGATTTACATGCCTGTTGTGGTTGATAATGGTATCTATGGGTATGACTGTCACTGTTGCTCAAACTGCTCCAGTTTGTTTTTTTATTTCTGTTTTTATCTGTCCTGGGTGTTGGGTTTTCTCACTAGTGCGGTGTGCAGGAGGGCCGTTTGACAAAGCTTGTGGATGAACGTTACTCTACCTTCAATTCTCCTCTTGGAGAAGCAATTGAGGTTTGCTGCCCTCCCCTTTAGCAGCAAAATACTTTGAGTCTGACATGGGTGGTACTTTGTGCTTTGTTTTGCTGATGCATATTATAAGACTTTTGTAGTTCTGGAAGTACTTCTTTGAGTTTGGTGAGACTACATTTTTTCCTTTGACAAGCTCCCATCATTTGGTTTGAGTGGACAATTTTCTGCCAATGACCAAAAGTAGTTGAGAAGGAAAGTGGACTATGTGTGTATTATTGGCACAGAAGATTATCTGATTATGAAACTGTTCATTTCTGGAGTTGTAGGCTGGAAAGGTGGAGTTTGAAGATCTGGAAAAGCATGCTTTAGAGTGGGGTGAACCACCTCTATTCTCTGGCAAGCAGGTACGCATTACACTGCTTTAATCTTTTGTAGAGAACATGATCTATTTCTTGCCTTCTTCATGTAGAGCTTATGTTTGTGAGCCAAAAAAACAATGTTCTGATCAACATCTTTTCAACATTTTGTGCAGGAGTTGGCAGAGATGATATTCTCTTCCTACATATAAATGGGTGGTGCCAGAAATTTTGTGAATTTTTGTTTAATGCTGCACTATGTGTTTGCATGAAGAATTTAATGTAGACAGATAATAATCATGGGGACTAACATTGTGCTCAACCCAGTATACCTGGTGAAGCATTGTAGAACAAGAAATTTACACAGGATATATTCTAGATGTGAACTGACATTCATAGACAGGTATGAAATAGGGAAATAGATGATTTGCAAATACCCATATTAAGCTTCAACAGTGAATGGTATTCACCTTCAACAGCAGCTGTTGAAGGCATCTTGAGCTTCAGCCAGTAGTTGAAGATATATCAAGTTTCAACAGCAGCAGTTGAAAATGTCTCAAGCTTCAACAGTAGTCAAAGGCATATCATGCTCCAATGGGTAGTTGAACATCTGTGGCCTACCTGATATTGACTCATGATCATTCCTTGAGATTTTCTGAAAATAATTTCTGAGACAAGCAGATTTCTACATTAAAAACAGCACTGAATGTTTCTTATTTTGTCACCAATATGTGATGCATAACTTCTGCAATATATCGCAAATTCTCATTACACTGCAAGTTGGCTTCACAATTGCATTGCAAGAAAGTCTCCATAATAATTTTGATCCCTTCTGTTAAGAACATCAAAGTAGCATTAGATTGATGGTTTAAAGCACACTTTGCATCAGTATTAGAAAAGAATTGAAATCCCACAAGGACCATGAAGACTCAACTGCACACAAACAGTCAAGCCTGCAAGTGGCTTTGTAGAATCATGTGAATCTAAATAAGAGTCCGTAATTGACTACACAATTGTTCTGAGTATTGTACCAGCATCAAATGGTGTTGATACAGGGTAATGAAAGGATAATGGAAAATTATACATTCTACCCTAACTTTCAAATACAAAGGCTGGCCTGTCACATGCAGATATCAACAATGTCATCCAGGATGCATTTGACTATTGGCAGGTGTCAGAACCAAGGCTTGAGTTGGCCTCTGGCTGCAGAACAAATTGCTAAGAACTTGTGTGTGTGCTGCAGAACAAATTCCTAAGAACTTCCATGTATTCCATCAATATAGATATTGGTACTTGATAAACCACCCAACAATGACTCCAACTTCCCTGCACTATGGATAAACAGATGACCCCAGTACCTGAAAATATAAGCTCATTCTGGATCCTGATGTGCAGAGTGAGCAATTCTATCTACCTGCAAAGGTTTTAAAGTGGTGATTCCAACTATTCATGATAACTTTCTACAAAATGAGTGATGCTTGTTTACCGCATACAATACAACCAGAGCCAACAGTTTTTTCCTCACTGATTCCTGGGCAGAATCTTGAGAAGAGCTTTATTCTACAACAATCTACGTTACATAACATGCAGCTTGCAGACATAGTGTGTGCTTTCACCAAACAAGGACAACTACTAGTCTGAATATCTCTCTACTAGTGTTCCAAGATGAGGGTTAAAAAAAAATTTGGTCCACTGTGGTCCTTCATAAAGTGTCTGAGCTGAAAAAAATTTACCATCCGTATGATAAAAAAAGCATGTCAACAGAAAAATATACTAGAAGAAGGCTCCTCTCTCAACTGAGGCTCTCAACCCTTGAGGATCCAACACATAGAATACACTCAAATATGCCCCTGAATCAAACACAAATATAACCCCAACAATCTTAGAGACAGCAGCAACACAGTACTGAACAGACGAGACTTCCACATCAAATGGGAAACAACACCTCAACCTCGAAGCCACTTCCGCCTTGTTTTCTTTTTCTGCTCATCTATAGCCTGCAAAGCCCCACAAGAAGAGCTCTCAGATTAGGGATTTGGACATCTAACAGCAAGCAGCAAGCTGATCTGGGTTGTGTGTTATTCAATTTTGGTGATATGCAATGGACCCCAAGTGCAGATCTTGGGCATGATGGGTTTGGACAACAGCATTCTGGGAGCAACAGGGATCCTGTTCAACATGTCAAATGAAGTTGAATCTTCAAGGCTCTTGGCTGCAAAGCATCCTGAAGTATCTACACTTCCTTCTGTAGTGCTATTAGACAATCCAAGTCCAAGAGGAAAGTGAAAATTCAAGCTAAAAGTGCATACCGCATTATGGAAAGCCCGGAAGGTCAACACAGCAGTATCCCGAGTCCTGCATTGAAATGCACCCTCAATTTAGGTCTTTGAATTCTGCGTAACCTGAATTCTGTCAATTCGCTCTTCATAGTGTAAAACAATTTGGTTACAGCCGAGCTATTTTAGCCTTAATGACTCAAGGCTTCACTGTAACATCTAATGCAACAGGGTAAATGGACTCACCGTGGATCCCGCAGTTCAAGAAAGTTTGCTCTACCATCGTGGCTTGTGATCACACATTGTATCAACTGCCCGACTGGAATCTTTATCTGTAACAAAGTGTGAGAACCAGGTCATTCACAGTGATTGTTTCTGTGAATCATAAAGCAATCACTATTTTTGCTGTGGGATGGAAAAGACATTTGATCCTACTGTCAGTTCTTGGTCATGCCCATCTCTTGTTTATCCTAAAAAGGAGAGCACTCTGGTTCGAGGAGGGAGGGTTGGTGGTCATACAGAGACTTCTGGTGTGTACTTTTCACTGACAAGTCTCCGGGCACTGTTGCGACGAATCTCGTAAGTGGAGCGTCGCAAGAGCAATGTTGCAGGCTCTGCTGTCTCATCTGACGTCCCTTCTTGCAGCTGTCCATTCCAATGTCCAAAAAAACATTAAAATTGCCAAGTCTTATCCAAGACCTACACACAGATAAACTTGCATGCCTCTCATATGTTGACAAACTTCACCATTCTACTCATCTATTAACTGTAAATTAAACAACCCTGCTGTGATCAACAACAAAAGAGCAGAAAGAAAATATAAGTTGTCCTGACATGCAATTCACTCACTGGGCCTTTATTTGATGGGAACCCAGTCTCTGTGATAATTAACAACATGAGCCTGCACTTTGAAACTCCGTACAAGAAAACCCAAGTCAACAGATGCTAAAAAGAAAAATACAGACCAATAGCTGGACTTCAAAGGAGGCATGCCCATTTGCAATGAAGCTGTCAATTTGATCTTGCATCATCGGATCTACACAAAAGTTCACTAGAGTACATCAAAAGTGATCACAGAACAGCAATGTCAAGACAGGGAAAGCTAGTTAGAAGCTGAGACTGCACTGTGGAATATTTCAAAATAGTGAAACCTCCTCATCTCTTTTGGAACAATGTCTTGTGAGGACACTAGAATTAGACTATTCTCATGATGCTCAGTCTCATCATATGAGAAACAGCAACAGGATCAAAACATGAAATAATAATGGAGCTGACCTCGAGAAATCCAGTTGCCATCATTTGCCATTACTGTGACTAGATCTCCCTGCATACACATGCACATGTAGAACTACATTGTTAATTACTCAGATTGTGGTTTCTGGTTCTGATGGTGCCCATTCATTGATTCAGTTAACCCACCAATTCCAAAGTTTCAAGAAAAAAGTGTTGCTCATGCCAACAAATCCAGACTAGAGAATCTTGAACTTGCTGGATTATTACCTCACTGCAAAAAACTCAGAAAACAAATACTAAGTTGCAACCAAAAATGGAGCACTTACCCGGCGACCACACTCATCCATTGGCACACACTCAATAGCAACCATGCTATCACAATCATCAGCAGTGATTGTGTACTCTGGCTGTGCTGCCCCTGTTATTAACCCAATACACAGTTACAAATCAGCTTAGCGTATGGAATTTCTGGAAACCAGAACTTTCAGGACAACATGCCAGGTTAGTTCATCATCACGGAAATACCAAAAATACTGACAGAGACATGGACTGCCAGTTTTGGTGCCAGAACTCCTCAAGGAAACTCAACTACACTAACAAGACATCGCAGACTTGCTGCAGAGAATTCACTGCATTAAAGCTCAGCAATCAAAATATGAAGAAATTGCTGGTTTTTCATTGAAATTTTCTGTAGAAATATGAAATAAGAGGATAGTCATTGTTGTACCTTCAATGTAGGCTGCAGTTCCATCTTGATAGTGGCGGACCCACTGGCAGTGCAGACAAGAAAAGCACCCCAAAACCAGATGTTTAGAAAAAGCTTCTAACTAGCTTTTGCTTCTCCCACTATTTCATTAAAATCAGGGGCCAGTGCAAGAAATTCCTCAACCTTGGGTTGTGCCAGGCAGAGTTTACCGAGACAGTCCCAGCAAAGAAGCAATCTTTGAAAAGAAGCTCAAAAGATTGAGAGGAAAAGAAATGCTCTGTGAAGGTTTAAGTAACCTGGAAGATGCAAAGAGCAGTGCCATTGATGGAGTGGCCACAAGCGGTGAGTCGGCCACTGAGTACAGCATCCCCGACTATCCGCAGGCCCACAATCCCAGGTAGTGGGTCACCCTCTGCACAACCCAATTCTCATCTCATCATTCACATCAGATTTGGGAATATCTGGCTACAGGACAATGGCCAGCATTTCTGTCCTACTTTTCAGGCAAGTGTAAGACCAACCTTCAAGGCTTGGGGAGGTAGGTTCCTCAGCCAGTGTAGGAAGCTGTGGAGGGGAGCGAGGAGCAGCTTCAGGCCTCTCAAAGTCAGTGTCCCGCTCATGATTTTGCACTCCATTGGAAGGGGCCTCATCACCATCGAGGTAACTGAATGCTTCTGTTCCCCGGCTCACTACAGATTCATGTGGCACAATGGCACGTGAATCCGCCTGTTGTCTGTGCATCATGCACAACCATGTTCATCAGGTCATTCGGAATCCAAGTGCACAAAGTTTGAACTGGTGAACACCTTAGAGAGAGCAGGGTTGGTCTCAAAATCCCTCACTGTCAGTTGAATGAAAAAAGGAAGGAAAGTTGTGAAACAACTAAAAGGGTATTCAAACTCACTCTCGATCATTGAAGCCACCTTGCTGTCCATTATCATCAGTTGCACCTCCATAGTGAGGGGATGAAACACCTGAGTCCCAACGGGGTCCTGCTCGTTGGAGTGGAGATGGAGGTCTCTGTGAAAATGATGGCACAATCTCTAGCCCATGACCCTGCTCACAAAGGGAATACAGAATAAGGTGCAACATAGTCCCTAGTCTAATCTGGATAGCATAACCTAGGTTAGAAACACCAATTCAATAAAGCTGAGAAATCACTAAGCTGGGACTCACTTGAAATGGAGGGGACTGGGGTGGAGGATTATATGCTGCTGCAGGTTGATAAGGAGGCTGATATGGTTGCCGATAGTACTGTGAATCTTTCAACTTATTCTGCACCCATTAGAGTCAACAGCAAGTTCACATCACATATGAAACTGAGAGACACTTGGGTTCAAATACAATGAACAAGAGACACAAAACTTCCAGCTAGTCCACAGCTTGTGCAGTGACAGTCTGAAAAGAAACCACAAATCATTTGGAGAAAGTATTAAGAGTCATTCTGTCCCTGCAGCAAGACATGAAGCTGCAGTCAAGGAGTTATGTATTGCTTCCAGTGAGATAAAGGCAACATTGGTACCTCCATAAGCTCCAGCTCTGATCGCAGCTTTTGTACCAGTATCTGCAAGACTCCAGTTTAAAGTTGTGATTAGCAGAGTGCAGCACCACATTGCAATTCATTTGTCTAGACCCTTAACATGCTCTGAAAAACTGATGGAAAATAAATTACAAAAGGGCCTCAATGCCTTATGAGATTGAAGGGTGGTTTGGGAAGGGAAGTTGCTGAAGAACAACCAACCTTGATATGGCTGACCATTGAATGGGCATCTGATACTGCAGGTTGCAGATCAAACTCAGCCAAAAGTGGCATCAAAGACTGCACGTAAAATCCCCTCTCCTGTTCGGCAACCTGTTCTCAAATTTACACAGCATTTCTACATTACATCTCACAATCCAGAAACAGAATCTGAACACTTACAATGCCTCATCACAAACTCCAAAGCAAATGATTTTTATGACACCCGTTCCATCATTCTACAAAGAGAAACTCGTGAAAGGGAGCTCATGAGACACAGTTCAAAAGCTCTATCACACATGCACAAATGTAGAGCCAATATGAGAAAAATACCTGAAGTGCATACGTGAGACGAATATTTTCTTCAAGAATTTCCTGCCGGTATGACAAAGCCTGAGAAGCTGCATCCACAAGCCCTTTCTGCTGCTGATCATAGGCCTGTTCCACATAACTTGCCATTGCTGAAGTTAGTAATGCTGACAATGTCCATTACACATGCAAAAATTGATCACAAAAGGAGATAGACAGAACATTACCAGTCGCAGTTCTGCAACCCGTCGCTCCAGTATCCTCTTCTCACTGATTAGTTGAGCTTCCTGATATCCAACAAGAGAGAAACCGTCCATCCATTAGTAAAGCTGTTGATCAAGGCAGTACAGAGTGACAGAAAATTTGACACATGACAGACTTAGGTGCTGCAAAAGATATGAAGGAAAGTGCCTTGATGTTAGCATCCCCTAGTCGACTCTGCAACTGTCTCTGGTTGTCACCATCTTCTGGCATTCGTGAGCTCCGTACCATCATGTCCTATGCATTCATCACACATCCACAAGCTCGTCTCATGGTGTGCTCTTCTCACATGCATTCAAAGACAAAATAAAATTGGACAGCTGCCACATCTGAAAGCATACCATACATAGAACTTGAAGTCTGACCAGTACTGCACAGAGTGCACTGCTCTGAGAACATCATAACAAGCCACACCTGATTACGGTAGGCAAGTTGGTTGTTGTAATCCGGCAAATCTGATGAGAAGCCCTGCCCTTGACTTGAGACCCGATGTAGATCAGTGCCATTGTCTCTCCTGCGCCTGTACAGTTGTCACAAATCCCATCAATCCAAGGAATTTGATTGCTCCCACACCACCACACAAGCCAATGCTGGTTTTGGAGGATTGTGAAAGTCCAACAAGGGAACCAAGGCAAGGAGCACAATACCCATGTGGAGAGACAGAGCGAGAGGATGCATTTGAGAGCTGTGAGAAGCTGCCTGTGTCAATGATAGGTGCTCCATGAGTTTGCCCACTGCGATTTAAACCTTTGGTAACCAGGCCATTGCTATCTCCATTGCTCATTCCATTGTGATGTGCTGCTGATGATGCATCTCTTGTTGGAGTTAGAGGTCGCATCCCATTTTGATACTCAGATGAGGGCAACATGCCAGGACTACCTCGTTGCCCTTCCATCAGCAGAGATGGACGATTGCCTTGATTTGGTCTTTGAGTACTTTGCAGAGAAAATTGATATCCTTGAGCAGCACCTTGCTTTATCTGATCAAGCTTCTGTTTACATTGCTCTTTACATCAGAAAGCAACTCACAAAGTTCACATCCCTTACCCTAGCTGTCCCCAAATTGAAAGCAATGGAAGAAATGCAAAAAGGAATTCAGTCTTTTGCAGCAGCTTACATAGCTCTGAAGCTCCCATTCTGCTACTCTAAGACTAGCCCTCAGCTGCTCATTTTCCTCCATCTGCAACACAAAAAGTCACAAACCACCAGAAGTGCAATCAAGAACTCAGCCATGAGCCTGATTTGGATCATCAGTATTGCAAATTTTGACAAGGTAAGAGTGCTGCATTGGGGCTGCAACTGGAGATGACTACTGCAGATAACAGAACGTCATGGTTGTCAGCTCATTCCAACCTGGGTCCGGATGGTGGTTTCAGCTGCCTCTATAATGTCGACAAGCTCATGTGCCTGCAACAGCATATAAAAGAACAAGAAACATGAGCAAATAAGGAACCATGAGCTTGCTACTTCCAGAATAGAAACCCTAAACTTGTGTACCTAATCGCTCCCACACCTCTCAAAGAGAAATATACCAGACAGTATAAACTTCAACTGTAGATCAGAAACCGCAGGTGCTTCCTGCAATGAACTCATGAACTCTAGAGCATCATCTGTAAAAGCTAGTGGAGAAATGTAAGATAGGTCAGAAGTAGATCACAAAACCTGATTTGGTTCTTGAGAATTTGATCCCATCTCTAGAGACCCTAGCTTTCTGGACAAATCTCCTACACCGGCACCAGCAGCAGTAGCAGGAGCAGCAGCAGGAGGAGGAGGAGGAGAAGGCGATGGTCGAGACACATTGCCCCCTCTATAGTCTCCAACTCTCTCCGCTGTGCCCAGGTACGCCATCCCGTTCCCCCCTCTCCCCCCTTCTTCTCGTCTACAACATCCTCCTCCTCTTCAACAACACTGAGCACTCCTTGCGATCACTCAAGGGTACCATCCACGAGAATAACAAGACCCAGATCCGCAAATCGCAAGCTTCTTCTCTATTTCTTTATCCAACAATCCTAGCATCCATAAACCAATAGAACCTGTGCATCATCAGCAGCATCATCATCACTCTTGAGAGCTTCACTCTCCCACAAACTGATGATGATACCAAAACCCTCAAAAGATACACCCAACAACAACCCAACCACTACAAAACTGCCTTTCACAGCAAACCTCATCTAGTACTACCAGTGCTGCTGCTTGGGTTCATCACCACAAAAAAACCCAAAAAAAAATTCTCCGCCCATAAGGAGATGAAGAAAAACAAGTTGGGAAAGAGATATAGAAAGAAGAAGAGAAGGCAAAAGACTCTTTGAAACTTCTGCACAACAAACAGACAAGCAAACAAACAAGAAGTACAGAATATGAAGAGCTGCTGTTTGTCGTGAAGAAGCAGCAGAAAAACAAGGAAGTAATGTGTGATGACAGTTCTAGGCTATGAAACAAAACAATGTCTTTCCTTTCAGAGATCTTTTTCTGCAACTTTCTGCATCTTCTGGAAGCAACAAGCCAGCCAGCCAGCAAGAGAAGCAAAAAAAGAACTGAAAAGAGCCGGATTCTGGAAGTGCAAATCATCAGTGTTGCTGCAGAAAGGGGGAAAGGCTTTCGTTGGGACACACGAGACTCCTGACGACCTCGTCGTGATGAGGAGGAGAGAACTGTCCTTAGGCTCAGTAGGTACCTACGTATAGGCCCTCATACTCTCTCTCTCTCTTAGGACCCACCCATACAGTCCCCCATAAGTACCTATTTGTAGGTCCTATTCTAAGGACCCACTGATGCCCATAGCTACCTTACCTATAAACCTACTGGTTTGAGCTCTTTCACACTACTTATTAGTACTAGACAGTGATTTTTCTCAAAAACATTTTGTTGGTTTTTTTTTTTTTTTGGGGGACAAAAAATTTGGGAAAAATTTGGGAAAATGTGCTTGTCTACTTTAAATTCAACTGATTTTTTTAATTTCATGGAAATTTTGCCAAAAAAATTTATTTCTCAAATTAATTTCTAACTTGCAAACTTACTTGCCTTTTCAATCATTGAACAAGTATAAACATAATTCGGTGATTTCGTTCTACAAGTAAACCCGATGTTATGCAAAGTCATTCATTCATAGGATCATCATATTACAATTTATTGTTCAACATTTACCTCCTTAATTTTGGAGTTTATATGGGGATGTGGTTCCCAACTAACTAGGGTTTTGCACTTTACTTCTCAAAGTACATACCAAAATTTGTTAAGGTAAGTAATACCATAGTCATTGGTGCATAACAACCACGGCATTAAGCAATCCAAATAGGGGCGACAACACAACACAACACAACACAACACAACATGTTTCATTAACAAAGCATATGCTCGAATCATTGCAAGTAACTTGTTTGCAGAGGTCCTCATATTATTGTACGAGTCTATAGGTTGTATTAAACCTTGCGCTCCCAAATCCTTGATGACCGGTAAGCAAAATGGGCCCCCCCCATCCCCAAAGGGTTTTTAAATTAAATTTTTTTTTGGGCCATTTTCAGAAGTAAAGATCAAACCTATCTAGAACCCACAAAAATATATGAATGGAATGATACAAAATTGGAATCCATATGCAATTGACCTTAAAAAACCAAAAAAAAAACTTTCATCCAAATCAACTTTTTTTTCTAAAGGATAATAATATCTTCACAAAAGAGGAGGGGTCCACAATCCCTACAAAAAGAAAACACACACACACACACACACATAAAAACATTTGTGTACAATTTGGCTCTTTTATTTAACGTATTTTGTTTTTTGTACTTTTGTCCTTATTGCACTCACATAAAAGACACAAGGAAGAATTTTGGTCGTCTATAATTCGTTTTCTTGTCTAGACTTGAATTTAAATATTAGCAGGACTCCTTTTGTGTCCCCAGGACAAGCTGGAGTTGTTTTTTTTTTGGGCCTTTTAAAAGTTTTGGCAAAATTGAAAGCTTTTTTAGATTTTTATGACACAAGAATAAACTTACCATTTATCTATTATTAGTTCATGGGGCAATTATTATCATGCAAAAACCTCAGGGTGTTATTAATAGCCTTTTATTACCCATTAAAACATTGGGTGTGAAAAGAAATCGAAAAAAAAAAACAGAGGAAAAAAAAAAAACTAGCATATTTATTATGGACTCCACTTATTTGATAAAATTATCCTAAAGTCATCATCCTTTTTTGTGTTTTTCTCAAGAATTGTGAATCAATCAGGGATTTTATTTTAAATTTTTTTTGTCAATTTTTTTGAGGCAGATGGTCTGGTGATCATCTACAATTGGACTTAGCCAAATTTGGCTACAGATCAGAGAAGAAAGTAAAATAAATAAATAAAATCTTGCTATCTTTTTGCAACATTTGGGAAGCTATTGTCTAAATCTTTTGATTTCAGAATTTTTGTCCTCAAAATCACTTTGAGCTATTTTTTTTTCCCAAAAAAAATCCTTTGTATGAGTCACACTGGCTTTTCTTTCATTGCCAAGACGTGAAATTTCACCCAAAAATGGAGCACAGATTGTGATTTTTTTTTCCCCCTTAAGATTTTATCCGATGTTGTCTCTTCCTGCTTCCCCTTGCTTCTTAAACAAAAGAAGAGAGAGAGAGAGCAAGGGAAGTTGATTTGTCTAGACTCAAGCTTCTACTTAAAGCCAGCCATCCTACCTCCAACTATGATCAATTTATGCTTCCCTCAAGACAACAATGTCGGTCATTTTTCAGGCCTGCTACTAACATTAACATAGCTCTCTTCCTTGATTCATAACTCCTGCTCAAGATCCTTCACCCTCCCCAGACTCCTGACTCCTGCCCAAGCCTCTCCACCCTCCATCCCAGGCCTATGAGTATTGTTGGTTGTGATGCTACCTTTGATCAGAGTTGCCTTCAAGAAAATCCTTAGTGTCATATTTCCTGGAGCTCATCACAAAACCCCATGAGCTGCTTCTACTAGACATTGGTCCACCATGCATGTCTTTGAAAGATTAGTAAACCCATTGTACCTTGCTCACCCATTCACTTGCACAGCCAATTGTCTTCAAACCTCCATTACTAATATTACCTTCTTCCAGGTCTACAATTGCTCTTTCTCAGGTTATTTTTCCAATGCCTATTTCCATTGATAAGTTGGAGTCTGAAAAAACAAAACAACTGTAATGCATTGTTCCTTCCAGTTTCCTTGACAAAGTAAACTGAATGTGCAATCAAATCCCAGATCAAAAACTCTATGTTCCATTCTTTTTCCATGCACATTTTCTCCTTTTGAGAGAAATTTCCACATACAATGCTGA
>Ga0116227_10002263_pt1 | contig 43784 bp, 37 predicted proteins | sample S1TSphgellanicum_FD_89693 | JGI IMG/M metagenome (GOLD analysis project Ga0116227, IMG submission 89693) | Host-associated microbial communities from peat moss isolated from Minnesota, USA - S1T2_Fb - Sphagnum magellanicum MG | ecosystem: Host-associated > Plants > Peat moss > Unclassified... | reverse complement strand
TCGTTCATGGCCATGCGGCCAAAGGTATCGCGGATGTCCTTAGCCGCCATAATAGGGTCGGGGTTGCCGTCCGGGCCTTCGGGGTTTACATAGATCAATCCCATTTGTACAGCTGCAAGTGGTTTTTCAAGGTTACGTGAATGAATATCGCCATCCGCATCATCATCCGAAACCAATACGCCATGATTTTCTTCAACACCTGGTGAACCATGTGCGTAACGTAGATCACCACCTAGCCAGGTAGTTTCAGATCCCCAGTATACTGATTCATCTGCTTCCCAGGCATCTTCACGGCCACCGGCAAAACCAAAAGTTTTAAAACCCATTGATTCCAGCGCTATATTCCCTGTTAGTATAATTAAATCGGCCCATGAAATTTTATTACCATATTTCTGTTTAATAGGCCAAAGCAGCCTGCGTGCTTTATCAAGGCTCACATTATCTGGCCAGCTATTTAATGGTGCAAAGCGTTGCAGCCCTGCGCCTGCGCCGCCTCTTCCGTCGCTTACGCGGTAGGTTCCGGCACTGTGCCATGCCATACGTATAAACAAACCACCGTAATGGCCAAAATCTGCAGGCCACCAATCTTGCGAGTCTGTCATCAATGCATGCAAATCTTGCTTTACCGCCTCAAGGTCGAGGCTTTTAAAGGCATCTGCATAATTAAAATCATCTCCCAGCGGATTTGATAAAGCGGAGTGCTGACGCAGAATACTTAGCTTTAATTGTTTAGGCCACCAATCGTGATTTCGGGTACCACCACCGGCAACACTCTGTTTCACGCTACCGTTTAAAAACGGGCATTTACTGATGTCATTTGATTCGTTTTCCATATTTATAAGTTTAAGATATTAAACACATACTTGCTATTATCTTTTTTATCAAGCGCTATAAATTTAGGAGGTTAAACTTCAATTTACCAATCGATTAATTCTATGTCTAATAGTATAAACTTATAACTTTTTAACCAAATATTTCACACGCAACTTATCCTTATATATCCGGCAAACCATACAATTAGCCAATATCCCTCCCTAAATACTATAGCAAGTCTTTATATCCTTCAAATCTCTACATACTATGAGCATCGCCTGTCATTTAAAAACTGATAACAGTCACTTTGTAAGATGACTTAACTCATAGAATAAGCCTATCCCGACAGGTAGTTTTGTATATAATCAAATATCCCCGGCAAATGAAAGTGGTAGCTTATAGCATAAAAAGTTTTGAAAAGGAATTTCTGGCAAAAGCCAATCAAAAAAAACACGATATAACATTGATATCAAATTCGCTGAGCCTCGAAACCGCCATATATGCAGAGGGTAAGGACGCCGTTATTGTTTTCACCAATGATGATGTATCGGAACTCGTAATTAATAAGTTGGCAGAATTAGGGATCAAATATATCGCCACCCGATCTGCAGAAACAGACCATATTGACAAAACTGCGGCGCTTAATAAGGGGATTAAATTAGCACATGTTTTAATTTCACCATATCCCGACTTTTTGACCAACGAAGTCTTACAGCAAATTGCAGATCAAACTATTCAAAACCTCGACAATTGGCAGCAAAATAAGTGCGTTGGCAAAGCCTGTGTACGTGCCAAAAATTGCAGGGCCATTGAAGTAATAACTAAAAAGGATATCAATTAAATAACCAATAAAATGAACACTACATTTAAATTAATTGATAAATATAATGTTGCTGTACCCCGTTACACCAGCTACCCTACAGTGTCCTATTGGGATATTGATAATTTAGTTTAGATCAATGGAAAAAATCGGTTAAGGTTTCGTTCGATGAGCGTAACGAAGAAGATGGTATCAGCATTTATATCCACCTACCCTATTGCGAAAACTTATGTACTTACTGTGGATGCAACACACGTATTACTAAAAACCATGCTGTAGAAGAACCGTACATCAAAGCTGTTTTACTTGAGTGGGCAATGTATCGTAATTTATTTGCCGAGAAACCCGTTATACGAGAACTACATCTCGGCGGCGGCACACCGACTTTTTTTAGTGCCGATCATTTAAAGGTATTGATTGATAGCATATTCATGCATTCCATCTTGCATCCTGATGCCGAATTTGGATTTGAGGCACATCCTGCAAACACCACAACAGAACATCTGCAAATGTTATATGATTTGGGGTTTCGCAGGCTAAGTTTGGGCATTCAGGACTTTGATCCGGAGGTACAGTTAATTATTAATCGTGCACAAAGCTTTAAACAAGTGAAAACCGTAACTAATCAAGCCCGCAAAATTGGTTATACGTCCATCAATTTTGATCTCATTTATGGCCTTCCCTTGCAAACTTCTATCGGCCTGGCTAATACTATTCAATTAGTATCAGAACTAATGCCCGATCGTATTGCTTTTTATAGCTATGCCCATGTGCCTTGGATTAAACCCGGCCAACGCAAGTTTACAGAAAACGACCTGCCCGATATTTATGCAAAGCGCCATTTATATGAATTAGGCCGCAAAATGTTTACCGATATGGGCTACCAGGAAATAGGCATGGATCATTTCGCGCTGGCAACTGATAGCCTATACAAGGCTGAACAAAACGGTGCTTTACATCGTATTTTTATGGGTTATACCCATCAATACACGCAATTACTAGTTGGCTTAGGGGTATCTGCTATTAACGATAGTTGGTATGGCTTTGCACAAAATGTAAAGTCTGTTGAAGAATATATCCAACTGGTTAACGACGATCGATTACCTGTATTTAGAGGTCATAGTTTAACAGAAGAAGACCTGGTGATACGCAGGCATATTTTAAATATCATGTGCAACGGTGCCACCTCATGGAATCACCATAGCCACCAATCAGAGTCCCTGCTACAAAGCATCGAGCGGCTGCAGGTATCGGCAGATGATGGCCTTATCGAACTTAACTCATGGAGCCTTAAGGTAACGCCATTAGGCAAACGTTTTCTACGTAATATATGCATGCCATTTGACGCGCGTTTGTGGGCTGATAAGCCATTGACGCAACTATTTAGTATGGCAGGCTAATAATTCAATCTTGTCTAACAATAAAAGCGGCCATGAGCCGCTTTTATTGTTAATGCAATTAGCTTTAAACCGTTAGTATACTGAAGCCGAGGGCTTTTAAATGGCCTTCACAAACTATTAAGTTCTTATACATTTCGTCGCGATAACTTTTGGTTTCATTGTATAACTGGGGCAGTAATTTTTTGTAGTAGCTGATGCCCTGATGTAGCTGGTCTTTAAAATTAAGCAGTTGCTTTTCCTTTTTCTTGTTTGCGTTTTTCAAGTAGCTGATTATCTCTTTTCGCAGATAATCTATATACAAGTTTAGCTCATTGATAAACAGGCTTGGGCGCTCTACTTTTTCCAGCAAATTTTGGCGGCCATAAATATGGTCTACCATTTCATCAAGCGAATACACTGCAGAGAAATAAGCCAGGTTAGGTCCGGGGCAAATGGTTACGGCGGTATTTTCTCTGGGCCTCAGCATATCATTTTTAATATAGGCCGAAGCGCATAACCCCTCGCAAAGGCATACCTTCTCTGTAATGGCTTCTACCTGTTCCTGGTAGTCAGCAGCAGCCAGCTCCAGCGTTTGCAATTGCTGTAACTTTAAATATTGATATGCGCGCGATGCCGTACAAATAGGTTGCTCGGTAAATTCGGTATTGGTACACAAGTATTTTTTTGTACAAGGGCTACCAGGGCGGCCTTCGGCAATTCTTTCTAACCGCTGCGTTTCGCCGGATGACTTTTTGAAATTATTAAACAAAATGCCCAATGGCGATGAAGCACTTACATAAAAGTCTTCGTGCCTGGCACTTGTTAAGTTTTGCAGCGTCGCTTCGTCAACGTTAGTGGCTTCGGGTACTAATAAAAATGGGCTTCCCCATCCGGTGGCTTCTAACTTGTAATAGTTTAGCAAAAAATTATTTTCATTAGTAGTGCCGATGCCGCCTTGTACACTAATTCGCTGATCAAAAACTTCATGCACCATCAATCCTTTTTCTAATAAAGCAGATTGGTAAATGGCGAACAGTTCGGCCAACATAGCTTCCCGCTTTTGCTTAAACTCTTCCAATATCGGCCCAAGCAATACGCCCTCGGTTGCAAAGGCATGGCCGCCACAATTTAATCCCGACTCGATCCGAAATTCAGATACCCACAAACCTTTTTTAGCCAAAAACTTTGCCTGTATAAAAGCCGAGCGGTAATCGCTCACTTTCAATATTATCTTTTTCCTAAACCTGCCTTCTTCATCCGGCAAAAAACAATCAAAGGTTTCCAGGTAACTGTACAGACGGGGGTTCATTCCTGCTGATAACACAACCGAGGCCTGCACTTCACTATCTGCAAAACCTCTGATTCCTGCCAGTGCATCTGTATTTTCATCACCGGTGTACTGGCCATCAACATCGAAATTAAGTTTATCAACTTTCGACATGATATTTACATCGATAGCACCCTTTTGCATCTGACTTAATAAGATGATCTGGAAAATCTTCTTGCTGGTTCCTTCAGGATATTCTGTCATCAACTCATATCCTTGTTTCAGGCGGGATGATTCAGGCAATAAACTAAAATACCTATCGAGATCATTATTCTGATTAAAAGGCAATTGTTTCAATTCTTCAAACTGTCGGTCTACCAGTTTATTCAAAAGATTCAGGTAAGCAGAAACGCGTTTTGCCCGGCTATCCGGTTCTGATTTACTAATGGGGATATATTCTTCTTTGTTTTGTAGTGCATGGTATTTGCGCATGCGCTCGGTCAGTTCATCATCCACAATAGAAACAACGGACGAGATGCCATACCTGGCAACTTTTAAAGGGGTATCGATAGAAAAACCCAGGCCTAATACTGGAATATGGAAAGTATGTGACATAATATTTTAAGTGTTTGCAAGGAATGAAAGGCGGTTATTGACCGCATTTTAATTAATTAGAAGAAAAGGATATTTATAGAATAATTGCGATAAGGCTTAGCTGGTCTTTATTTTTCATCTACGTTTATGTATTTTGTATCTGATACAAATATGATCCATACCGCTACTCTAAAACTTGACGACTGTCACTGTCAAAAATGATCTTTAACACTTCAACGAGATATTGCCTCAAGGCTTTTTCTTACCCTGTATCAAATAAAATAATTGGTTCTTAGCTGATATTTGCATATCATTTTGAGAGATAATAAGATGACAACGATACCTGCATTCAATAATTTCACCAACGGTCTAAAAGATACCGGATATATTATGCCTGCACTCTTTATCGGCCATGGATTTCCCTCAAACCATTCATGATTTTGGCGGCTTTCCGCAGGCGCTATTTGATGTACAGTATAATGCGCCGGGCAGCCCGGCTTTAGCCCTGGAAACAAAAGCATTGCTCCGTTCGGCACATGTAGAACTCGATCATGACTGGGGACTGGATCATGGTACGTGGACAATTATCCGCCATATGTATCCCGAAGCTAATATCCCGGTATTACAGTTGAGTATTGATTATACTAAAGGCCCGCAGTACCATTATGAACTGGCTAAAGAACTATATGATTTACGAAAAAAAGGTGTGCTCATTATTAGCAGCGTCAATATGGTACATAACCTGCGCATGGTGGCCTGGGATAAGATGCAGGAGCCAGAATATGGTTATGACTGGGCACTAAGTATTAACGATAAATTTAAAGAGCTTATAGCCACAGGTAATTATCGGCCATTGTTAAACTACCAAAGCCTTGGCCGCGAAGCGCAACTGGCTATACCAACTCCCGAACACTATTTTCCCTTAATGTACAGCCTGGGTGTCGGCGTTGGTAATGAAGCGACGTTTTTTTATGACAAGGCTGTTGGCGGTTCATTAACAATGACTTCAGTTAAATTTGGATAATAAATTGTAAATCAAAACACTATTTAAGCATCTAAATAAAACGCCTAGCTGGTATTCAGCTAGGCGTTTATTTACCATCCGATATGTTGACCAATGATTAAACTGCCTGAAGGCTAGCCGCGTCTATAGCTTCACGAAGTGCTTTTGCGGCTTTAGCCGGATCTTCTGCACCATAAATAGCAGCGCCTGCAACCGCAACCTGTGCGCCGGCTTTAATTACGGCTGCAATATTGCTCAGGTTAACGCCACCCGCTATCGAAACCGGTACGCCTGCCCTTGCAGCTTCGTCAATTAAAACCTGGATAGAGTAACCTGCTGTCCATTGTTCATCTAAACCGGCATGCAGTTCTACAAAATCAACACCCAAACCGGTTACTTCCTGTGCGCGTTTTACTCTGTCAGGGTAACCAATGGTATCAACTACAACACCTTTGCCATGTGCTTTGGCTGCTTTTACGGCACCGATAATTGTTGCATTTCCGGCGGCCCCCATAACGGTTACCAGATCCGCACCCGCTTTAAATGCAATATCGGCTTCCAATTCTCCGGCATCTGCAGTTTTAAGATCGGCAAATACCAATTTATCCGGATGGGCGTTTTTCATTGCCGTTATCACAGCCGATCCCATATTCTTAATTAACGGAGTACCCAATTCAATGATGTCTACATAAGGTGCAACCTTAGCGGCAAGCGCCAGTGCATCCTCGGTTGTTAGTAAATCTATTGCTACTTGTAATTTTGCCATTCTTTTATTAATTATTTATCTATCTGATTATTTATTATTCCATATTGGCATGCCGTTTCCAAAGCTCTTCAGCCGGCGTGCCGTTAATTTTCCATAGTTCCATAAAAACTGCATCGCCTATTAAAAGCAAGGCCTGTTCAAAAAGGCTCCCGGCATATTGCTTTGATCGCACACCATCATGATCCTGCTTTTCGGCGGCAGGTATTTGTATATGTGTATTAGCTATTGAGGCAAGTATCGATGAAGCATTGGTGGTTATCGCAACTACATTAGCCCCAACTTGCCTTGCTTTTTCTGCAGCCTTCACAATGGTACTTGTAGTCCCCGATCCCGATGCGGCCCATAGCAAGTCTCCAGCCTTTATTGCTGGTGTAGTAGTATCACCAACAAAATAAACCCTTAAACCCAGATGCATTAAACGCATGGCTGCAGACCGCATAGAATAACCCGAACGCCCGGATGCAATGATAAAAATGGCATCAGCGCTTTGAATACCCCCGATCAGATCCCCGAAATTGGTGTAATCAATATTTTCGGCCAGGGTTATATTTTCAGCAAGTACATGTTTTAGATTTTCGTGAACAGCTTTAGCAATCTGCTCGTTTTGTTGATCGGTTGAATCCATTAGCCAGCGTTTTTATCTGGTGGCAAAAGTATTATGCCTCTTTGCAGAAACAGTTATACAATAAGCCCGATTGGGTGGACAATCTGGAAATTACATCAATAAAAAGTCATAAATACTCAACCCTTAGATTGACATTTCTGAATAGTACACCATAATTATCTGATAATCCACCGCCTTAAAATGAAAGCGCTTAACTTTACAAAATGATAAATCAGCCTAAGGAAAGCCGCCTGGAAAGTGCGATGATCTATATCAGAAATTTACATAACTGCCCACCCAGTTATTTGAATGATCCTAACAGGAAAGATTTTTTTGAAATTGTATGGTTAAAAAATGAAGATCCTTTACATGCTTTAAAAGCTAATGATTTTGATGTTAAGGGAGATTGGATTTACCTGATCCCTCCTTATCGGGTACACCAATTAAATAAAGCAGGAAAAAATGGCGAATTAATATCTTTTAAACGCGAAATCCTGGAAGAAGAGGATAAAGAGTTTTTGCTGGACATCTTCAAGATTTTTAATGTACAGGGCGAGTTTTCCTGTTTACGGCTAGATAAATCGGCAGCAGACGAGTTAGGCAGCGTTTATGGATTATTGATGGGCGAATATCAGAAATCGCCCGACGACCTTATTATTTTAAAGGCCTTATTGAAAGTATTTCTACTGAAACTGATTAAAGTTAAAGAGCAGGAATTTACCGGACACGATATACATCAGAAAAGAGTTTACGAGTTTTTAATGTTATTGGAGGGAAACTACCTAAAGGTTAGAAATATTGATTTTTATGCAGGAAAGCTTGATATCAGCTCGAAACGGTTAAACCAGATCTTAAAGGATAAACTGGGCAAAACGGGCACGCAGATTATTCACGACAGGATTATATTGGAAGCCAAACGCCTAATTATTCATAGTGAACATACCATTAAGGAAATAGCCTTCGAACTTGGGTTTTCTGATCGTCCATACTTCAGCCGTTTTTTTAAAAAGCAAACCGCACAAACGCCGGACGAATTTCAAAAACAAGCACAAAATCATTTAAAATTAAAGGCTAATACCTTGGTATAAATCCTGTATACGGGTTTAGTCTTATTTATAATTATAAGCAAAGTACCTTTATGTATTCGCCAACCGCTACTTAGCGGTGATCACTTTCCGGTATTCTGTTCCCCACTTAGTCAGATTGTTGATTATTGTCTGTAATGTTCTGCCATATTGCGTCAGGTTATACTTAACTGTTACAGGCTGCGTATCTAAAACAGTTCGTTTAATCTGTTTATTTGCCTCCGGCTCCTTTAATTCTTTGCTCATCATCTTGTTTGATATTCCATTTACATCATTCATGATGTCAGAAAACCTTCTTTCATTATAATAGCAAATAGAAGAAATAATCAAACTAAACCTTTCTAAATAGCGTAAGCCACTACTCGAAAAGGATGCAAAAATAACTCACGCACTCATACAGTAACCTAATACTCTGCGCGACATAATTTTTCAATATACCGAAATAGCACTCTTAAAGGCAGATTCAATTTTGCCATTTACATGTTATGATACACATGGTCAGCCGGTACGATATTTTAATAATAATAAGCATAAATTAAAATTCAATCAATAAAGTCTATAGATTTAGTAGAATTATTATACTTTTGTAACGGATTTGTTGTAAAAAGATTTAGTACGGCGATGGTATGATAAAAAATCGCTATACAGCACAACTGGTATAGCTCAATCAACAGGCATTTTCTTCGAACGACTATTAATTAAAAGAATATGCTTATCTGAAATTATAGAGGAACTGGCAAATACAAAATTATTGCAGCACTCAAAGTGTAAAATATATAGAATAAGATCGTTAATGGGCTTAATAATAATTAAGCCCGTCTGCAAATACTAATGAAAACAAATACGAATACACCCCAACGTAAAAACATCTTACGCCCCCAATATAATACCCGGGGATGCGAATGCGATGCGTTCGTTACCTACAGAAAAACTATGCGATGTTGCTGCTAGTTCCATAAATGATTAGTTGACTATTGCCTGCACTACAATCGGCAACCTCGATATTCATTCCCACAAATCATTTTTTAAGATAGAGATATACTTAACCGGAGATCCCTAATACGCTCTTCGCTATACGGTATTGATTTATAAATCTGTTACAAATAAAAACTATGCTAAAAATTTACAAATTCATGCTGGCAATTGCATTGCCAGTCATTTTCGCTCAAACCCTTTACGCACAGTCTGTGACGGTAAGCGGGGTTGTTACCTCCAAGTCAGATGGGTTACCATTACCGGGTGTTAGTATCTTAATTAAGGGAACAACCACGGGCACACAAACAGATATCGACGGTAAGTTTACCCTTCACCCCCATATTAATGATGTTATCCGGATATCTTTCACAGGCCTGGCCACCCAGGAAATTACCATAAAGCAGTCCGAAACTAATTTACAGATTGCATTACTGGATGGACAAAATGCACTTAATGAGGTAGTTGTTACGGCACTCAATATTTCTAAAGACAAAAAATCTTTAGGATATACTGTGCAGGGTTTAAAATCCAAAGATCTATCAGAAGCTAAAGAAACCAACCTGGTCAACGCCCTGGCAGGAAAAATTGCCGGTGTAAACGTAACAAATAGCCAAGGCGATATGGGTTCATCCCGTATCGTTATTCGTGGCGAAACCTCCATCTCTGGCAATAACCAGCCCCTATTTGTGGTTGACGGCGTACCGGTTGATAACAGCCAATTTTTAGGCACTGGTGGCTCCAGGGATTTTGCCAATGGTATTGCGGATATTAATTCGGAAGATATTGAGTCGCTTACCGTGCTTAAGGGGCCTAACGCTGCAGCACTTTACGGATACCGCGCGGCAAACGGTGTTATATTAATTAAAACCAAGAATGGTAAGGGTTCTAAAGGTTTAGGCGTTACAATCAACTCAAACACCTCATTTTCAAATATATTGGGCCTGCCTAATTATCAAAACGAATATGGCCAGGGTTCAAATGGCAAATTTAGCTATGTTGATGGTAAGGGAGGCGGCGTTAATGATGGCATTGATGAAAGCTGGGGCCCAGCACTTAATGGCCAATTGATACCTCAGTTTAATTCAAATGGTGTAGCCGTGCCGTTCGTTGCCCATCCGGATAATGTACGCAGTTTCTTCAAAACAGGTGTTACTCTAAATAACGGGGTTTCACTTGCAAGTTCTGGCGACAAGTATGATTTCCGCCTTGGTTATAATAATTTGCATCAAACCGGCGTAATCCCAAATTCAGAACAGGGCAGAAACTCATTTATATTAAACGCTACCTACAAGCTTACGCCTAAACTGACCTTAACAGCTGTAGCAAATTATATTAAGGACGATGCAGCTGATTTACCAGGATCTGGTGGCAAAAGAGCTACCAGCACCATGCTACAATTTACATGGTTTGGCCGCCAGGTTGATGTAAGCCAACTAAAGAACTATTTGGATGCCAATGGCAATAGCTTTAACTGGAATAACGCATACTATAGCAACCCATACTTTATGGCTTATGAAAATACAGTTGGCCAAACAAAAAACCGTTTTATAGGAAGCGCTGAATTAAACTACAAGATCATTGACGGACTATCTGCAAACTTCCGTACCGGTACAGATTATTATAATGATCGCCGTAAAATAAGAATAGCCTATGGCACCAACGGCACCCCATATGGATCGTACGAAGAGGATGCTTACGACGTTACCGAAACCAATACCGAAGGCCGGTTACAATACACTAAGAAATTAAGCAAAGATTTTTCTGTAGACGCTTTGCTGGGCGGTAATATACAAGCAAACTCTTTTGAAGAAAATGACCAGAAAGCGCCGAAACTAGCTGTTAGCGGTTTATACACTTTGAGCAACTCGCGCGATCCACTGATCTCTTCAAATGTTTTCAGTAAATATAAAACATACAGCTATTTTGCGTCCGGCCAGCTTGGTTTCAGAAACTATGCGTTTTTAAACGTTACTGCCCGTAACGATTGGTCGTCTACCCTGCCAAAGGCGAGTCTATCCTACTTCTACCCTTCTGTTAACGGAAGTTTGGTACTATCAGAAGCATTGGATATTAAAAGCAACGTACTTAGTTATTTAAAGCTGCGCGGCGGTTGGTCAAAAGTAGGTAAGCCAACTACCCCCTACCAATTGATCAATACTTACGATTTTACGGCCCCTTTTGGCACTAATCCACAGCAAAGCGCTAATAGCACAGATCTTAATCCCAATTTAAAACCTGAGACCACGACATCTGCAGAGGCCGGCTTTGAGTCAGCTTTCTTTAATAACAGGATACGTTTAGATGCAAGCGTTTATAACACCAACAGTATTAATCAGATACTGAATGTTAATGTAAGCCAATCTACAGGTTACAGCCAAAAGCTTATAAACGGAGGTAAAATCAATAATAAGGGATTAGAAGTACAATTAGGTTTAACACCTGTAAAAGTTAAAGACTTTAGCTGGGATATTAATGTAAACTACTCGCGCAATCACAGTAAAGTTATATCGCTGGATAATACCGGTAGCTTACAAAGTTACCTATTAGGTTCCGACGGTACTGTGCAGGTATTGGCAGCAGTAGGAAAGCCTTATGGGTCTATTTACGGACTTGATTTTCAACGAAATGCACAAGGACAGGTTATTGTAAACGCAGACGGCACGCCTGCCGTTAACCCCACCATACAATATTTAGGAAAATATACCCCAGACTGGTTAGGAAGCGTAAACAACAGTTTTACCTATAAATGCTTCAACCTAAGCGTATTGATAGATGCACACGTAGGAGGTTCAGTATATTCGGGAACTAACGCAACCGGCACCTATACCGGTATATTGGCGTCCACACTGCCTGGCCGCGGTGCAGCAAACGGTGGGATAGGTTATTATACCGATGGAACAACCAACATTGCAACAAACGCTTCTGTAGGCCCTAACGGCGAAACAGTTAGCCACGATGGTATAATTTACAATGGTGTAAATTCAAATGGTAGCAAAAATACCACCATTTTATCGGCACAGTCTTATTATAAATCGCTTACCAATGCCGATGCTCCCTTTGTATACAATGCAACTTACGTTAAATTAAGGGAAATAAAATTAGGCTATACTGTACCTCAAAGATGGGCGAAAGCGATCGGCTTTCAAGCTGCCAGCTTTGCTGTAGTAGGCCGTAATTTATTGATCATCCATAAAAACGCGCCGAATATCGACCCTGAAACAGCTTTCAACACTGGTAACGGTCAAGGGCTTGAGGATCTTACCCTGCCAACAGTGCGCAACATTGGTTTTAACATCAACCTTAAATTTTAATTGTCATGAAACTTAAATATATATCTATACTACTATCGGGTTCGCTACTGTTAACGATGGTAACAGCCTGCAAAAAAGAACTTGTAGACACTAATCAAAACCCGAATGCGACCCAAAATCCGCAGCCGGATTATCTGTTAACCGCAGCCATAAAAAATACCGCAGATACTTATTGGGGTGTAAGCAACAACATGGGGGCAGGTTTGCTTATTGTACAGCATTGGGCCAAAATTCAATACACAGACCCAGATAGGTACATTTTTACAAATACATCTTTTCAGGATCTTTGGAGTATAGGCTACTCTAAAAGTATTGTCAACCTCAATAAGATTATCTCTCTGGCAGACGCTCAGGCCAACCCAAATTACAAGGGTGTAGCATTGGTATTACGCTCTTGGGTATTTACATTGCTTACCGATCAATATGGCAACGTTCCGTACAAGCAGGCAATCAACATTGATCAATACCTTACGCCTGCATATGACACGCAAAGAGACGTTTATTTTGCATTGCTTGACGATCTGAAGGCGGCACAGGCTGATCTTGACCCTAACGGAAAAGCAATTGGTGGCGATGTTATTTATACAAATAGCATTAGTGCCTGGAAAAAATTTGCCAATTCACTGCGTTTAAGGATAGCGCTTCGTATTGCAGATCGCGAACCGGCTAAAGCCCAACAGGTTTTGGCCGATATACAGGCAGAAGGAAGTGGTTATATAACTTCAAATGCAGGCACGGCTCAAATGGTGTATCTCGACTCGCCTAATCAAAATCCCATCAGCAACTTGTTTGATACCCGTGACGACTACCGAATCAGTAAAACCATCGTCGATAAATTATTTGAATTAAACGATCCGCGTTTGCCGATTTACGCAAGCCCAACTGCGGATGCCACTCCCCAAACTTATGTGGGTATACCTAATGGTTTATTAGTTGGTGATGCAAGCAACCTGGGTTTAACTAAAACATCTAAACCAGGTACCTATTTCCTGGCCCCGCACGCACCAGCAGTAATTATGAGCTATGCTGAAGTTTTATTTGACCAGGCCGAAGCTGTGGCCCGTGGTTTTATTACCGGGGATGCTGCCAGTTTATATAATCAAGCCATAACCGCCTCATTAAATCAGTATGGCATTACTGCAAGTACCGATGTTAGTAATTATCTATCTCAGGCAGCAGTAAAATATGATGCTTCAAATTACAGAAAATCAATAGGTAACCAGAAATGGATTGCCCTGTTTGGCGAGGGCCTCGAGGCATTTGCCGAATGGCGCAGGCTTGACTATCCTCAACTACAACCTGCTGTTGCCGGTGCCCTTAATGGTAAAATACCTGTAAGGTTTATATATCCGGGAACAGAGCAATCGCTTAACGGGGCAAGTTACACTGCAGCAGTATCAAACCAGGGCCCCGACGTATTAACTACGAAACTTTGGTTTGATGTAAATTAATTCGCTCTGACTACTAAACTAACCTGGATAGTTAATAAATGCTTTTTTAAAAAGACCTGATTCTAAATACAAAAGGCGATCAGGCAAAAAACCTGATCGCCTTTTATATAAGATACAATACAGCAACATACTCAAGAATCATGCGAATTAAGGTCATTATTGCGCTGATATAAAGCTTGGCACACCTCAATTATTAAAGAATTTAGGTATTTACTTGATAAAATCCTTAATGTATTGATTTACCAGTAATGGCTGCTCGTGGATAACCCAATGCGAGGCATCCGGAATTTTTTTAACGGTTAAATTAGGTACATACTTCTCTAAGCCTGTTAAATTTGATATCATCAGGTACTTATCCTTCTCTCCCCATATCACCAACGTAGGGACGTTAACCTGGTAAGATGGCAGATTTAACCCAGAACCCATGCCAAAACTGGCGCGATAATAGTTTAAACTAGCCGTTAACGCTCCCGGTTGCGACCACGCTTTTAAATATTCTTGCTGATCTGCCGATGTAAAATTTCGTGCTTTTAAATCGTCACCAAAAACAGAATCAAACAGCCCCTTATAATTATTCATTGATAAGGCATGTTCGGCCTGGTCACTACAAAAGAACTTTATATATGTACTCGCCTTTTGTTGTTCAGGATTTTGGGCTAATTCCCTTTGAAAAACTGTAGGATGAGGAGCATTAATAATAACCAGTTTGTCCAGGTAATTGGGATTAACTATTGCAAACCACCAGGCAATCACACCTCCCCAGTCATGGCCTACCAGTGTGAACTTCTTGTAGCCTAGCTTTTCCGCTAGTTGGCGCAAATCTTCAATCACATATTTTACCTGATACTCTTTTACCGAATCTGGTTTAGAGGATAAGTTAAACCCACGCATATCAGGCGCAACAACTGTATACTCACCGCTTTTGCTAAATTCCTCCAACTGATTTTTATATTCATACCAGAATTCTGGAAACCCGTGAAGAAAAACGATCAGCTTTTTACCATTACCTGCTTTAACATAATGAAGCCTCACGCCGTTAACGCTAGCATATTCGCTCACAAATTGCTTTATTTTTGATGAATTTTGCTGTTGCGAATAAGCACCATTAACAAGAAGCACCAACAGCAACATAACTGTTAATCCGGTGCTTATTATCTTTTTTTTCATAGTCAATTAAATTATTACTTGACTAATATAATCATTGATCTTTACCCTGTAGCTTTATTACAAATTTTTGGCAGCCGTGGAAATCAACGGAATAAAACTGATGTTGAGATTAGACTTACCAGATCATGGCATGAAGTACCCGGCTATCTGATAATTTCTCGAATTCCTTTCCGATAAGCGTTTAGCAAGCATAGATTATAAAACCGCTACACCTTTATTTTTACCTGCTTATAATTTACAGGCCGAAGCATATTTAGTGTAATTAATAAATTACATTAAATATGCGCTTTCAATGTCAAAAACGCAGTTTTACACTCCCACAGGCTCTTAAATTTATTATCTTTGGGCAAGCCTTAACAACCTCTGGTTAAGGTTTAATTTGAGCATCGGCTGTGATGACCGGCTCTAAAGTAGTAACAAAATAATTTTATTAATTTGAAGAAGGCAACCAAGGGTATTGTGCTGGCTGTTAAAACTTTCGCGTATAATATTCTTAAAAATCATATCAGATATACAGTAGAAAATCCGAAAAAAACAGAAGGATTTACATTGCTGGAAAATCGGGATTCTTTACCCCGATACCATAATTTATACCTAAGTAAGGCTGACCGGGTAAAAGTTCGCAGACGATTGAGTTTTGGCAGATCAAAAATAATTAGACGCTCGTTAGAACATTTTGGAATGGTGGTTATCCCGGCTAGTTACCCATCCAGTATATCGAATGAAGCCCTGGTCGTTCCAAATTTCATTGATCTTACAGTTAAGTTACCGGCAGATATCAATACCTATCAAAAAACGCTTCCGCATACTGCCCGATGCGATGTCCGCAGAATGAAGAATGGTGGTTTTACAGCTTCCATATCTAATGATATTAACTGGGTAAGCACTTTTTATAAAAAATATTATGAGCCATCTATGCAAATGCGCCATGGTGAAGAAGCTTATATTATGCCGGAAAACCAGCTTTACAGCCTGATGCAAAATGGAAAATCTGAGTTCATAAAAATTTACTCAAACGGAATATGTATAGCAGCACTACTTGGAGAGTTTAAAAACAATAATTATTATTTCTTAAGATTAGGCTGGTTAAACGGCGATCATGACTATGTTAAAAAGGGAGCCGTTGCTGCTATGTACTGGCATAGTATACAAAGAGCATTTGATCTTAACTGTAACGAGATGATTTTAGGAGGCACTCCCGCCTATTTAGAGAGCGGAGTTTTTAAATACAAAGCCAAATGGCAGGCTACTTTTTCTGCCCATAATTACAATTTAAATTTTCTTTTACTTAATCCGGTTAATCATAGCTGTTACCGGTTTTTAAAGCAAACTTCTTTAATAGCGCTTAACAAGCAAAATTTACCAATGGTATTAAGCGGCAAAAAACAAGATGAGGTGGCTATCACCGGCCCAATATTAACCGAATTTGCCGGCTGGTATATTTTACGCAACCAGAAATCTGATAATTACAACAACGACGTAGAGGAACTCCCTCCCACTCTTCGTTATTGGTATGAACGGGTAGCTTGATAGTGCCTGTAAGTTTTATTGAAATACTATTATTTTACCTAATGGGTTCAGCGATCTGCCAAAACCCTTTAACAGCGTAGCATTAGCATACAACTATCACTTACGCTTTTTAACAAGCATTTTTCCACTTTTTAATAAACTATTTGATTTAACTATTTACAATGCAATTGATTTTTAAATATGATATAGACCGGCTACAGTCCTATTCTACTAACTATAAAAACAACATCCACATCGCTGATAAAAGCTCATTCATGATGCTATCTTTTCCCGAGGTTGATTATTTTAATTATGCTTTTACACGCACAAACCAAACATTGCATGAAGATCAGCTTAATGAAATTGAAAGCTTTTATTTAGATAAACAAATTTTAAAACACAAGATAATAGTCAATTCCAATTGCATAGAAAGCAATGAACTATTAAAAAATCACGCAGGATATCAATATGTATCGGCTATTGCTAAAACAGCGATTTCGCCCGGGCCAGATTACATTACCCCACTTCAGGACGAGTTACACTTTATTAAAGCAGATCACCGTAATATTGACAAATTCGCTGATTTATACTTACAGGGATTTGAATCAGAAAAGAAGCCTGACGAGAGAATCGTCAACAACTTTAAATCTTTACTAAACCTCAAAGATCTGGATCTGTTTCTGATCCGGAATGAAGATAAATACGTTGGAGTTAATGTTTTATACCAATCGAAGACAGAAACTTTACTTGCAGGGGGAGCCATCCTGCCCGAACACCGGAACAAAGGATTTCATCAGCAGGGGTTAAAATTCAGAATTAACCAGGCTATCAAAAACAATTCGAAAAACATCATAGCATGGGCCTATAATCCAAGTATAAGCTTAAAAAATATGCTGAAGCTAAATATGAAAGTACAAGAAACCTTTAACGTATATGAGTATTGCCGGTGAACTTTTAAAATCATTTAAACAACACGCCGAACGTATTGCAATTAGTGAAGGTTCAAGAAATATTACTTATAATCTCCTGTTTCAACAAAGCCTGAAGGTTGCTGCGTATTTAAGGAAATGCGAGCTGAGAAATTCATGTATTGCTATTGAGGCAGAAAATATTGCCGACCATGTTATTGCCTTACTAGGCGTGGTTATTTCTGGCAATTATTATGTTTCTGTAAATACAGAAAACCGTGCGTTTTTGGCAGAAAGCAGCCTCCCTGTTGCCTTGTCAATTGTTTCGGTAAAAACGCATAACGACCATGTTCTAGTTGATGATATTTTTAACGATGTGTATAGGCCGGCCGAAACAGATTTTAACCTGGAAATAACAGTTGACAACAATCTGTGCGCCTTCTTTACTTCTGGCAGTACCGGAAAATCGAAAGTAATTATTCATCAGCATAAAAACATACTGCAAGATACTTTACGCCAGATTAAAGATAACAAGGTTACGCAAGATGACAAGCTGGACCTTATATTCTCTTTGACTTTTAGCGCTTCACTGGCTTGTATATTTCCAGCGTTTTTAACCGGTGCCGAGCTATGTGCATTTGATCTAAAAAATGAAGGTTTAAATCAACTTGCAAATTTTTGGCAGCAAAAGGCCATTACTTTTTCAACGATATCCGTAACTTCATTTCAGGGGATTTGTAAAATACACACTTCCCTGCATCACTTAACCTCGTTAAGGTTTGTTTCGATTAGCGCCGAACCTGTAAAAGATACAACAATCAGTCTTTTCCAATCAAGGTTTGCCGCTAATGTAACCTTACAAATCGCCTACGCCTCGACAGAAACGAGAACGATTTCTGAAATGAAGATCTGCAACAACGGAGAGCCGCTAATTTATCCAAACTCCATCGGCCAGCCGGTTGATGGTAAGTTTGTTCATATAGCAGATCCTGCTGGCAATTATTTACCTATAGGTTCTGCAGGTGAAATTATTGTACAATCCCAATTTATTGCAAATTCTTATTACGGCCAGCCGAAAGAAAGCGAACAGTCATTTATAATCAAAGACGGTACGGTTTACTATAAAACCGGCGATACTGGCTATATTAATGATGATGGATATCTATTTTATGAAGGCCGTTTAAACGGTGAGAATAAATTCAACGGCATAAAAATCAATTTTCTTGACATTGAACAACAGATCGAAAAAATAGATGGTGTTTTGCAAGTAGCGGTTGTTGTAAATAAATTTGATATCGGCCATCCAAGACTCACTTGCTTTTTTAATACAAATGATGAAGAAAGTGTGACAGCAAATACTTTAAAGCAACAAATTACTGATAGTTTACCCAACTCCCATCTACCACAAGTATTTATTGCACTACCCCAATTGCCTCTAACCCATTCCGGTAAAATAGATCGTAAAAAACTAGAGCAGATTAACCTTAAATCTTATCTGGAACGGGTAATTTACCCATCTCAAAACATCCTTAAATACAATTACGAGCAAGTAATTATTGATAGTTTTAAAAACGCTTTGGCATTATCTGATATTGATGCCAATACTGATTTTTTTGATGCTGGCGGAGATTCAATGTCTAGTTTAATTTGCATTGCCCAAATCGAAGCCGATTTAAGTATATCATTAAGCAATACAGCCCTTATTGTAAACTCAACGCCTAAAAAATTGGGCGATTATATAAACCTGCAAAACACCGGTTTACGCCTGATTGAAAAGGTAGCACTAAATGAATTTGTTACGGGCAAAAGAACCCTGTATTTCCTAAACAACAATAAAAACAACTGCTACGCACCCTTTGTAACCAGCCCCCTATCTGCCGAGTTTAATTTAATCGAACTATTTTACGACATGTATGGCAGCAGTTCTACTTTTGATTATCCTCAAACCATACTTGAGCAGCTAGCGCAGGAAATCGCCGCTCAGCCAAACAGTGTTGTAGTGGGTTATAGTTTTAATGGCTATATGGCACACCAGTTATCATGCATTGTACCGCAAATAGCGAGTTGTATATTGATAGAAACGTATGATTATTTTGATTATCATAACTACACACGGCCTAAAAATAAAAAGACAAGAATTGCTTCTTTATACTGGCACTTATTTAAAAACCTGGACTTCGGTTACCCTAAATATTGTTTAAAAGAAAGAAGTAAAAGTCGCAAACTCAAGCATAATGGTAGCGATATTAATAAGCCCAGGACACTTTTTATCGATAAGGTAAATGAGTTTCTTTCGAGTTTACAATACAAAACCACTTTAAACAGTTGTATTTATTTTCAAGGAAGCCGGAATGATAGAGATCTGGGTAAATCGTGGCGATCTAAAATAGGTGGCGAATTTCATTATCAAAGTATGGTTTGTAATCATTCTGATATTATTCAGAAAAAGGCAATACCAATGGCGAGGTTTATCGTTAAAACGATCTGTTAATAATAGGAGTGGCACATGATTAGCCGCCAAAAAGCCTTAGTATTTCTACTAAAGCTTTTTGGGGAGCTGATACTTGACCAACTGTTTCAGATTGAGTTTGCAGAAGCTAATAACTCCTACTCTTTGGTATTATAAACCACTAAAACACGTTGAAAACTAACTGCAACGCACCAAGTTTATGCTCGGGGCTAAACATTGCAGTGGCAGCAAGCGGCATGTGGTATTTAAATATTTTTAAATCCTTATTAAAAGTTAACCCTGTATTTACTATGTTGGGCTTGGAGCCATAAAAGTTTTCCTGGTGACCAAAGGCAAACCCGCCGGCACCAAAAATATGTAAGTCTGATGTCCCCTCTTTCCAAATGGGGTAATCTAATATCACATAATTAGAATAAGCATTTCCCAGTTGTCCGTCGCTCTTGGTATAAGTATCACGCCCTTGTACAATGGTACTCCAGTTAATACTTAAGGGAAATGACTTGCCAAACTGGTAACCCGCAGTTACATCAATAAAGTGTGAGGTGCTTGCCCGGTTATAGTTAAAAAGATTAGCATTGGGATAGTTGCTAAAGTTGTTGATATCCCAAATAGAAAAATTAAATCCCGAAGTTTTGTAGCTGATATAATAATCAAACTCTTTATAGCTGCCTTCAAAACTTTCGCCACCCCAAAAACCAATAGCTAATTTACCATCGCGTGTTGTGTAATGTAAATCGGCATCGGCAATAGGGCTGTCTGAGATCCTAAAACCACGCCAGATGTACAGATTACGTACCTGGAGATTAACATCAAAAGGTTTATATTTATTTATATTGAGGGTATCTTTTTTACGAGCGGTGGTATCTTGTGCCCAAACATTAGTGCAAAGGCATAGCCCAAGTATAGCCCAAAGGCTAACTTTCATTATAATTTTCATGATGTTGCTGTTTAGTTAAATATGGATCTGCAGATAAAGTAAAGCGGCTAGTGTTACGCCAATGATCGGCCCCAGAATAGGGATCCATGAGTACGCCCAATCACTCCCTCCTTTGTTTTTTATAGGTAACAAAGCGTGAATAATTCGCGGGCCCAAATCGCGGGCGGGGTTAATAGCATAACCTGTTGTACCACCTAATGATAAACCAATTACCCATACCAGTAAAGCTACCGGCAACGCCCCAACAGAACCTAAACCTATAGCTGTTTTGGTTGTGGTTATTTCGGCACCAGAAATATAAAATACCGTAAATATGAGTACAAAGGCCCCAATTATCTCGCTGGCTATATTTGAAACATAATTGCGTACAGCAGGGCCTGTGCAAAAAACGCCTAAAATAGAGGCAGGGTTATTAGTGCGTTTAAAATGATCAAAATACATTACCCATACCAAAAACGCACCCAAAAATGCGCCGATAAACTGCGCTATAATATAAGGCACTACGTTTGCCCAGGCAAACTTGCCGGCAATAGCCAAACCTATAGTTATAGCCGGGTTTAAATGTGCACCACTGTAAGGGCCGGCAACTGTAACCCCCACAAAAACTGCTAAACCCCAGGCAGTGGTAATTACCATCCAGCCGCTATTATTTCCTTTAGTATCGTTTAAAACTACGTTGGCTACTACGCCATCGCCTAAGAGTATCATCAGCATAGTGCCAATTAACTCTGCAATAAATGGAGACATCTTTTAAGAAATTTAATAGTAAATACTAAACCAAATCTTCTTCCGGAAGCTCATCGTTCCAGCACTGTGCGGCATGGATAGCTTTTTTCCATCCATGGATACCTTTTTTAATGTTAGAACGATCATCTTTCGGAACAAATTCCTTTTCAGCTTTCCAGAGCTGTTGTATCTCTTCTACATTTTTCCAATATCCAACTGCCAGCCCGGCAAGGTATGCTGCACCAAGCGCCGTCGTCTCAACAATAGTTGGTCTTATCACTTTACAATTAAGCAAGTTTGCTTGAAACTGCATCAGCAAATCATTTGCTGTTGCGCCCCCATCAACTCTTAGTTCTTTTATCTCCATGCCCGAATCGGCCTCCATGGCTTTTAATACATCCATGGTTTGATATGCGATAGATTCTGTTGCGGCACGAGCGATGTGGCCCGATGTGGTTCCCCGGCTCAAGCCTACAATCGTTCCGCGTACATCTGGCTTCCAATACGGGGCAGCAAGGCCTGCAAATGCAGGTACAAAATATACACCCTGGGTATCCGGAACGCTCAAAGCCAGGCCCTCTACTTCTGCTGATGATTTAATAATACCCAAGCCGTCGCGCAGCCATTGTACTACTGCGCCGCCAATAAATATACTACCCTCAAAAGCGTATTGTATTTTACCGTTTATTTTCCAGGCAACAGTGGTTAATAGGTTGTTTTTCGATTCTATAAACTCTTCACCGATATTCATCAGCATAAAACAGCCTGTACCGTAGGTGTTTTTAACCATCGCTCCTTCTATGCACATTTGCCCAAAAAGAGCAGCCGACTGATCTCCGGCTATGCCTGCGATAGGTATTTTAGAGGCAAATATGGTGGTGGTGGTTTCTCCATATATTTCGCTCGATTGCTTTACTTCGGGCATCATATTTTTAGGCACATCAAGCAAAGCCAGCAATTCATCGTCCCATTGCTGGGTGCGGATATTAAAAAGCATGGTGCGTGCCGCGTTGGTTGTGTCTGTAACATGCACCGTTCCGCGGGTAAATTTCCATACCAGCCAGGTATCTACTGTCCCGAAAGCTAGTTCGCCTGCATTTGCACGTTCGCGAGCGCCTTCTACATTATCCAATATCCATTTAATTTTTGTACCCGAGAAGTAAGAATCAATCACTAATCCGGTTTTTGACCGAATCAGGCCTTCCTTACCATCTTTTTTTAAGTGATCACAAAAATCTGCTGTACGCCTGTCTTGCCAAACAATAGCGTTATAAACCGGTTCGCCAGTTTTGCGATCCCAAACTATGGTAGTTTCGCGCTGGTTGGTAATACCTATTGCTTTAATATTGGTACCGTTAATACCCATCTTAACGGTTGCCTCTGCAGCCACCCCGGCTTGTGTAGACCAGATCTCGTTCGGGTCATGCTCTACCCAGCCCGATTGCGGAAAAATCTGGGTAAACTCTTTCTGTGCTACAGACCTAATCTTTCCACTGTGATCAAATACAATGGCACGGCTGCTGGTTGTACCCTGGTCAAGGGCTAAAATGTACTCTTCCATAATCTAACTGGTTATTTGTATAATTGGGTTGGGCTTATTTTTTGGGTTGATAAGGCTCTAATAAATAGGTTTGCGCCATTTTTATAAAGGAACTTACCTCGCTATCTACCCATGCGTTATCTTTTTGTAGCTCTTTAGCCATCAGGTCTGCTACAACCGGCGCCATATCCATTGCTGCACGCGCGTCTAAAAATAAGGCGCGCACCCTTCTGGCCAGTATATCTTCTACCTTACGGGCCATTTCATACCTTACGCCCCATATTACTTCGGCTTTTATGTATGGCATGCGTGGGTGTAGTTTTTCGTTCCATTGCGGGTTTTCGTTTGCTAAAGCAAGCAAAGCCTGTTGGTCGCTGCCGTAAACGTATAAATGGTTGTTGCGGTCTACATCGGCCTTGCTACCATGTATTGATAATTCTTTTGTCTTGGTTTCCTTAGGGCTTAAACCGCCAACCAAAATAGCTTTATCAACCGTATCCTCACCCATACGGCGATAGGTGGTCCATTTGCCACCGGTAATGGTGATCAAATTTGACTCAGACACGATGAGTTTATGGCTGCGCGAAATTTCTTTGGTTTTTGACGAACCATTTTCTGGCGCGGCTAATGGGCGTAACCCGGCAAACACACTTAGTACATCTTTGCGGGTTGGCGCTTTAACCAGGTATTTGGCCGCAGTGCGCATAATAAAATCAATCTCTTCATCTAGTGCAACAGGTTCAAGACTATGCTGATCAATAGGTGTATCGGTAGTACCCACCACAAGTTTATCATGCCACGGCACGGCAAACAGCACCCGGCCATCGTCTGTTTTAGGGATCATCAAGGCATCCTCACCCGGCATAAACGATCTATCCAGTACAATGTGGACACCCTGGCTTGGCTTAACCATAGGCTTGCGCTCGGGCTTGTCCATATTTAAAATGTCATCCACAAATACACCGGTAGCATTAATTACCGTTTTGCCGTTTATGGCGTAGGTTTTGCCAGTTTCAATATCGGTTACACTAACGCCTGCAATTTTACCGGCGGCATCTTTTAATAAACTAACTACCTTAAAATAATTAAGCACGGTTGCACCTTGCTCTAATGCGGTTTGGGCCAGGTTTACAGCAAGGCGGGCATCATCAAATTGGCCATCGTGGTAAACCACCCCACCATATAAACTTTTGGGTTGGATAGTAGCCAATTTGCCAATCACTTGTTTTTTTGAGATATGTTTGGCACGGCCGAAACCCAGTTTGCCTGCGAGCAGATCATATATAGTTAAGCCGATTGTATAGAAAGCACCACCCCACCATTCGTAATTTGGAATGATGAACGATTCGTTTTTTACCAGGTGGGCAGCATTTTTTAGTAAAAGGCCGCGCTCATACAATGCCTCTCTAACCAAAGCAATATCGCCCTGCGCCAAATAGCGCACACCGCCATGTACAAGTTTGGTACTACGGCTCGAGGTACCTTTGGCAAAGTCGGCCTGTTCTAATAATAGGGTATTGTATCCGCGGGCAGCCGCATCTACCGCGGTGCCTAAGCCCGTAGCGCCTCCTCCAATTACTATTACATCCCACACTTTACTGGCGTCGCTTAATACCAATACTATTTTATCTCTTTCGATGGCTTTCATGATCTCTCTTTAATTTTTATCCGAACAGCATTACTACTTCATTCTGCTATTCAAAGTTACAAAACGAAACATATCGAAACAATAACGAATATAAATGAAATAAATTTTTAATGTAAATTCAATAATACAATCTTTACGTTTCAATATTTTTAGAAAATAAAAACTTTTATAACAAATAAGGCTCTGTATAAAACCTTTATTTGATTTCGTTTCGTTTTTAAAATTTAAAAAACTGTCTAAATTTTTTATTATTGGTATTTTTGATTGAATAGCAACACGATTTACTCCCATTATGAAAAGCATTACAGAAAGGCATCGATATATTTTAGAAAAAATAAACGCGGTGGGTTTTGTAAACGTGCCCGATTTAAGCAGCGAAATGAAAGTTTCGCAAGTAACTATCCGTAAGGACCTACAGTTACTTGAAGATAAAAAACTGCTCTTTCGTACCCATGGAGGAGGTTCTAAAATTAATCCTTACATCAGCGAGAAACCTGTTTCTGAAAAGGAACAATTACATAGCGATGAAAAGCAATTGATAGCCAAATCAGCGGCAGCCATGATTGGCCAAAATGATGCCATCATCATTGCTTCTGGCACAACCATGCTTGCGTTGGCAAGAGCAATACGTCCCGAACATCATCTTACGGTTATTACTTCGGCACTAAACGTAGCGATTGAGCTTTCAGATCGCCCTAATGTTGATGTGCTGCAATTGGGCGGGCAGCTAAGGCCAAGTTCCTCGTCGGTAATGGGGCCTTATGCCGAACAAATACTGAAGGATGTATCATGCAGTATGCTTTTTTTGGGTGTGGATGGGATTGACCTGGAAATGGGACTGACCACAACCAGCCTAATGGAAGCCCGCCTAAATCAGCATATGATTAATGCTGCCCAGATAACAGTAGTGCTTACTGATAGTTCTAAAATTGGCCGCCGTGGCTTGGGTAAAATATGCGGCCTGGACCAAATTCAGCACATTATAACTGATAATGGTATCGCTCCATCTACTATTAAACAGTTAGAAGATAGAGGCATTACAGTTACGGTGGTAAAAAATAGCTAAACTTTGATTGCTGTGATCGACATTAATATTTAATATATCCCCTAACATCCAAAAGCCTCGGTATTCTACGAAGGCTTTTCTTTCTTCGTAAGGTCTGGTTGTATTACAAAATCTCTTTGGTTCCTGTTATAATCATTGCTTATCATATTTCCAGAATATTTGAAATGCACTCTTACGTGCTGGCTTAAATTGAAGCCATTACGCCTATTTATCTAAACTAAACTACGTTATTAATAATCTGCTAACAGTTCATTAATTAGGGGCTATTAAACTTCTGATAAACTTGATCGCTATCTGTTTTCCTAAAATTAATATAAACTTAACAGAATGTAAGTTAATATATAATAAACTAAGTTTAGTTTTGCTAAACAAAAAGGCAGTAGCACCTTTGATATGTCATCAGAATTTATAAAACGATTTGATAAGCTATTCACCAACCCGGTTTGGGTACTTGTAGGGGCTTTTGGTACTTATTTTTGCATGTATGGATTTCGCAAGCCTTATACAGCAGCTACTTACACAGACCAGAGTTACCTGCATATAAATTATAAAGTGCTGCTTATCATTTCTCAAACGCTGGGCTATGTTTTAGCTAAATGGCTGGGGATTAAATTTGTATCTGAAATAAAGCGCGAACGCCGGATATTAGCCATTATAGGCTTAATTAGTTTTGCAGAATTAATGCTGCTCCTTTTCGCGGTTGTTCCCAAACCATGGAATATTATTTGTATTTTTTTTAATGGCCTGCCGCTTGGCGTTATATTCGGGCTGGTGCTTGGATTTCTGGAAGGCCGCAAAACAAGTGAGTTTTTAATAGCTGGCTTATGTTCTAGTTTTATCCTATCCGACGGGGTATCTAAGTCTGTAGGTGCGTTGTTACTTAATTGGGGCATTCCAGAAAACTGGATGCCTTTTGTAGCAGGATTAATTTTTGCAATACCAATGGCCTTGTTTATCTGCATGTTGACGCTAGTCCCCGCGCCATCAGCTGCTGATGTGGAGCACCGTACCGCCCGCGAACCAATGACCGGCACCGAGCGCCGGGAGTTTTTTGGGAAATATTTGCCTGGTTTATTAAGCATCACTATCGTATATCTTTTTGTCACATTGCTAAGAAGTATACGAGCCGATTTTGCCGTTGAAATATGGATCGGCTTAGGTTACAAGCAAACACCCGATTTATTTACCAAGTCTGAAATCTATGTTTCATTTGGAGCTATTTTAATCACCTCATTTGCGGTATTAATTAAAGACCACTTTAAAGCTTTTGGGTTTGCCTTACTATCAGGTCTTACAGGCTTAGCTCTTATCTTCTGTGCAGTCAGGCTTTTAGAGCATGGCATGGGGGCATTTCCTTTTATGGTGCTTGTGGGGCTCGGTGTTTATCTGCCTTATGTTGCTATCCATGCCGTTATTTTTGAACGGCTAATTGCCGTTACCCGTGAAAAAGCAAACGTTGGGTTCCTGATGTACATTGTTGATTCTGTTGGTTACACGGGCTATATCGGGCTGATGTTATTTAAATATCTCACCTCGTCGGAAGCAGCTATTTTACCACTTTTTATACGCATTTGTATTTACATGAGTGCAGCCGGTATACTGCTCATCATTTTCACCTACCTATATTTTAATATTAAACTAAAACGCAATGACAAAAGAGTTCCCGCATTTTCAGCCAGGTAAGGCTGTGATATTTAGTGCTCCGGGTAATCTTCTTGAGCAGTTAATTGAAAAAGAATATACGTTCAATAATTTTGAAGAGCCTTTTGGCTTTACAGCCCACCAGAACCAGTATGGGCAGGTGTAATAATCAATTAAACCTTATAATAATTTAATAAAAATGGAAAATATTAAAATGGTGGTTTTCGACATGGCAGGAACCACTGTAAATGAAGATAATATTGTTTACAAAACCGTTCAACAGGCAATTAATAACGCAGGCTTTAATGTTAGCCTGGATGAAGTGCTTGCGCAAGGTGCAGGCAAAGAAAAATTGCAAGCAATTAAAAGTGTATTGAGCAAATATGCCGGCAATGATGATGAGCAACTGGCCGCAAATATTTACCAGGACTTTGTAGTGCAATTGGCCAAAGCGTATGAAATTAACCCGATATTTCCTCAGCCCCATGCTAACGAACTATTTGCAGAATTAAAAAGAAGAAATATCCTTACAGTCTTAAACACGGGGTATAACAGGCAAACCGCACAGTTTATTATTGATAAATTAGGCTGGCAGGAAGGCGTTGACTTTGACTGCCTGGTAACAGCTTCTGATGTTCCGCAAAACAGACCAAACCCTGATATGATCCATTTTGCCATGAAGCACCTCGGCATCAAAGAAGCAGCATCGGTAGTTAAAGTTGGCGATTCTATAATTGATATCGAAGAGGGTAAAAATGCAGGCTGTGCATTAAGCATTGGCATTACAACCGGCGCACACACTGCCGAGCAACTTAGATTGGCAAACCCTGACAAAATAATCAATGACCTTATCGAACTTTTACCACTTGTAAGTTAAGTAACTGAAAGAGTTTAAAAATAAACGCTACAAGCTTAGGCTTCACAAAGTGTGTTGTTTAATTTTATGTTTTTTAGCAGTAAACAAGCGCGAGGCCTGTTTGCTTATTTCGATACAATAACTTCTTGGCCTTCGCCGAGAAGTTATTTGCATTTATACAGATCAATAATTGCCCTTGCAATTTATGTATCCTTTTCATTTCGGGCCCGAAATGCAAGATCAAGAGATACCGAAATTCAATATGTTCCTTTTCTTAAAAACTTATTAAATTTAGAGAGGTATATCTTTGTGACCGGAGTAAATAAATCATAAAGTAACAAAATAAATGAGTTGGATTTGTCCAAAATGTGAAAGGGAATTACCCAAGCCAGAGCAAAGACATTACTGTGCACGGGTTAGCCTGGACAGTTTGTTCAATGGCCGTTCGCCCGAACTGATGCTTGTATTTGATATGATCCTGGCCGAAGTGGCAGATTGGGAAGGCGTACTTGTGGGCACGACACCTAACTGCATTGTGTTTACCCGCCGGCTCACTTTCCTCGTTATCCGGCCTATGAAAAAGGAACTGGATGTAAAGTTTTATTCCAAAATACAGCATTCGGAGCTACCTGTTCTTAAAAGTGTGGCATGGGGAAATAAATTCGAAAACCATATAAGGTTATCATTAATCGGCGACCTTCGTCCGGCTGTGTTCGGCTACATGCGAGAATCCTATGAGTTGTTAGCGTGATAGTACAACCATGGCGTATCTAAAGATAATGCACTTAAAGACTTCTCATCTCAAGACCACTTACCTCACCCGAAGAAGTCAAACTAAACCAAACGATGATAATTAAAGGGATTATCATTGTTATCTATGAAAGCATAGGCTGTATTCCGAATCTTAATAAGGCAAGCAACACCAGAAGGCTAACCTTACCCTCCCCCGTATATTTACTGGTAAAAATGGCTACGCAATACGCAGATTTGGCTAAGTAAATCACTTCATTTCTAAAGAGCTTTGTTTAAACAAACAGCCACTAGAATGAAAATCATTATTACCGGTTCTTTAGGGAACATCAGCAAACCGCTTGCACAGGCGTTAATTGCGCAAGGTCACTCCGTTACTGTGATCAGCAGCGATCCTACGAAACAAAAAGCAATCGAGACCTTAGGTGCGAAACCGGCAATTGGATCTATAGACGATGAAAAGTTTTTAAATGAAATATTTTCTGGTGCAGATGCCGTTTATACCATGCTGCCACCATTCCCCTTCGAGAAAAATCCTAACCTCGATGCCCGGGCGGAGGCCCGGAGACTGACTAGCAATTATGCAGCCGCGGTTCGCGCATCAGGTGTAAAAAAAGTAGTACACCTGAGCAGTATCGGTGCACATACCGACAAAGGAAATGGTTTATTAGCTTTTCATTTTGTTGCCGAGCAAACCTTAAACCAGTTGCCGGATGACGTAGCCATTACTTACATGCGCCCCGTAGGCTTTTATTATAACCTTTACCAGTTTTTGGATATTATTAAAGGACAAGGCTTTTTAAAAGGCATTGTTGGCTTGATCATGACGCTCCGATATTATGGTTTGGCCGGCCTCATAAAAGGTAAAAAAGGCTTGATCATCTCCAATTACGGCGGCGGGGACAAAATGCCATGGGTTTCTCCTATCGATATTGCCACAGCTACTGCTGAAGAACTTACCACTACGACCAACGGACGCAAAATACGCTACGTAGCCAGCGAAATATTAACCTGTGATGAAATCGCCGCCACGCTGGGCGCAGCTATTGGCAAGCCTTATTTAAAATGGGGAACCGTGACCGACAAACAAATGATGGATGCTTTAACAAAGATGAAACTTCCTGAAAGCCTGGCTGGCGACATAGTGGAAATGAATGCAAGCATGCGTAACGGCGGTGGCTTATTCGATGACTATTACCAACATCAGCCAAAGTTAGGCAAGGTTAAAATGAAAGATTTCGCGCAGGAATTTGCTGCGGTTTATCAGGCTAAATAACTAAATTTAGCAAACATGCAACCTTACAGAATCAAAACGATTAGTGAATATCACCGGCTGTTGGGTACCTCCAAGCCAGCACACACTATGGTGAGTGTAGTCAACCTGGAGAGTTTCCAGCCCCCGCCGGCCAACAGCAAGGTTAGTGTGATTTTTGATTTTTACCTGATCTCGCTCAAAAGGATCGCGGACGGCAAAATCAAATATAGCTACGGGCAGCAACGCTACGATTTTGATGAGGGAGTAATGTTTTTTATCGCACCCAACCAGGTATTTTCGTTCGAGGCGGATGACACTTTAAAGGCGTCGGGATGGATGCTGCTTATTCACCCTGATTTTCTTTGGCATACCACACTGGCCAAATCAATGCGGCAGTACGCGTTTTTTGATTACGCAACCAACGAAGCGTTGTTCCTGTCTGATAAAGAAGAGACAACGCTTAATGGCATTATTCAAAACATACAGCAAGAATATCATTCCAACATCGATCAGTTTACGCAAAGCGTCATCATCTCGCAGATAGAAACCTTATTAAATTATGCCGACCGGTTTTATAATCGCCAATTCATCACCCGAAAAGCGGCTAACCACCAGGTGCTTGAACATGTTGAAGGTTATCTTAATCAATATTTTAGCGAGGGAAAACTAATTAACAATGGCTTGCCGACAGTTCAATCTATCGCAGACGCGCTAAATATCTCAACAACTTACTTAAGTTCTTTACTGAAAGTAGTAACGGGGCAAAGCACACAACAGCACATTCATAACAAGCTGATTGAGAAGGCAAAAGAGAAGTTATCTACTACAGAGCTTTCCATTAGCGAAATTGCATTTGAACTTGGATTTGAACACCCGCAATCTTTTAGCAAGTTATTTAAAATTAAGACGAGTCTTTCACCTTTGGCATTCAGGCAGTCATTCAATTAAAAGGTAAGCCCTTAAAAGCTTGGCAGACACGATTTCCAGAATAAAACCAATGCGCCATGAATAAGCGTTGACGCATTCGTCTTAGAAATCTGTTGTTCGATAAATAATTAGTTGGCCGAAGCTTATTAATTAAAATCGAACCATAATGTTCCTTTTACCAGGCCGTAGTTAAGCTGAATATTTTTTTGACTTTGTGGGCCAAGCAATGAAGGATCCTGAAACCGGGTACCTATGGGAGCAATACTATTTAAGAATCCAATATCACCTTGCGGAAATGCAGGTTTAAGCATTTCATGCTCATACCCTACATGACCAGGCTTTAACATCTGAAGGTAAATAGACTGATCATCAGTGTAAACAGTAAAAGGAGCTTGTTTATTTTCAATCACTGCCCAGTACAGCTCGGCATGATAGCCTTTAAACTCGGGATACATCCAGCTGGCCCCGGTAATGCTATTATTATAGGCCTTATGCCAAACACCAAATTGCTGGCCCTTTAACCTGTTTTTCCAAACCCGGTATGGTCCTCTGCCCAGCCATTTCATACCGGTTATCTTATCCTCAGGATAGTTGAAAGTAATGCCAGCGTAATCCACACCTGTTTGCTGCGACCAATGTTTCCCAAGCGTATATGCATATTGTAATTGTACAAGTTTACCCGGTGCAAAGATCCATTTAACATTAAAAGTAGTCTCACCCTCGTAAATTGGCTCTACAATATAGTTAACGCCCTCAGCATAACTTTTGAGTGACACCAGCTTATGGTCAAATCCAGCTTCGACCGGGCCCGACAGCGAGATTTCTGCTTTACTATTGATCACTTTTGAAAGTTGCCCATTAGCCTTGTCAAAGAAATATTGGATGTTATCTGAGTTAATAATTAAGCTGTTTCCCGAATCTTCACTAACGATCTTTGATTTTACCAACTTACTTATCGGCTTCTTAATTTCGTTAGGCAATTTGACTGGCCAAGACCAGGTAAATAATTCCCGGCCGTGTGGATCAATCGCAGTTAAGTACAGGCCATCATAATTAGCCCAGTTAACAGGAAGATTTAATTGCAGAAAACCTTTCTCACCAGGTGCCAGGCTGAAAGCCGGCAAATCTTTTTGGACACCCATAGTTGCATTCGTACTGCCATCATTTGCCGACGGGAAATTAACCAGCCTCCATTTGAAACGGCACTGTTTTAAATTAGTATAGATGTAGCGGTTTTCTATTCCAAGATTACCATCAAACCTTGGCGTAATTAACTTTTTATTAATCACCACCGGCGACCATAGTTGCTTAATAGTATAAAAGCTAGCTTCTTTTTCTCTTTTAGGGCCAAGGATACCATCGGGGGCACTATCATTGGCTGTGTCCATGGTACTGTCTTTATCGGTACGCATTATCCCTTCGTCGGCAAATGCCCATATAAAACCACCTGCACCATATGGGTGTTTTAAAATTAAATCCCAAAAATCCTCAAGTCCTGCTCCGGCACCACCATCATAGTTGCCATGCATAAACTCTGTAGGAAAGAAAACTTCATTGCCATACAAAACAGAATTGGCTACATAATTATAATCAGGATAGTGGCGGGTATCTGTTCCATTAAACTTTTCCCAAGGGTGAATCACCAATCTATTTTGCGGATCATACAGCCGGTACTGGTCATCCAATGCCGTGTTCCAGCCCCCTTCGTTGCCGTTGTCCCAAATGATGATCGAAGGATGGTTTACGTCGCGTACCACCAACTCTTTTACCAGTTTTTTCCCAACAATGGTATCGTATTTATTTTGCCAACCTGTAAGCTCGTCCAGTACAAAAAGGCCCAAAGAGTCGCAAACATCCAGAAAGTGCTGATCGGGTGGATAATGCGACATCCTTACTGCATTCATGTTCATATCCTTCATCAGGTTCACATCCTTTATGCTCAGTTCCTTACTTAAGGTCCGGCCAGATTCAGGCCATTCGCTGTGCCGGTTTACACCTTTAAGAATTACTTTTTTATTGTTTACATAAATACCATCATGAAGCCGTAGTTCCATCGTGCGAAACCCAAACCTTTGTTTAACCTGGTGTAAAGTGCTTCCGTCTCTGTTTTTGATAGATATAACCAGATTATATAAATGTGGAAACTCGGGGTTCCAGGCTACTATGTTTTTAAAACTGCCGTGCAGTACTGCTGGCATTTGCCCAGTAGTAGCAGTGGTATAAATTGTCTCCGCTATTTTTTGCCCGTTCAGCGTTTGTACTTCGGCGGTTATCCTATCCCCGGTTTTGCTCTCAGGCGCAAAAACATTAACCGTTAAACTACCATCTGCTTTAGCATCAAGTGCAATGTGATCGATATAATTTTGAGGTACCACCTCTAAATATACCGGCCGAAATATACCACCAAACTGCCAGAAATCGGCACGCCGCTCAGCCAGGTTAATAGATGCATTTTCTGATTTCTTGCTAACTACCGCCTCAAGCAAGTTGTCGCCTGTTTTGATTAAACCTGTTATATCATACTTAAAACGGTAATACCCTCCCTGATGAACAGGCCCTGCAGATTGGCCATTAATCGTAACTTTAGTATCCGTCATTGATCCCTCAAAAACGATAAAAACCTTTTTTTCTCCCCAACCTTTGAGGATATTAAAGTGGTGCCTATAGGTGCCCCGCTCTTCCGGATTTTCTGTATCCTGAAAGTAATTATAAGTACCAAAGCCCTGCTGTTCCCAATTGGATGGAACTGCAATTTTACTCCATACGCCGCTTTTTTGCCCCGTATTGATTAAAAAATCCCAGTTGATGGTGTGGTCTTTATCTACACCCGAAAGATATACTTGCTGTGTGGTTTGTGCACTCAAACCAAGGGAGATAAATGAAATTAAAAAAGAAATTACAAGGATGCGCAAGTGCCTCACTTTACTTAATTTAATGAATCTCATTTGATTAAAAATAAGGGATTAAATAAAAAGAAAATTGATTGTGAGCGTGAAATAAGGCCGATCTTCATTGCTTATGTTTTTGGTTAATACAATACTAGTAATTACTATACGCCTCCCCTACTATGTGGTAATCTACGGCTATAAAAGGGTTAAAAAGTATAGTAAGTAACCCAAATTATAAACTCATTAAAAGGTTAGGTTTAGCTACCATGTATAGGTTTATAAATCTCAGACAATAAAACAAACCTTTGTGCTTTGTTGTTTTTATTTCTATTTTCCAGTTTTTTTCTGATACCATGACTACCCCATCCGAAAAATATATTTTAACTAACCAAGCCGTCACAGCTAACGAGCAACGTTTCAGAGCGTTGGTCACAGCGACGTCCGATATTATCTATAGCCTAAGCGCCGACTGGCGTGTGATGCGGGAACTGGATGGCCGGGGCTTTTTAAAGGATGCCCATGAGCCAATCACTGATTGGCAAGCACGCAATATCCATCCTGAGGATTTGGAAAAAGTACAAGCAGCCATCGAAAAAGCGATAAGATTAAAAGAAATATTTCAATTGGAACACCGGGTATTGCGCGCAGACGATAGCCCTGGCTGGACATTTTCGCGGGCTGTTCCCATCTTAGATGAAAACGGCGACATCATTGAGTGGTTCGGCGCTGCAAGTGACATTACTGAACGTAAACTGGCAGAAAAAGCCCTGCGGGAAGAGCAAGAACGATCTGAACAGCAAAGAAGATTTTATGAAACGATAACAGCAGGTACGCCCGACCTGATCTATGTATTTGATCTGGATTACCGCTTTACTTATGCAAACGGTGCATTGCTATCCATGTGGGGAAAAACATGGGACAATGCCGTTGGCAAAGGCTTACTGGATAATGGGTACGAGCCCTGGCATGCCGAAATGCATGAACGCGAGATCGACCAAGTCAAAGAGACTAAGCAACCAATCAGGGGCGAAGTTTCTTTTCCGCACGCAACCTTAGGCAGGCGGGTTTATGATTACATTTTCACACCGGTATTTAACGAGCAAGGCGAGGTAGAAGCAGTAGCCGGCACCACGCGCGATATCACCGAGCGCAAGCAATGGGAGCAAAAATTAAAAGATAGTTCTGAAGAATTACAAGTAATTAATGAAGAACTGGCGGCTACCAATGAAGAACAGGCCGCTTCTAACGAAGAATTGAGCGCTACCAACGACGAGCTGGCGTTTGTTAACCAAAAACTGCTGGCAGCCCAGCAAAAAATCGAGGAAAGTGAAATTGCCATGCGTTTAGCTATCAACGCCGCCAATTTCGGCACTTGGTATATCCATTCGGTTACGCGTGAATTTATTACAGACGCCCGCTTAAAAGAGCTATTCGGTTATTATCCAGATGAAGAACTTTCTGTTGAGCAGGCGCTGGCGCAGGTCACAGATGAGTATCGCAGTTTCGTGGCAACGAAATTCGAGAACGCCATCTATCATAATGGCGATTATGATGTGACTTACCAAGTGATGGGATGGCATGATAAGCAGTTGCGGTGGCTGCGGGCCATAGGCAATCTAAAAGCAGACCCCTCGGGTGCTTTCTCTGCCTTTACAGGTGTGGTGATGGATATAACCGATCAATACCTTGCTGCGCAAAAGATAGAAGACGCAGAGGAAAGCCTGCGTATGGCTATCGAATCTGGCGAGTTAGCCACCTGGTATCTTAATGAAAAACTAGGCAAGATCAGGGCCTCCAACCGGTTTAATGAGCTATTTGGTTTTATGCCGGATGAAGAAGTGCCCTACGATGCCGCCGTTAATCAGATATTACCCGAATATCGGCAAATGGTAACAAATGCGGTGGCCGCTGCATTTAATACAGGTGCACAATTTAACGTCGAATACCCGATAACCGGCTTTCATGATGGCAAACAGCGCTGGATACGCTCTGTTGGTAAATTTGTTGCCGACGAAAAAAACGGAAACTATATCACAGGTGTAATGGCCGACATTACTGAACAAAAGGAAGATGAGCAACGGAAAAGTGATTTTATCGGGATGGTTAGCCATGAGCTCAAAACTCCGTTAACTTCGCTAAATGCTATTATACAGGTTGCCAACGCTAAACTCAAAACCAGCCAAGACCAATTTTTAGCCGGGGCGATGATCAAAGCCAATACTCAGGTTAAACGGATGAGCACAATGATTAATGGCTTCCTGAACATATCCAGGCTTGAATCTGGCAAGATTCTTATCGAAAAACAATGCTTCAATATAGAAGAATTAATACGCGAAATTGCTGATGAAATGAAAGTGACCGTAACCACACATGTAATTAGCCTCTTTTTAGGTGAATCCGTAGAGGTTTATGCAGACCGTGACAAAATTAACTCGGTAATCTCTAATCTGATCAGTAATGCAGTTAAATATTCGCCAAACAATACAACTATCAGAATTGCCTGCGAAACCAATGAAAGGGAAGTAACTGTAAGCGTAAAAGATGAGGGCATTGGTATTAATTCGTCAGATGCTAAAAAAATATTTGACCGTTATTACCGGGTAGAGAGTAGTAATACCCACCACATCTCGGGGTTTGGTATCGGTTTATATTTGAGTGCCGAGATCATCGAGCGCCATGGCGGCAGGATTTGGCTGCAAAGTGAACATGGCAAAGGCTCTACGTTTTATTTCAGCTTGCCAATTTAACGCAGGTTTTACATAAGGTTGAATCCTACCAATAACTAAGTTTCAGAAACAGCCTAATTATCTAATTTAATTTATAACAGATATCTTCAGTTTTAAATCCATTCGGAGATCATGAATTAACTCGTATTTTCAGCGTTTAGTTATCTTCAGAAAATATAGGCGCAACAATATGTTTGTCTTCAATACCTATTCCTCGCTTCTCCTTCCGGCGGTAATCCAGTGCCTGTTGTTTGCGCTGCTTGTAGCAATACGTTACAGGGCCGAAAGCAGACCAAGTGATCTTTTTCTGGCGCTGATCCTATTTGTCACCGGAATCAAACTGAGTTTCTGGATGCTCGGATTCGCGGGCTGGTATGATAGTCACAATGCACTTACTACTTTCATGTTTTATTTTCCGTTCAGCTCTTACCTGCTTGCCGGCCCGCTGATCTTCTTTTATTTCAGGAGCCTAACCAACGGCAGTTTTAAACTTACCAGGAAAGACTGGCCGCATCTTATTTTACCTGTGCTATTTTTTTGTCTGATAACAGGAAAATTTGCGCTCGATTTTCTCTTTTACTATCCCTTTCCTTCTACCCCTGATTTCCAATATGGAACCCGGGGGCCACTTGCAGAAGCCGACAAATCAACAGTTGTTACCTTATGCGGATTCATTTCATTTTTCCTGTACCTATGGTTGATTCTGAAAACTTTTCCAGACTACCGGAAATATGTCGCTGAAAATTTCTCCGACACGGCTAATCTCAATTTTTCGTGGCTAAGAAATATGCTTTTCGCTCTTTTTGGAGGGGTATTTATTTTGTTCGCATTCAAGATCCTGGAAGTTATCAATGGTGGCATAACTTATAAAACAGATTGGTATAGCTACGCCGCGCTCGCCGTCATATCTTATTACATTTGCATTAATGGTTATTACATCCAGCCCAGGCCGCTTTACCAGCTGGAATATCAGGCTATTCCCCCTGTTGCGCCATCGGTGGTCGAGCCTTCAAAGCAAAACGAAGACGACAAGCAATGGCTGCAGGCTATTAATTTATTAATGGAAACGGCGAAGCCTTATCTACGGCCCGAATTGTCGCTGATGGACCTTGCGGAAATGCTTGGAACTAATAAAACTGTTTTATCGCGTGTGATTAACCAGGTTCATCAACAGAATTTCAATGATTATATTAACAGCTACAGGGTAAGCCAGGTAATAGCACAGATCAGCAGCGGAAAATATCGTCAGCTCACGCTGCTGGGTATAGCTTATGATTGCGGGTTTAATTCAAAGGCAACTTTTAACCGTGCTTTCAAAAAGGCAACCGGCGTAACACCGCAACAATACATTCGCCAATACAAAGAAACCTAAGAATAACTAGTCTCAAAAGATAATCTGCGACGCCCGAGAAAAGCAGCATGGCTAACATTGCTTAAAAAAAAACATGCGCCTCTTCTTTCTTATCTTTCTGACCTGTATTACCTTTAAATTACCGGCCCAGCAAAAAATACTTTCAGTATCTGATATGCAGGGCGACCTTAATATCCTGCACGATGCCTGGACATCCTTGCATCCCGGGCTTTACCGTTATAATAGCCCCCAGCAAATTGAAACGTATTTTAAGCGGCTAAGATACCAGTGCGCTTCGCCAATGCCGGAAGCAAAGTTTTATATATTGCTTTCGCAAACGGCACAGCGGGTTAAATGCGGGCATACTTATCTAAATCCGCTCAATCTCGATAAACAAACTGCCGCAAGGATACTACCGGAAAAAGTAATTCCGATTTTCTTTGAGATTACTGAAGACCATAAAATGATCATTACACAAGTGGTTGCTCCTAAAGCAGCCTACAGGCGGGGGGATGAGATCGTGGCCATTAACCAGATACCGGTTAAAAAAATAACTGATAGCCTGTTAACGGTTAGCCGCAGTGACGGAAATAACGCAACCGGCAAAAAATATAAAAACATGAATGAGACACCGGACGAGGCGAACGGCTATTCTCTGTTTGATATTTATTTTCCTTTATTTTTTCATCATGCTAAGCTGTGGACCATTGACGTCAGAGCTTACAAAAGTAAAATAGTACGTCGGTACCCCCTTTCATTGATGCCATTTGACGCGAGGCTCGATGCCTACCGGGGCAAATACGGCGCAGCCCCGACAGGCGAGAGAAGTTGGGATTACCGGATAGTAGATCGTCAAACCGCCTATATGAAATTCGGAACATTTGCGTTTTGGAACAGCAAATTCAATGAGATCGGGTTTGTTGATAGCGCTTTTCAGGATCTTAAAAAGCACCTTGGGATAAGTAATCTTATTATTGACATTAGGGGGAATGAAGGTGGTGATAACACAGGTGATTATATCCTTTCACACATCACCAGCCAGAAACTGGGTTGTGATGACCCGGATCACTCCTGCTACCGTTTTCTGACCGTACCGGACAGTCTGCTCCCCTGCCTTTCAACCTGGGACAAAACATTCAAAGCACCGAAGAATCCGAATGATTTTTTTATAAACGCACTCGGACTTTACGAACAAAAGTCTAAAGGCGATGACTGTTCTTTTATCGAACCAAAAGAACCACGTTTCGGCGGAAGGGTATTTCTGCTTTGCGATGCCAAAAACAGTTCGGCCGGTTACGAAATGGCCCGAAACTTCAAGATTAACAAACTGGGTACATTGATCGGCGAGACTACTGGTGGCTCGCAGCAGGGGATCAACGGCGGAAAGTTCTTCTTCCTCACGCTTCCCCATTCTAAATACGAAATAGACCTGCCACTGATTTTCAATTACCATCCCGCAAAACCCGACAGCGGAATCGTACCTGATTACCAGGTCATGACAACCCAGCAGTCTATTGCCCTAAAAGAAGATAAACAATTTCAATATGCTCTGAAGCTTATTAAATTAAATAGGGAACCTTAGAAATCTTTTGAAATAAGCCGTTCTGCAATACTATCCCGATTCAATTCTTGTTAGTTCACTATTTAATAAGCAGGTGTTTCTCTTTAAAGCCATGGCTTTAAGGAGAAACACCTGCTTATTTGAGCGCGCTGCTGAAAGTACTGATTAGCCAAAGTAACCAGCAGCACATTCACGGAAAACTTATCGAAAAACAAAAGAAAAACTGCCTTATAGACCAACAATTGCTCCTAAGCGCAATGAATCGTTTGGTAAGCCCCACAGAATAGCTGTAATCTCCCTTTTTACAGGCATACATATACAGAAAACCCTTTTATGGCCATTAATTAACCTAGGATTTTGAAACGCCCTATTCTAACCTTCAAATATTAGTTTGCCCGCTTCACTGAGTTTTGATAAGCAACCTACTTGTAGAGCAAATACTTTCGTTTTAAATAATCTCAAAAATTAAATATTTAAAACTATGAAAAAGACTATGCTATTCGGCATTAACCTGTTCATCGGTTTGCTGTTAATTTTATTTGGCTCCTACATACAAGCTCAGGACCTACCGGTTAAAATTACAGGAATCAGATCTACCAAAGGGAATATTGTTGTTAACGTATTTAAAGACCAGGCAAGCTATGATAAAGAAGAGCCTTATAAGTTATTTACGTTCGATAAGAAATCGATAAACCAAGGAACGATGATGGTGGACCTCAACCTGGAAACGGGCATCTACGGCATCACTATGTTAGATGACGAAAACGAGAATGGAAAGATAGACAAGAACTTTATTGGTATTTCAAAAGAGGGTTTCGGTTTCTCTAACTTCTTTATGACCAAAATGAAAAAGCCTTCATTCGACGACTTCAAGGTTGATCTGAAAAAGCAGCGCAAAATCGAAATCCAGGTAAAATACATGTAGTCACTTCGCTTAAGACACTTATCGTACAAACTCAAATAAATAAGAATCAATATGAAAATAATATCAAGTAATAAAAAACTATTAAGATGCATAGCCTTCCTGATAGCAGCGGTATCAATTTCTTCGTGCAAGAAAAATACAATCGATCCTTCGGGACAGTTTAATATCAAGGTGGTCAACGCATCAGCAACGGCCGGTGCGCAAAGCTTTACACTGGCAGGAAACGTTTTAATAAGCGGCGGACTTAATTATATGGATGCTTCCTCTTATATCAACACAGCCTCAGGAAAGAATATGATTACAGAATTTAAAAAAGCAGGCACAAATTCGGTATTTGCATCCGGCTCCCTGTACACCACAAACGGAGTGAACTTTACGGTTTACCTGGCCGGTTCCGGATCGAACGCCCGGATTAAAAATTTTGAAGATGATTTAGGTGCGCCTAATAACGGGCAGGTGAAGATCAAGTTCATCCACTTAAGCGATAACGCCCCAAACATTATTACCATTAAAAACGCTAATGGAGATGAATATTCAAGTTCCCTTGTCAAAGATCTGGCAACCGGTTATAAATATGTGAGCCCTGGAGCGTTAACTGTGCAAGTTGCAGGCCTGACATCAAAAAACACTGTCGGTAACTTTACCTTTACAGATTTGCAGGCAGGTAAAATATACTCGCTCTATTTAACAGACGATGCTAATGGTAATGTGGTAATGAACAAAATAGTTCATAATTGATTAGATATAAATATCGAAATACACATGAATTCTCTGTTGACATTATGATTCGCCAATAAGAAGATAACATCAACCTTAACAAGGATTTTAATTATAATGATAAACAGAAAGCCTGGTTATGCCAGGCTTTCTGTTTACACTGCAGTAAAAAATAATCATCTCTAATTAATATCTAACGGCAATTTTGATAAATACCAATCAAATTCTCTAGTCAAATTGTAAGCAGTTGTTTGTTGATAACAGCTTACCACCAATAAGTTAATTTTACATTCTAACGTCTACGTAAGAATTATTAGGTCTATATTTGTGTTTACATTAAAACACCTAAATGCCCCTATGTGAATCTTACCCCCGATCAATTGCATTTGTTTTATTTACTCTTTAACTTTATGTACATGTTAAGAGTGTGACACTTAATCGAGATTTTCAATCGTAGTCGTTTGTTGAACGTTAAACAACTATTCAACCCGGGCTACAATTTTCCCACAAGTCTTCATGTTCTTAGGATAATAAGGGTTAGCAATCTTCTTTTGCTCACAATCCATGTCACTCCCGTCATGGGGCACTCGTCATAGTAAGCACTCCCTTCAAAAAACTTATAGCTGGTAGCAAGCGTCCATAAATCTTTAGATAATACCGTAAAATGCTGACGTTGCTTATTAATATTGTGTATTGCTGATATTTCCTGGGCCTCAACAACGATTTTTGCCATTAGATTTTTCAGGCTTATCAGGCTTTCTAACTGATAGGATCTTAGATGCAAATGCGGCAACTCTGCTGAGAATGCCAGTGCCGTAGCAGCAGCCTTAACCGAGTCTGAAGCCAGTGGACTATTTTTCAACTCAAGATATCCGGGCAAAATCTTAAGATTTTTGATCACCACCGATGAATCCTGAACCTCTTGTGCATAAGTAATGCAGAGCAGCCAAGCATTATTAACAGGAAACTAGTTTTTAATTTTTTATATTTAGCTATCATTAAGTGTATTAAACTTTGTTTTCTTATTTAATATTTTATCAATCCGGTGAACCATATCATTTAAATAAGCCGTATTGCCAGGATTAATTACGATCATTTGTTTGATATAGGCTTTCAATTTTATCGTGTGATCAATCACCATGAGCCGGGTATCGTCGCGCTGGGCGTTATTCATCATTTTACCATCTTCCATATCTTTAGGGTTGATGATGATATTAAGTTTCTCGATAACTGCGTTGTAGGCTGCGGCGGAAACTATTAGCCAATTTATTTTTACCAAAATTCTTCCAAACACCGTTCCTCACATCAATCAAATACTCGGTAATTGGATAAGGATTATGTGATTGCACCGCGATAACTGTATGTTTTTGATCTTTATTTTCCATCTTATAGTGATTATTTATTATATTAAATACATAAGCAACATCATTACCAAATTGATTTTTACGTTTAAACTTTCTCTCCTTTTTTAAATACCTTTCGTACTCTGGCAACATTAACGCATTTATGCGGTCTATCTCGACCTTTTGACTGCCAAGGTAGTCACACAAACTATTGACGACCGTTAATAACGGATGGGCTCTCCCTTTCCGACCCTGCTCTATCAGCTCACTTATATATTGCCTCGCAAAAGCGATAATATCAATTACGAAATTGTCCTCGCTTTGAATCAGGCGATCTGCCAATTCCTTTACATCTAAATGGACCAATAAGCTATCCAGTTCTAACAACCTCATCCTGTATTTAGCAATTTCCGTGGAAATGACAGATAGCAAAAATCTGTCTTTCACAGAAAAGTTTTGTTGAGTTGCTTATCGCCCGCAAAATAATTTGTGTTGATGTAAGTAATTTTTCGATTGTGAGCCAACCTGTACTTAATATTATAAGTACCATCCTCCTTTTTGTGGTGTTTGAGAACCACTTCTTTGATTGTTGCCATGCCGACGAAACCCGTTGTAAAACATTTGTAAAACATTTTCGTCAAGTTGGGCTGTTTTTCGTGTTTAACACAACGCATCAGTATTCAGGATCAAGCGGCATTGTTGTGGGGGAATAAAAAAAGTATTTGATTTGCGCTAGTAAACAAATACGAACTACTTGAGATCCGCTTACGAAACCCTAGTCCGCCTTATTTTACCTGAAGGCCTG
>Ga0116227_10002261_pt1 | contig 43822 bp, 29 predicted proteins | sample S1TSphgellanicum_FD_89693 | JGI IMG/M metagenome (GOLD analysis project Ga0116227, IMG submission 89693) | Host-associated microbial communities from peat moss isolated from Minnesota, USA - S1T2_Fb - Sphagnum magellanicum MG | ecosystem: Host-associated > Plants > Peat moss > Unclassified... | reverse complement strand
TTTTTTTTGTTGTTTTGTGTTTTTTTGTGTTTGGTTGGTTGGGGTGGGGGGGGGGGGGTGGGTAGGGGAGAAGAAGGTAGAGGGGCCGAAATACATGTGAGGGTCCATTCTGTTGTGTAGGTGCCTGTTCACATTATCATAAAGATCAATGTTGGGCAGATATTTGAAAAATCTGAAGATCATTTCAAATATCATAATTTATGATATTTAGGGTGATATCTTGATTATTGGATCTCAAAGTTATGAGATACGATAATGTGATATTCAAATTTAAATTCAAATATAAAAAATGTGAAATTTGGAGACGATATTAGTTCATTTCCTAGATCTAGATTTCAAGTAAAAGGTTGATAGTGTTTTAAACTAATAATAATAAAGGTATGTTCACACCAAAAGTTAACATGGTCAATAAAAAAAGTGATAACTAAATTTGTTCAAACAGGAAAAAATTAACATGTAATGAGCTAATGTCACACATGATGTGGTAGTTCCAAAGTTAAGCAATGTGTTAATACATTGTTGTAATGTTAAAAGTCTTCAAAAAATGAAGATCTTAAGGCTTATCACCATCATTAATTTAATAGCTTAAAATCCTATGTAATAGTTTATCGAAAAGGTTCATTTTCCCATGTCTCACCAATCACCCCCATGTACGATCATGCTCAAGATTCATTCTCCCATCCCTTGCCATCACCTCATGTTCTGTTGCATTTTACTACACTTTGCATTTTGCACGCTTGTTGCACCTGCAGCTTCCCGGCCATCATCCTAGTGCTCTACACATTTGTTGCATTAGTAACTTGCCATTGCCTTCGTACTCCACACACTTGCTGCAACAATTTGCCATAATCATCACATTTGCTCACATGCTGCAATTGCCAATGCATTTCAACTATGTCAAGTGCAATGGAAAATTCAAAAATAAATTCAACACAAAACAATAACATAGGAAGAAGCAAAGATAGAACATGTGAAAATAACTCATAGCATTGCAATTGGAGCCAAGAGGAGGGATAGAGATAATTCAACAAATGATGTGAAAGGAAGAGGTAGAAGTAGAAGCAATGGAGGTCCTTCACACCAATGCAACACAAATTGGGGTCATGAGGAAGTCATGGCCTTGATTAGTTATAAGCACAAGGAACAAATTGTATTGAAGCAAGTCATTGATCCACGTGCTAACATATTCTTACAATACAACAATGGAACAAGTTTTCAAACCTACAGCAATCACACACTCCAAGACTCCAAGAATTGGCAAAATGTGCAAAGACAAGTGGAATTACATCCATGGTGATTACAAGCGCATTTCAAATTACCACACAAGCATTGGGAATAACACTTCATACTAGGATTTGACATTGGAAGAGCGGGACAAACTCCATTTGCCAAAACAATACAATGAAAACTACTACAATGCAATTAAGGTTTTATAGGGGGAGAGAAGAATCAATGTTCCAATCCATGTGAGGGACTTGCAAGCAAAAGGTGATGGAGTCTATGCACCACATAGAAAAAAAGAAGAAGAAGATTTCCCTACACAACCAGCTATTCAATCTTTGATGTAGGAGTTGTTTATTAAAAATGACATTCCTAAGGAGAACCAAAAGGTTCCTCAATTCAACCAAGGCATAAATCCAAACAGCACAATCAACCTGAATAACTTCTCACAATCTTTTGGACCAAGTAATCCTCCTTTATGTCCTGCATTTGTGAATCTTGGAAGTGATTTTCATTTTACAACACTTTTGAAAGCTAACACAAATCCAACACATGGGGCAACCAACACATGCAACAACAACTCCTAAAAGCACCAAAGTCAGGAAGAAAATATCATCCATGTTCATGCCTATCATTGAAGCCTTTGATAAAAACAACAAGGTAATTATTGATGCCATGGATCAATGTCAACACAAGCTAGCTTGAGATTGACAAGAACGGGACCAAGTCTCATGAGAAGACTCTCAAACGACATCTCAAGTATTTGAAGGAGAAGGACAAGAAGCCTTACAAAATTTATAAAAACATGGTGAGTGTTTTAACAAACCTCAATTTATGATGTGTCATGCCTTCATAAAAGATCAAATTCAAATGCCTCCACCAATCAACATTTCTGAATCGTCATCCGATGAGTAGCCACTACTAAATAGTCAAGACAAAAATGAAGACTAATTACAACTACTATTGATCTAAAGATTCCAAGAATTCCAGAAAGTTTAGTTCATTTAAAAATCTAAAGATTCCAAGAATTCCAGAAAGTTTAGTTCATTTAAAAATCTAAAGATTCCAAGAACATTTTAAGATTTATCTAAAGATTCCAAGAAGATTTGAAGATTCTAAGAAGTTCAATTAATTTGACATTTTAATTCAGCATTTGAATGTTTTTCAACTAGTGTGAGGCAACTTTCCATCCCTCTACTCCTAGTTCTACAAGGTGACTATGCTTGAAAGCACAAATGCTACCGGTGAAAGAAAAATGCAAATGTATTTCTAGATGTTAAATTACATTTGTAATTGAAATTAAGTAGTTTGCCTCCTATGCATCATTTATGATTAGAACTAATGGATGTATTTTTCAAGCTCACACACTCCACATCCTAGGACTTTATGTCAAATTGTCATTCATTTAAACTAACGTTTAGGGATTCAACACCATATCCAACTTAGCTGCAGACCATTAATCATTCGAAATATTGTTTCTAACACATAGGTTATTTAAATCTAGCTTGCTTTAGCTCACTAGAAAGTTAACTACAAGGCACATTTTACTACCAAATCCTAAGCTCCACAACTAAACCAACAAGAAATTATGCTATGAAACCCAAGAAGGTTTTACAAATGTGATAATTCAACTTGGCCGCAGACCACCAGTCACTTGAAATATTGTTTCTAACACATAGGTTATTCAAATCCAACTTGCCTTAGCTCATTAGGAAGCTAACTATAAGGCGCATCATCCTACCAAATCTTAAGATCTGCAGCCAAACTAATAAGGAATTATATTACCAAACCCAAGAGGGTTTTATGAAGGCAGTTGGTTCAACCTGACCGCAGACCATGAGTCATTTGAAATATCATTTCTAACACATACATTATTCAAATTCGGCTTGCCTTAGTTCATTAAAAAGCTAATTACAAGGTGCAATTTGTTACCAAATCTTAAGATCTACAGCTAAACCAGTAAGGAGTTATACTACCAAACCCAAGAGGGTTTGTGAGATTTTTTCTAAAGTTCCAACCTCCCAGCACTATCACTACTCATTTCCATTCCTCCAAAACTATTACAAAATTTTCATTCTACTTTCCTTCCTTTTCCCATCTACCAAGATTAATCATTATTTTCCTCTTCAAAAAGCTTGTGGGAACAAGTATTCAAGATTGAATTGAAAATTATGTCTGGGGAAAGAGAGAACCCCTAATGATCCGAGTTCGCCTTTTAAAGAGAAGGAGAAAAGAAATGAAGGTAGATCCCAAACTTGGTGGCCAATGGAATATTCCAAGCTTGGTGGCCAATGGAAGGTGAAAAAAAAACACCTTTTCACTTCTTTCCATTTTCCCCCCAACAAACTTTACTTAAACCTTCACTTTTTTCCTTTGACCTTATGGTTTTACTTTACCATGGTTCTAAGCCGTTACTCACGCCTTTTTTTCCTTTTCCTCAAATTAATAAATTATGACTATGCACCTCAATGTAACAAGTCCTTCACACCTTCATTATCGATTTGATTTTGATTAAAGATTTGACCTTTTTCCTCTCCTTGAAATTATGGCGTCGCGCATGGTCACATCTTATGGGCCCCAAGCCGCACAAGTGAATGAAGAACTGCCTTCGGAGTCATATCTAAATTTGACTTTAACGGAGCATCCTCGTGATGAAAAACCCGAACCTCGAGAGGTGCATGCTTGTCTTGAAGTTGAACCCTCTCGAACCTGGTACTATTGTATTTCTTCGAACTTTCACACCCTCCTGATCTTGTTGCAAGTCGACCCCACTTTTGGAGACGAATCTAAGACCGTTTGTGAAGGTTGTTACGAAACTGAAGATAATTTTATCTTCACATGGTCTTTAGTTCCCGGCCTTGGACACTATTGTTGGTTACATGGTCTAATTCATCAACTACTTCTTAATAGCAAAGCGGACTACCTAGTTCGCATCATTCGACACATCCTAAATTTCTTGCAATTATGAACTATCACTATGGCATAGCCCATGATTTTACATGTACTTGTAGCTCCTTACTGAACTTATCCCTATTCTAAATAAATGTTTCAGTCGTTATGAAACTCATGTTACCATTGGCACATTATCACACTATCTATTTAATTATTAAATTGTTTCGAATTAACCTTATGTTCATACGGCTTGAAGATTATTCTATCTTTATTGGACCTTTCATTAACATCCCTTCAACTACTTCAAGAATTTCTAACATCCTTACTACTCATTAAATATTAAAATAAGACCAATGTTGTGCTAAACACTACGAATTTTGGTGTCTACTTCTACCCCTAACCCTCTAGAGATTTCTCACCCCTAATTACACAACAAAGTTTCTAAAACTATGGTTACTAGTTTTTTGTTGAAGAAAAGAACTAACCCAACACCTTATTCACCAATAACGCATTTCATAAAAGAAAATAACCCCTCCACACACTAATCACATTCATCATTCCCTATGAAGTTGCTAAAAGCCCCTAATAACCTTACCACAGTCAAATAACCCTAATGCAATTTTTAAAAATTGAAACTACCGCACATGGTTGTGTCGGTATGGTTCATAGCTAGATAACGGCATTCAACTAAATAGTAGTGGTGGAATTTACCTAAACAATCTTCATTGAGATGAACACCATAATTGCTAACATCTAAAATGTAGCTTACTTTGAATTCAGCATTTTCCATTTCAATTGAAAACTTGAAACAACTGTAAGAAAAGTCAATCAATCGAATTGCCATTTGAGCATCAAACCTAGTAGAATTAAAATCATTTCAATGCCATGAGTGACTTCATTTCAAATTCATTTCAACAATATGATTGCAATAATTCAACTTGTTTCATTATTTATGTATTTCTATTCCCTAGATATGCTTCAAGTGTCACTCTTTGGTTGGATCCCAAAAGTTTAATACCTTCTGAATTAACTTCTCCTTCATTATGTCCTACATCCATCTTGTGTTATTGATGCCTTCTTATTCCACCCTACAAATCTTCCTATTCCAGTTACTGCATGAACGCATTGACACCAACATCCTCCCATCCAATATCATGTTGTACAACAAACAACATGTAACAACATCAGGAAGAAAGAGGGTATGGAAATTTCTTTTGAACAACAATTCTCTAAAAGTTTTTTTCAATATCCCAAAGGCATTTTCCACCACACTCCTCCCCTTCAAAAGATGTCTATTGTACAATGCTTCTAAAAATGTGTGCTTAATGTTTGCACTGTACTTATGGGGGATCATGAGTCAGGGTAAAAGCGAATAGCCCTTATCCCCACATATGTAGGGGTTAATGCCATCCTATGATCCATGTTTAGGGTCAAAAAATCCATCAAAAGTTGCCTTTTTATAAAGGTTAAAAAACCACAAAATTTTTAAATCATTCATGGATCTTGTCAACCCAACAAAAACATCTCGAAACTGCTTTTTGTGATCAACCATTGCTTGGAACTGCATGCTGTAAGCTTGGATTTGTACAAAAAACTTATGCAGCAAAAGTTCCTTTAGGTTTCTAAATATGGATTTATGTGCAATCAATTACACCCTAAATAGAAGGAATACCACACCAATCCTTGTAGCTTGCCATAACCCTCGAAAGATCTTCACCACGTGGCCATCGAATTTGAATCATGAACACAACATTAACATCAATAACAAATTCATGTTCACGAATGATTTGCCAATTGCAAACATTTCGTTGCATTGAAAGTAATCAACTCCATGAACGAGCTTATAAAGCGAACACAGAACTCTAATGCCAACAAGAATTACACACATGTAATAACAAAACAACACAACGATAAGCAAATGCAACAACAAGCAAATGTAATAACAAGCAAACAATAGTTGTAATAGCAAGCAAACAAGTAATTGCTATAACAACAAGTAAGCAAATACAACAACAAGCAAGCAACAACAAGAAAACAACATGCATATCAAATAGACAAGAAACAAGAGGAATTGCACACCTATAATTCGTGTTTCGCTTTCCAATCAAAGGCTACAACTTCTTTATGACTTGCAAAACAACTTTTTTAGTGATGCGAAAATGTTCAACCCACCTTTGATTATTGTACTAAGCCATGAGGAAATTAGAATACCAAGTGGTACTTTGAACTTTGATCCAATCGCCAACCTCCTTTGTCATCAACAAATCAAAATCACAAGAAAACCAAAAGTGATGTAAGATAACATTGTCCTCGCACGATCAACTGACAATCTAGCACCATGTGCCATGAAGTCTATTGTTAAAAGTGTAATCAACCTAATGGTTTCCTTTTCAACCTTGGATTTCACACAAAAAAAACTCCTACAACTACAAAACAATGTGAAGAAAAATGATCAACAACAATAACTCTAGTGACATTGTCATTGGAAGTTGTAATTAAACAAAACAAAACAAACAGAAAAAGGGTGGAAAGCTTGAATGGTGAACAATCTTGCACGTAAATGCAATAAGTGATGAAAGCCTTGGAACGCATAGCCAAGTGATGAGTGCTCTGATGCAAATTAGAATGTGTAACAATAGATAATCAACTAAAAAAATAGAGAAAGTTTCTGAAGGGCACAGAAGAGCGAAGAGCAATGAGATGAAGACAACTTTATGCACAATGATACTTAACACCAAAATATTGACCAAAAAAAAAGAAAATTTCTCAAGGAGCCAAACCAATAGAAAGTTTAAACAACTTTTGTGTCAAGAAACATTTGTGATGAGAGGTGTGTGACAAAGGGAGGAGAACTTCGAATGTAGTAATGTGTAGTAGTAGAAAACTAACCAAAACAAAAAAAACTTGTCAAGGATAGAAAAGAACAAAGAGCTTGCACAACTTGTGAAAAAAGGAACTTTTATGCATAAAAGTTGTTTTATAAACACAAGTGCGTGGTGAGGTGAGGATAACATCAAGTGTAGCAAAAATGTGTAACAAGGGCCATCCTTCATCATCATGAGTGTTACCACGCCAGTAATTTGGGCCGACTCTTGAATGTAGGTAACGTTTTGGTGCTAACCTACCTACTTGCATATAAAAATATCATCATGCTTGAACAGAGATGGGCACAAAAGTTACAACCTATTAATTAATTAATGATGATTACCTCATGTTGATTTAATGCTTAATTTTGGCTTAACTTTTAATTTTAACTTTAGGTCTGAATGTACCTTAAATATAATAATTAGTATTGAAGAATTAGGTTTGAAAAAAAAAAATTATAATTTCAAGGTTTGATGCAATTGTATCAAACCTTACACATCACATTATTGTTCTATAAAGGAATTCAAGCTCACACTTAGGCTTCACCTTTTTTGGTCTTCTTGCATTTTTTCTTTTTTGTCTTTATCTTTTATGTTGTTGTTGTGCCTTTTCCTTTGCATTTTGTGTTGATGATGTTATGCCCTTTGTGTTTTGCATTGTTTATGGGGCTTCCTTTCACATGTCATGTGGTTATTATGCCCTTTATTCACATTTTCATTATTGTTGTGCCTTTTTCGTGCTTAACGTTATTGTTCCGCCCTCCCTTAATGTTTCACATGACTAACACCCTTCTTTTGCATTTGCATTGTTGTTACACCCTCCTTTCACACTATTGCTCTACCTTCCCTTCATGTTTTATGTGCTTGCCACATCCTCCTTTGCATTTTGCATGTCTACTATGCCTTTCCTATGTGTTTCATGTTCTTGATTTGCCCTTTTTTTGCCTTTCATGTTTTATGTTGCTATTCTCTTATCCTTCACATTTCACTCTATTGTTATCGCGCACTTTGTACTTCATGCTACTATTATTGTGCCCTTTGCAATTTGCATTTCTATCATGCCTTTTGCGCTTCATGTTATTGTTATCGTGCCCTTTGAATTTGTGTTGATATCATCCCCTTTGTGTTTCATGTTATTGTTGTTGTGCCTTTCACATTTTGCATTGCCATTTTCAAATTTTTTCGTGCTATTTTTATGCCCTTCATTTGCACTTCACTTTCTTGTTGTGTCCATGCCCTTCTATGTTCATAACTTGTACTACCCCCATTTTTTCACATTTTATAGGTCAAGGTGTGAAGTTTTTTCTTGACAATTCTATTTCATTATTTGCAAGGTAAGTTTTTTTCTTTCCATTTTGTTTTGTTTTTTTGGTTTTAATGTTTTTTTTGTTTGGTTTCATGTATTTGTTTTGTCATTTTTATGGTTATGTTTTGTTCAAGGTTTGATTTTTTTTTTGTGTTTTCTTGTGCAAGTTTTGTAACAAAACATTTTGTGTATTAGAACCATATTTTGCACATCACTCTTACCTTATGATGAAAAGTGAATGGGTTTTCATTTTGATTGTAAATATTTTTAAATTCTTGCATTAGTTTTCTTTAAGCATCCATAATAACACTACATTCCATATTTCATTCTTTACAACAACTATATTTGATGAATCCAAGTGAACATGAACATGAATGTGTGGACATGAAAACTTATGGCAAACAAAATATTTTGAATATTTTTTAAATGTTCCATCCACATGGATAGATTATTCTAGGTATATTCTTTGACACATGGTAGGATATTCTATTATGTCATAAATTATCTTGCCACAATGGAAAAATATTCTACCACATCATTTGTAATATGAAAAGTTGAAGTGTAGATGAAGTTCAAAGCCTGGATGAAAGGATGTGAAGTCATTAACACATTCACAAATGTTCAAAATAATTATGCGATAACTTATAATTATGGGATCATCATCATCCGGTCATGATAATTTTGAAATTTGGTTATATTCCTTTGAACACACATACACCTAGGTAGGTACCGTTCAATTTATGATTCAAAGGTGGATGTGTTATTTGATGTGTGCTTATTGTACTTTACATTTGCACATTCAATAACAAGTATCCCATTTGATTTTATGTCTTCAAAGCTTCACATTGAAAAAGTAGTTCTACTATGATTTTAAACCTTTGATGTCACAAACTCGGCCCTTGCATGACAAATTTAAAATGAATTAAAGCCTTAACATGACTTGTTAAACATTGAACTTCATTCCAACTCCAAGACTAATAATGAATGAAATCTTATGTTTACCCATAATGCATTACATCCCAAAAAATATGATATCTAGGTGCTTACAATGCACCCACTTTTCCTATCCACCCAATGAACTTGCCATCATATATTTTAAGTCAATGCAATCGCAAACTAAATAATCTCCAATTGTCACCTCATATTGTTTTATGGGTAGGAGCCCATGGGAGGTGACAATGCAAATTTGCCCATACTTGGGGGCAACAATTTCCACGGGTGGTGAAATAATAGCATCCAAAGTTTAACCTACCTCCCACCTATTTTTTTGTTGGCTACAAACTATTGGCCAGACACAATACTAAAATGCACCAATTGGTGATCCTTGCTCAAAAAGTAAAATTAAGTGGAAAGAAGATTTTGAATTTTTGAATTTTAAACCTTTTGCAAATGTTATAAATTTTGGGGTGTACTAGCCATATTAAATAAACCATATATGGTCATCCCCAATCTATATTATTATTTGAGTTATTTTATTTATTATTACAAGTTTATATCTAATATTTTTTCCAAATCAAACTATTCAAATGATGTGTTATTAATGCTTGAGCGATCATGCATATTGATACACATTTTTTGAAACTTGAATATTTCAATTATGATAATGTTAATTCTTTCAAAAGTAAGTTTTTCCCTACACAATTTTAAAACACTAAAAATCTATTTTTCAATTTGAATTACAAATGCATTTTGTGTTTGTATATGGTAAAACATGCTTTAACATTCTTTAATGGAACAATAATAATGAATTTCAAAAATGAAAGGTCATGATTATACTTTGTGCAAAATGGGGCAATAACACCAAATCAAGAAAAATGAATGAAAGTAAGTCGGAAACAATAAATACAATATCCTGAGCTTTTAAGAACTTTCTCATGTCATACTACATATGCTCACATAGTTTAAACATTAATTTTCAAAAAATGTGTCCTGCTTTTTAACCTCCAAAGTTGATAATTCTCTTTTTTGCATTATTGGGATTGTTTTTGACTTACTTTTGCATGCTTCTACTCCATCATTGGTCAATTCAATCCCTCCATGTAAAGTCACATTGAAAGCACATGTAATTTATCAAAATCACATATTTTTACAATGTCTTCCACACAATGATTCAAACCATCAAATCATGATGAAACGAGTATGTGAGAACCTTTAAAATGGCATTGCAACCTTTCATAACATTTAACAAGTATTTTGCAGATTGATTTCTTTGAAATGATATTCGCATCACAATGAATTTTGATATTTTTTTACATTACAAAACAATGCACATTAGATTATGGGGGGCATCACTCAATTCACCAAATATAATCACCAAAACATTTTCTTCACTACAGGTTATCACAATGTCTAGACACCACACATCCATTTGGACATTGATGTTGTTTAACATCACATTACAATACATTCAACCTAGGTCAACATAGGGTCAACATAGGTCATAACATATATTAGGCTACTTAGGTTAAAGTGTAATGTGACCAAAACTCATGCCATTTAGTCACCATGAACATTCTAACGATTAAAACAATGTTCAATTGCCATAAGCCACTGACAACCAAACCTATTTTGGTCATCACAATCAGTCACCATAATCCATCTACAACCAAACCTATTTCAATCACCACAATCTCCCAACAATTGAACCTACTTTGGTCACTGCACAACAACCATGATTGATTAAAAATTGCATTTTTCAATTTTTTTTTGGGTGAAATGTTTTTTAGTAAAAAAGGTTTGGAAATACAAGAAAATTTTGGGTTTCAAATGTAAATTCAACCAATTTTTGAATATTTTGGCTAAATTTCACCACATTTTTAACACTACAAATATTTTTAAAAAGAACTATGGAAAGCTTTCATTTGCATAAAAAAACATTATTTCGAATGAATATCAATTGATTCTATTCCATTATTTGATGTGTATGACCTTTCATCAAAGCATTTTGTATCTTGACATGGACACATGGATCTTACAACATGTAAAAATATTGACAAGGAAATAGTTTGGGGTGAAATGATAGGATGTATCACAACAACACATTATAGGTTTTTTGACTAGTCAAAAAAACAATTACTATCCTTTTTTAGTACATTTCTAACTATTTAGTCACAAAAATCACTATGTAGTTGCAATGGCAATGGATATCATGTGATGTCATGGTTTTGTGACTATAGTTAGTATGATGATTACTAGGTTTTTTTGGATATATATACTTTTAAAAAAAATTGTAATAATATGCTTTAAAAAAATTACAATTAGTTAATTAAAAATACCCCAACTCTTGCAACTAGAATAACGACTTCTAATTTCACAACATGATGATGTGGCATTCCATGTGCCAAAACATGTTCTTTACAACTTGTTTATTTGACTACAATGGGAGAAATGACTAGAAAAATGACTATAGTCAACATGTTTTGGCATTGTGGTGGTAATAAAATACTTGGTTATTAGTCAACATGATGACTCATACACTATTTTGGATAAAATGAGGCATTTATTGGTTAGTCACTATGTTAAAGATGATTTCCAATCCCTCAATGTAGCTCTTTGCATCAAGATACTACAAGTCAAAAAAATTACTGTCATTACAACAAATCATATCCTTTGAACTAGACACAAAAATGACTATTAATGTTTTTTTCAACTAGATTTATAACTATTTGGTCATAACAATCACTAAGTAATGTCAAAAGACATCAACATGCCACATGGCATCATGGTTTTGCAACTTTCAAGAATACACAAGAATAATTTTGTACCATGAATAAATTGATTTTAAACAACATTGAGATCAATTTAATCCTATAAAAGGTTTTAGGAAATTAGAAACACAATTTCCTCCAAAACATCCTTCACAAATTATTAAATGAATTAGTAGCATCAAGATTTATTTTAGCCCTACTAGCACAAGCAGACAAAATTAATAATTTTACTTTTATTTGATTTTTTTTTGAGTTGGAAATGAAAAAATAATAAATGAAATGTCAAGCCATTGTTCTAGATCTACAAAATTACATTTCCATTTGCCATTCCAACAATCCTCATACAAATGTCATTCATCCAAAATTTTGCCTTTTTTCACAAGAACCCACCATTGAACCCTCACCATTTTGAAAAATGCACTATCCTCATTTTTCATAATGTCACCTTATGTTCTTCCCATCCAAACAAGAACAAGGTCAAAATCACGCGGCTTGATGATAACAAAATCCCCATCATTAAGATCTTTAAATGGGGTGTATGTAGTTGAAGGCCTCATGTTTTTTAACCCACAACAAGGGCGTTGAATTGGGCCCTCTAGATTAGCATTGATAACAATGATTGACAACGAAAACTTGGAATAGATGGATCTCCAATTGCTTGAAGGCCAAAACCCCTCCAAAAGCATGGCACTTTGACAGGTTAAGGGTTTAGACAAATGTAACAAAATATCCTCCCAATGTTCAACATACGGCTTCATTTTCATTTCATAAGTTGCATTTAAATGTTCAAAAAGGTTGACAAGTTGATGCAAAGAACATTAAGTGTTTTCTAAAATGGTGAGGAAAATATGAATCCTTGTTTCCAACTATTGTTTTCCTTGCTTTTCAAATCTTTGGGATTATGTGATCCCAAATTGAAACTGAGAATTTCCCAAATTGAAACTGAGATTTTTTTTTCCTTGGATGGTATATTGATGAATTTAAAAAGATGTAGGCTACAAGTAGATCATTTAGATAAGTTAATTTTTATTAACAAGAATTGACCTAATGATTTTAGGGTGGGTTACACTTCATCCTTGAACTTGATTAATTGCATGAAGTTGGTGTTTCTTTAGAAAAGTATGAGGTGAGTTTAACAACATGAGCTTGTGGACATGTAATTTGTAATTTGTAATTTGTATTTTCATCACCTTGTATGCATGTTTGTAATAAAATTCGTGAATTTTGTTATCCATGATGTGATACCTGTCTTGAATATTTGGTGGATTTTTTTTAATACAATATTCAAAAATTTGAGATCCAATTTTCATTTTAAAAAAGAAATTTGATATCCTTGACATATATTGTAAATGATGAAAATTGAAATGGAATAAAAGATCTAAACCGATTCTTAAAAGCTATTAAAGAAATTGGAATTGGTGGATAACATAAAAATTTGATATCCACCCAACACCAATAAAACTTGCCAATTTTTTTCATAGTGTATTTGCAAATACATGTATAGAGAGTACAAAACCCATGGGCGGTTAAAAATAAATTGGAATGCCCATTTTTTGAAATGCTTGTAGTTGGTTTGTTTCTCCATGATACCCAGCAGGTATCAAGTACCCACCAGGTATCAAGAGGAATTAAGAAATGAAAAAAAAAAAAAAAAATTTTAAAAGAAAGAAAAAGAGTGACAATCTTTACACTGTGTAAAGCCCTTGGGGGCGAGCTTTGCTAGATTTGAGCCCACACTCGGCTCCACCTCAGAGGGCCCTTATTCCAGGAAAGCCCATCCCCAAGGACTTTACCCTACACTTAAAAGTGAGTAGTATCTAACTAGATGGTTTATGATTTATGCATTGTAGAGGGCTATTCTTACTACCTACCCTATTAAGTTGGTTGTTAATAGGTAGGTACTGAAAAAAGCAACTGAGGTAACCCACCATGGTTAGCTAAGCAACTAGAACCCAACAGAAAACTGTTTTCCGACCAATTACCATTCATCCTTCATTGTGTGCTGGTGGTTTGGTTCACACCGGCCAGATGTAAAACCAGAAGCCCCATGGTGTGGTGTGGCACTCGTTTATTGGCTCTGCCAATAGTCAATAGACTTGGCCTCACTGTAGGATTTTGGGGAGATTTTTTTTGACTGGAACCAATGTGTGGGTACCAGCTGGAATCTTAGCTGTACTTTCTATGCTGACTCATTTTCATTTAAAAATGAATTAAATTCTTTTTTTTTGCAGGTGAAATTATTACTAGAACCTGGTTGTTAGGGGGTGTGGGGGGGGTGGTGTTAGGGTTTAGGGTCTGTCCAGGGCCATCCATCAGGCAAGGTGGTGCGTGTTTTTCAAATTAGATCTGTTTGGAGAGAAGGGGCTTCCACTTGTGTATGAATGTGTGGACAAGGACGACCTTTCGGTTTGAACTTGCAACCAATTTGTGTGTGACAACTGGAATGCCAAGCTGGAGACCGGACTACACTCTCAAGGTTGTATTTTTCAACCTGATGGCTAAACTATGAAAAGATAGCATTACCCGGTGACAGGTGATGATGACCCTTATTGCCATCCCCAAACCCTAATTTCCCAATGGTGCAATTCATATCATCTGCTCTCATCTTCCTTTTGGAGAGCTTTTAGTTTATTTCACACTTGGAAAAACTAATGTGGAATTGTTTCCAATTTAGCCTCATAGTTATTATATTCAGTGACTTTAATGTTGAGGTCTTCCAACAACACGCTCCAAACCCAATTAGAATATCCTTCCAAAAGCATATAAATTGATCACATATGGCTAAACAATTTGTCTGAAAAATATTAACCTCCGAGGCTAATTATATGTCTTTTGTATTATCCCAAAATTCCTTTCACAATGTAAGAAGTCACACTTGTTTGGGATCTTTCATGATTTTGAACTTGCTGTAAAGCCTAGATCCATTTGGCTATCAGCCACTTGTTTGTTATTGGTTGGTTAAAAAAAATAGCAGGTTGTATTTACAAAAGTCTTTTGTCAACATTTTGGAAAACATACATAATATATTGTTTGATTCCACACTTATTTTGTTGTTTGTTGGTTGGTTTTTAAATGTAGCAAAGCTTTATGTAAAAAGCTTTATTTGACACTTTATGAAACATAATGTTGTGTGGTGCTGAACAACAATGAACAAATAAGTTCAATAAAGTTCTATTTTCTAAATTTTACTTTAATTGAGACTTCAATCGACATAGGCTGTGGGATTCATTGGTTTGGTTGCTTTCAAATCTGGAAATTTTATCTCATATACTTTACTTGGGCACTTTACACATTCTTGGATGAAAAAACATATTTTCGATATCTTGAAATTTTAGGTCAAATTCATTTTTAGGAAGTATTCCTTGGGGGATTTGGTCGACTAACCCTACCATGTATATCACATGAAACTTCTAGATTCTTAACAAGATCTTCCATTTCTCTAGAAATCTTCTAGCTTATTTCAAACAGTAGATTCATTTTTTTCCTTAGGGTGGTCCATCCTAAGGTACAAATTTTCAAAGAGACAAAGAACATGAACAAACAATGCCCCAATACCCTTTCTCCAAGCTCAACACACCAACAAAGAAATCATGGAAGGGACAAACAAACATTAGTTATGGATTTTGGCTTCCTACATTATGCCCTTTTGTGTTCTCATCGGAACAGGTATAGATTACCTCGAGTCTTGTTAAGGAACATAGCAGGCGATCCACCAAAACATGACGCAAAAGTGCATCAAAATTAGGTTGATGGCATGATCTAGTGGAGCCTTGGGTGTCTTCCCTCCAAACATGTGCCAAAGTTAACCAGCACCCACTAAAGCACCGTGCACCGGGGATGACACGTGGACAGGAAACATTCTTTCATAGTATTCCCCATGGTGGTTAGCTATGAACTAAACATCCACATGTATCTACCTACCTAGTAGTCACCAAATGCCTTACCTACTACATACATAGTAATTGCTTTACTTACCTACTTCTTTTAACCCTTAATCTGCTTTAATTATGTTTACCCACTTACATAGATAGTTACTTAGGTAATGTGGGATGAAAGTATGAGGGTTTGCATGATAGGTTAACAAGGTGGAACCTTGGAGCTCAGATGAACCACAACCGAGTCATACTGGGTTTTCTCAATGGATGGTGTATTGGTGAGTGCATGGTCACATAATCCCAAAGCATGTAGGGTTCTTATTCGGTGGCTCTGTCCTGCCTGGAGTCAAGAGAATTTGCATCTGTGTATGATTTGAGGATAAAATCTTGGCTTCAGCAAGGAACCAACTTGTAAAAACCAAGATTTTGGCCTCGCATTGTAGTTCTCAAAAAATCAAAGATCTGACTAGATAACCTACCCTGAGCTGTCAGTTCTTTGAGTAAGCCCATCAGTTCTTTAACATTTTTCTAAAACCCCATATTGGTGATCATTTTATTCTGAATTTTTTGGAAAATCCAGAGCCAGGATTCCTTGATTTGAAAAATATTAAAAGCCCAAAACCAGAGGTTATGAACAAAATCAAAGAACCACCCAACACTGATTTAGATATAGCCCTCTAATTTATATGTTCATATGTTAGAGTTTACAAAGTAACCAGTTTTACTATTCTTAATGGGTTCAAGCACATTCTAGTCACCCACCACACTTTAGTAGATTCACTGAAACAGAATATAGTTTTTGCTCTTTTCTACTACCATGAAACTATCACACATACACACATATATATCAGTGTTGTGCAGGTATCAGAAATGGCATCAAACTGCTATTGGGTATCAGGAAGGTTCTTTGATCTCCTAACTGCTGTTCTTAGAGAATCAGAGGACTGGTTCTGATATATAACTGTCAATCTCAACAAACCAAAAACCCATTTAGAAGCCTATGGTTATTTGTCAAACCTTTCATCAAACCCGCAGGTTCTTTGAGTTTTTGAAATAACTAGAAACTGGACGTTCTTTTCAGTGTTGGGTGGTTCTCATTTCTTTGTGAGAACCATTGGTTCCGGTTTTTGGGGCAGGTTCTGAGATTCGCCCTGGTTCTTCTTCTTCTTCTTTTTTAATTTCCCATTTTGAGAACTGCCCCGGTTCTCAGAATTAAAAAAAAATCTGGTGATGCGATTTTCAGGGTCAACAAGTCTCACATAATTTCAAACCACTGATTTTAAAGGGTGGTTCTCATAAGTCGATTCTCATAAACGATAATGTGAGAACTGGTTTGATTTTCAGATTTGATGCCCAGTGAGAACCTAGGTGGTTCTCACTGAGAACCGGACTGAAAACTGGTGCTGGTTTTCAGCCAACGGGTGAGAACCACCCAACACTGGTTCTTTCATTCTGAATTTTTCTTCAGAAAGCTACAACTGATTTCTTTTATAATTTTAGTTAGCTTTCAAAAATCGGGAACTGGGGTTTATTTACACAATCAAATGCACACATAACACTGAAAGGTACTGGATATATTTTACATTGGAATGAGTGGAACCACATGGTTTATCTCACACATGTGTCATGAGCAAAGGCCTACTGCCTTAGGAAAAATCATACTTTGTTGTAGCTAATGGAAGTTCCCAATTCTTAGAAGTGTGACTAGCTGAATCAAACCATGAATTATATATACATCATGCATGGGGAGAGGTTTGCTCTTTGGACATGGTCAGCAGTTGTTAACCTTGGTTGACTGGGCCAGAGTGAACCATCCATTAGAAGCCTGTTATGACTTCGTCAATTTTTGTGTAGGGAGCTGAGCACAGGACCCATATTCCCAGAACAGCCCCCATTTGAGGTCCTTAGTCCTCACCTAATTAAAAAACAGACAGCACTTTGTTTGCTTTCATAAATGGACTGTTCTGATTTGTTTCCAAGTAGAGGAGGCATCTCATGCGTAAGGTGCTCTCCTTTGTCCAGGCAGAAATTTTGCATTATGGTAAGGCAAACTTCAACATACACTAGGAAAATTCTACAAATTCTTTATGCGCGAATAATCCTAACTGAGCTAGTTGTGTGCACGACTTCTCTGATGTTACGTGAATGTTATCCTACTCTCGATGCTATTCCCAACACAAGCTTTGCTTGACAATTCAAAGGGGACCAACCCCTGCTGAGTGTGGGAAGAAGAGTTCATGCACACATCTTATCCGATAAAGTTATCCGTAAAATCACCATGTCCCTGAGCCCTAGTTTGACCCTCTAATCCCTATTTCATCCCCAATTTGAGTGTAAATGTAAAGTGCGTGAAATGATATACCATTTCATGAAACTGAATTGCAGGAGATTTGCAGGATCTTATTCTTATAAAGGCTTGATTTACTGAAGAATACGATCACCAGTCAAGGGTTACCTATTAAATGTTATCAGGGTGATGTGTCATAAAGTTTGAGCATTAGGCACAAATGATGCATATCTTTAATGAGATGAAATACTACTGTACCTGGATACCAAGTTAGGCACTTTGCTGGCACCAGTGTTTAATTTTTTGGGCAAATTTACCCACCACAGTGACAAAAATAAAATAATAAAATAATAATAAAATGAAAATAAAAGAAAGTCACATGCACACTGTGAATGTTACAAAGGGTTTTTGGGATTTTTTTGTGCAAAATTCGCCATGTTTTGAAGAGAAATTGTGAAAATTTGTCACATTTAGGCATTCATGGAGATCACCGATACATTTGGTAAGCAGGTGCACATTTTGAATCAATCAAAATATTTTAGAGTACGGTACTAGGTAACAAGGAAAATCAGGAAAATGATTTGAGAACAGATTTGCCCCACATAGATGAACTGGTCACTAAAAATGCCATTATTTTGGAAGGAAATACAAAGTCCATAATTCTATACCTGCCAATTCAGCAGGTTTCCAAGGTGTCTTAAAATGGCAAAATCAGCTGCCACTGCCATTTCCTAGCTTTGTCTTACACATAAAGACTGATCTCTGCTAGTTTAAGACCCACATATCGACCTTTACCCGAGGGCAAAGGCCCTAAGAGATTCATTCAGCATTAGTTCCTCCGGAGGACAAGGCTGGCTTGGCCTACATCCTTCAGCCTTGTGACTCAATAAAGCAGAATTAGCCTCCCAGGGCTAGCTCTCTAGTACATAGATTTCCTACACATTTACAAGCACTGTTAAGTCAACTATTTCAGGTGCACAGTTTGGGGTGAAGCAATCCCCTCACATGCACCCCTTTTTTTTCTGTGCAAGCCAAACTGTGCACCAGAAATTGCAAACCCCCCTCTCATAACAGCCTTGTCTTGAAGGTCATGATGGGGGGAACCAAGTCACAGTAATATCGCACACTTGTGCTAATGGCAGTTTTCCCCTGTTCTCGCGATGATATCATATTTTTCAATAGTGACCACCACTCTTTTGGTCAGTAAAATCTCCAGAACTCTAGTTCCCACATAAAATCTGAATGCCTCCTGTTGAAAGACTAATCTTTAAGTTTCAGGTTTCCACTGCAAGAGAAAAAGACAGTTCGGTCAGTGAAATTTCCCCCCTTTTTCATTCCCAGAATTTGTCTAAAAGCTTCTGCTGAGAGATTACTACTCTCAAATTTGAATGTGCCTGCAAAGTAAGTCTTTGAAAAAGTAATTGTTTACATGCACCGATTCCCACTCTATTAGCAATTGTGCAACACAATTCCTAGCACCCAGGATCACCTTGCATCCTAAACCAGCTGAATTAAAGCACCCCAAACTGCAACAACCCTACAAATTTGAGCCATGAAAATCTGAACCTGAATTTTGTTGGATGTCTGTGAGCCAGGAGAGGCCATCAAGTGAGGCTCTCACTTCAGCAGAGACAATAAATGCACTGCCCATACAAAAGTTAGGAAACTAACCCTCCAAACTGTGACCAGACCAGATATACAAAAAAAGAATTCAAAAAGAAAACTCTAATTAAAGAGTAACAAACAGTGAAACAATCTGACACATTAGTAGAAGGGTTTGAGACTTTCAAGAAGCTCTCGAGTTTCCCCATTTTCAAGGTGGTCAACACCATTTGCAATGCCCACATTCGGGTTCCTTTGGTCTGACTTCACGGTCAGTCCCCATATTCGGATTGTGTGGTCATCACTAGCAGAAGCAAACATGTGTGGGTTCACTGGATTCCAGCTCACACTGTTAACAGTGCCTGAGTGACCTGGTAGAACCTCCAGTAGCTCTCCATTCTGCCTGTGCCATATATACACCTGCCAGGATTCCTTGCAGTTAGACATTGTCCCATACATGTGTCACATACAATTTAAGGGTCCTGTTTTTATGTAGAGCTGGCTGTCTCCTGTCTTTCCCACCACAGAAAGAGGTACTGAATTATGTTAAGGCATCCACCATCCATGCCTCACTGTAATGCAGTACCTCATTCTATGGTGCAAGAAGGCTTGACTTTAAATGGTTATTGTGCCTTTGATTGCCACTTACTATGGATGAAACTGCACTGGATATTTAAGTAATGATAGGAAAATCTTCTGCTAGAGAATCTCCAGTAGAACACAAATGCAGAAGCAATGGAAAGATTTATGGCAGTGTATCCTCCAAAAACATGCAATAAATTGCAACAGACCTGAGAATCCTCACTTCCGCTCACAATAAAGGCATGATCTGAGCCTCCAAAACATGAGCGAATTACATATCGGCCTTGCCGGTGGCCTCGGTACTTGAAGAGGAGTTTTGAGCTGGCCGCTATATCCCACAAATGGATTTCTTGGCTCACCAAATTGACAAGCAAATATCTTCCATCCTTGCTTACTGAAAGGGAAGTAATGGGCTTCTCCTCTTCAATCACACGCTCTGATTTCTCCTCCAGATTGTATATACGGATATCCTTATCTGCACAAATGCTCACCTGGTAAAACTCACCCATTAGATTTCAGGTTTGCAAAACCCAATTACTGCTTTTGATGTGAATAAAATGCAAGGTGCAATCATAATTTTTGTGCTACACCAGCATATATGATGGGCGCATACTGTGAAATAAAGAACCAGACTCTGATTACCATATGGCTGCCATCAAGAGTGATAGCAAGATCATTGATGCGGGGCATTCGGGCACCTTTCCATGATTCCAACTCCTGCCCCTGGAGGCAACAAATACAAAGACGCAAGCTCAAGAAAGAACCACCAGTACTGCAAAACTTGATTGAACTGAGACATGGCTTTCTTGCAACATGACCACCTTCTAATACAATGGGAAAAGCCATCAAAGACAATATGACACCAAAGCTTTGTACCTCTAGATTCCACATGTAAATACTTTTGTCACCACCACCAGAAACAAAACGATTGCCATCAGGGAACCAAGCACATGAAGTGAAGCAGCTGTTGGGTTTACTGAAAGTATGTTTGCACTCGCCAGTGGAAGTGTCCCACAGTTTCACACTCTCCTCATTCCCACATGTCAGAAGCATGGAGTCATCAGGGCTCCAGGCAACAAATGACACTGGCTTTTGGTGGCCTGTTAGCGTGTGCTTTAATTTCACAAGCCCATCATCAACCACCTGCAGAACAAAGAAGCACAAGACTTATGAAGTTTGTGATGCAACAGCAACTAGCTGTTCACACATGACATTAAATCTAATCTGGCACCAAGGTTGTGTAGCAGAACCTAAACAGATAGGGGCACATAATCCTCACCTCCCAGAGGATGGCTGTAAAGTCTTTGGATGCTGAAGCTAAGTAGCGACCATTGTGTGAAAATTGCAGAAACCAAACTTCATTGTCATGCGCTTCCAGCACCTGTGAATTTTGATGCAACCATTCGACCAACACCCAAACACTGCTTGGCCTTATTTTCATCTTCCAATTGCCACCCAAACTCAGGATCAGGGGTCCTTATACCACTCTACTGGTGTCACTTCCATATCCTAAGTGCCTGAGGTTGCCTAATATCCAAGGAAACACCTACTGTGTATTACACCTCAAAATTGCAAAACAACCATCATGTAGCTCTACAGGTTGAAGATACACATTCACACAACCATGGACCATAAGCCTTATTAGGAGTCTCGTTAATGGACACTTACCTGAAGAGTGTGGGTTGGAATTTGGTCACGACTGCAGTGATGGTCTGAGTAAAGAGAAAGTGAGTGGTCTGCAGAGTTATGGAAAAGACAACTGTTGCGTTGCACCTCAAGAGCCTGCTCCACCAAATACTCAAGCCGATTTTCTGGAATCATAAGTGCAGGTGGAAGTAAGCTCTGCAACTCCTTGAGCAAACAGATGTGAGAATCTGGACTGCCTCCCTTCCAATCAGCTCTCTCTGATAAAGCCTCCCGGGAGGGACACATGACAAAGGTGGCCAATTCATGTACCCGGTGTGTGTTTATCCCCAGTGGTGAGATCTCTGTACGAAGTGTTTTCAGTGCACTGCTTGTGTCTCCACAATCCAAAAACTCCAGGAACTTTTGCTGAAGTATAAGAAATGAGGCCAACTTTACAGTTTCCTCTTCTAGCTGACTGATTTTGTGCAAGGTCGTAATGCTTTCATCCCAAAGTCCAGCCAGAATCTCATGCCGGAAGTCAGACACCAGAGGCAACTGTAAAGGAACTCCTGATTCTTCTTCGAGTGCCATTGCTGCCTGTTTGTAGCCCAGAGAAGAAAGTGCTTGTGTGATGATTCTTACAAACTCCAACTTGCGGATTTGGCCACGGGACCCAATGGTTATAGCATCATCGACTGGAATTTCTTTGGCCATTGACGGTGCCAGAATTGCCAGCAAAGAGCTCCCCGGAACAGCTTTCGGGGTCGGGATTGAGAGCTTTAAACGCTTCAAAGGGGGAGGCCCAACACCATTATCACCTCCCATGAACAGGCCTCCACCCTATGGCTAGCCCATAGAGCTTCCACCAGTAAACATCCAGATTCTGAAAGCTTTCAGGCAGCCTTCCAATGATTTGCAGCTTGCATCAGACACACCTGAAAACATAGAGGAGTTTGCATCAAACAATACCAACATACAAACTTGTTAGGATATCATCACTTTATGCACTAAAATCAAAGCTTAACAGAAACTCAGATTACGACAAACTGCAAGTCTACCAACACTCAACATATGGTGAGTGATCTCTTAAACCACAAAGTTGACTCATAATCAACTACTGCATACATTGTGCCGAGGGTGGTCAATGCATGAAGGATCAATACAGTTAACATCAATCCGACAAAAAAAGAGTATGGAACTCAAAGGACATTCATCATGGCATAAGATTTGTGCTTCAAATTCCATCCACTGAACACAGATCTATAATACACTTGCATCAATCATCACATCTGTGAACTTCAAACAACACCTAAGATTGGTCCACAACTGGAAATGAGCCATTTAATGAGAAACACCAATGGAAATCAGTCTGTTATCAATTGATCCAGTGACAAATATACTACTTCTTCCAAATCAAACTTCTTCAGCATTTCAAGAAGATGGGAGTCATCACCCTCTGGCTAAAATCCTTTTGTGCATGATTTCTGGAAACCTCAGCTGAAGTCTCACAAAAGGACAAAAACATAATGCTTATGCTGAATGGAGGCATGCAAATGCTTTGTGAGAGTTCTAATTAAGATCATGTCCTCAGCATTGTCGATATGTTGATAGGATGAAATGCTTACACATGATGGAAAATGTTACAGAGGAAACCTGAGAGAAAACTCTGAAGATAACAGCACCAGTGCCAAACAGAATTCACCAATAGTAATACAAGATGATATAGGTACCAATTGACAGACCAAAATGAAAACCTTTTAATACGGAGTTGCTGAAATAAGAAGTGAATCTGGCAGCCTTGATTGCAAGAGAACGTGACCAGAAGGGATAATAATAACAATAGCAAGAGTTCAGATCCCGATGGTCTAAGAAGATGTGTCACTAGGGTTTTGCCTCCTTGGCAACAACCATACACAGAAACCACAACAAGAAAAGAGGAGTGAAGGGGAGGCCTGTGCCTCTGAATTCTTGACTGCAATTCTTCACTGCGTATAGAATGTCAAAGGGATTATGCAAACCCTGAAGAACAAGAAAAAGACAAGAAATGAAATTTGACAGCAACAAAATCCCTCCAGAAACTGGAGTGGCTCATACTCCACATCTGCAGTAACATCAACCCTTCTGAGACAAGTAATTTGCTAACCACTAGATCTTCAGAAAGGAACACACCTGAACACCACCAAGAAGAGGATCAAACCCTCAAAGACTTTGAAGATGAAAGGCCGCCACACCTAGCCGAAACATCAAACCCTACAACAGAGAGAAAGCATCCATGAAACGGACACGGAAGAAATACGTGAGAGAAGAACCGACCGACGGCACATAAGAATCAGCACTTGTGAGAGCCAGGAAGCAGGAAGAAAGAAAAAAGAGCATCCATGGTAAGAGAAGAAAAGAGAGTAAAGCAGACCTGATGAAAGGCAGGATCTCCAAAGAAACGATGATGATCTTGTTCTTTCTCCCTCTTCCTGCTTCCACTCTCCAGATAGCAAGAAACGCCTACTACTGCCGCTGTTCCCCGGACGCGTCTTGTTGCGGCCCCGGTATCAGAAACGAGCCGCCAGAGTGAGTGAGTGAGTGTCTCACCACAACAACAACAACAACAATAAGAGCAACTATTACAAACAAAACAAAAGGATTTGACCAACACAAATTGGCGACAGACGCAAACCCTTACTGAGGACGAGGAGGGAGGAAGAAAAGCAAGACGACAACAGCACCTACTACGCAAACACACGCAACACGCAAGCCCTAACAGTCGCCGGCTCCTCTCATGTCCGCATTTGTGTCTTGTTGCACTCTTCTCTCCCAGACTTGCATCAGAGTCAACAGAACTTCTTGCAGGAATCAGACATGTCACGACTAAAATCATGTTATAGCTAGTCACTATGCAATGGAAATCTCTGGATAAAAGTACGCAAGTTTGGCTAGAACTTAACCTTGTAAGTGTTGTTACTTGAGCATGATGATATAGGAGGACTATCAGACACTACCAGGAATGCGCATTGGAAAAGAGTCTTCTTCAGACCTATTCAAAGTGGCAGGCCAATGGTGATTGATTTGGGGAGGGAGGTTTACTGAGCATGTATCCAACATGTTGAGGTGTTTTGCGATCATGTTGATCTGTACAAATTGGAAACTCATGCCAATTGCTTTCTGTTTGTACCCAAGGTTATGGGTCTGCTCCTCACTCAGCATGGTGTTATACTCAACCCTCTTTCTTTGGGGCCCCCTGGCTCTCCCCTGACTTTATGAGGTGAGATTCTGCAAACTCTGTGTGCTTTCTTTCCAGGCAGTTTTATGTGATATTGTAGTATAAAACTTTGTATAGGAACAATAGAATGGAAGTGTTTGGATTCTTTTGCCCACCCAAGTTGGAGATGGTGGCCACATTCCCCTCCCCAAAAAAAATGCTGCCTCTTGATTTGATCCCCTGAGACTTGCATGCCATTGAAACCTTGATAGGCATGCCCCCCACCCCCACCCCCCTAGGAGCTCATAATGATGAACAAAGTGGAATTTTGTGCCGGGTATTTCTGTGTTGGAAAAAGTGGACAATGGGTCCTCAAGCTGCTCTCTATTTCCAGCAGGCCAAGAATGAGCTTTACATTCTAACAGCATTGCTCAAGTTGCTGCTTGCTCGTATGAGCTGCTACTATGCCTAAATTCCAACCATTTATTTCTGCACATCAAGGTGGGTGGTGACACAGTTTTGATCTCTATAATATGTTGAGCTTTTGGTAGGTTGTCCCAAATTTCTGTGGCTTTTTGATTGGGATGTTGAGTGACAAGCACGAGCACCGAAAAACAAGGAAGGGTTGAGGGTCCTTCCCTTCTCTGGTGTAAAAACCTGCCCTAATTTTCAAAGGGCACAAGCTTCCACCGCAGAAGATTTCTTCCATTTTGGAACATCCTTGCTGAGTTCTTGCATCTGACAATGGTCGTCTAAATACTCTACAAAAATTAGGGCAGGTTTTTCTAATCATAGGAGAAATATTTGTTAAATTTTGACTTTTAGTACCATTGCATGGCTGTAGCTATGTTTGTAGAAGGGATGCATACTCCAATGACACAAAATTTGCTTACATCACCTATGTATGTGGAGTCATATGCAAGTCATGGAGATTTTCAGCAAGCAGCAACAATATATTAGAAGCATAAAAACATGTCTTGTTGCTACTCATTTGCTATGAACTCAGGAATTTTTTTGTAGTGCAGGAACATGGATGAGACATGATTGCTAGTGGCTGGATAATGCTTATTACCAATAGTACTCATCTCTTCGAGTTGTATCAAGGAAGCACTACTGCAAGATGCTGCTAGGAGAGATTCTACATTGTGTGCATATGATGACCCATTGCAAGGAAGAAAGGTGAGGTACTAAATCTATATGAATGTGGTATAGAAAATACGATTGTATGTGTGCCACATATGATGTTTGGTAGTATACGTTAAAAGGTGGGTTACAACACTGTCCAACATTGTATAAGGGTTATAGTGTATTACAAGGTTGGATAATCTAATAAGTGTGGTGAAGTAGAAGAGTATTTGGATCATTGTGCAAAAATGTAGAAGAATTGTGATCAAAGAGTGACTTCCATAGAAAGGAACACAACAATTGGTGGGAGAGGAGATTAGGGTTATGACATAACCAACAGTGTAGAAGGATGTTTTTTTATTAAGGCTAAAATCATGTATATATTTTGTAACTAAAATTTGTTAAATCTTCTTATGGATCATCACCACTTTGACTATAATCATAAATTTGTGAAAAAGACCACTACCTCCAAGCAAGCAAACTCTCAATTCTTGTCACTTTGTATGTATTGGATGAACCATATGCAAGAAGTGTTAACAACATAAATACACATCTAATGCCATAAGATACTTCTAGTTAGGTATTTTTGACTTGTGGCTTAATTGAAGGACACTAAAGTAAAAAGGCATGGGGTTTAGCTGGAATATATAATTAGGAATGAAGGTAGGTTTTTGTCAGCTATTGTATTATTTTGATCTTGTAACAAACTTCAAAGTGTATTCTTGCAAATTTGTTTTCATTTTAAGAAGGTTCACGAGGTTTAAGTGTTTGGAGAATCAAAAGTAGCAAAAACATTTGAAAATATTCTAAATGTACTCCAACAATGCTTACTTGTTCTTCAATGTAGTAAATCAAAAGTGCATGACATGTGAAGAGGTGGTAAGTGAGTAATGTGAAGGGAACTTGTAAGCATTGGGTGTAAGTATTAATGGTTCCATGGAAGTTTTCAATAACCACATTTGCACACTTTGTTGTGTTCATCTGCTTTTCACACCTATGTTTAAAATAAGACTGTTTGCTCTCAAAACCTTCTCTGCCAATACACTTCATGAAATCATCAACAATTCACAACATGAGACCTGATGTGCAAAAGCTTTGTTATGTTGCCCAAACCTGGACATTGATCTCCAGAAGATGGCAATCCTAATTAGCACAGAACCTTCCTTTTGCTTGATGTTAGTGATTATGCAATTTTCTTATGTGTACTAATATATGTACATTGCTAATTGAAGGAATTGTGAGCAGTGCCCCCTTGACCTAATTTCCAGAAGACAAGTGTCTCTGTAAGATGGACAGCATGGTTGAATCTTAATAGCAAGGATGTAGGTCTTCTTGCTGTTTGCAGGTCTTTGAAACTTGAAAGTTGGCATCAGTTTGAGTTTTGAAGAAAAACACCAGAGAGCATGTAAGGGATGCATGGTCACCTAAATTTGTGTTTTCATCTTTGTGACAGATAAATATGTCTACATGAAAGTGAGCTACTCAGATTGATAGATTGCATCCTGCAAACTTTTTCAGTCATGGCACCCACGAGGTATGTGAAGACAGTCATATCACCTCTCCCTAATAGCCTTGTACATGGGCTCAACTAAAAGCTCTCCTGCCTTTTGCATAGTTTGCACTAAAATGTTTTTCAACAGTTTCAGATGGATCGTCTTTGTCTCCATGTCCTTCAACTGGCACTGCCTGCATTTCATTTGTCTCATGTGTTCCAACTGGCATATTCATCTCTCCATTTTCTGGTTCACAAAAAGATGGATCAAGTTATTCAAGCCAAGGAAATGTAAAGTGATGCAGCGTTGGCAATGATCATGGACTGCATTTGAAGTAATCAGGTAGGATAGGACATAAATTTGGATCTTGTTACAAGACCTTGCCATGGGCATCAAATCACAGCTTTAATCACACTGCAGTAATCAAACAGAAGATCATGGAATGAATTGAGTTCACAGAGAAAAAAACTAATCTCTCTCAAGTCAAACTTTTGTACTCCATGTACCATGAGATTCCAGAGCTGTACTACCACGAAGACCTATTGCTTTATGTCAATAAGCAGGTTCAGACCTGTGGAGTGGTTCTTTGATTTTTTAAATAACTGCCATTTCAGGTAGTTGAAAAACAATCAGAATCAAAGAACTGCCAGTTTTGAGTATTTGAAGAAAATCAGAATCCAAGAACTGCCAGTTCCAGTTACTTCAACAGCCTCAAAGAACCTCCAGGTTTCATGAAAGAACTGGAAGTTTTCTGGGCGGTTATTTGACTTTTTCATGAAAAATGAGAGAACTGTAGTAATATATCAGAAACGTATTTGATTTTTATGATGAACATGGTTACATATCAGAATGGGGCATTTTGATTTTTTGATTCCTAGGTACCAATAATTTTCCCTTTGACATTGGTTCTAAGAGGGATTTCTAATAGGGATAACTGAGAGCTTTCTCACATTGCAGACAGGGAGTTATACGAAAGTTCAATGTAAAGGTTCTTCATAAGAGAGACTTCAATAGTTTTTTGGCCACATGCAAAATTGGCACTCTGTTGAAATTTTGATGAAATTATGTTATTCACTATCCCAACAAGGGATTGTACAACTTTCCTGCTTGCTATTGTGACAAAGAAGCATGCTAGGCTTTGAATTCCCCAAGGTTCTATGTGAAGACAGGCATATTTACAGAGGCACCAAGAAGAGGAGGAGATTAAAGGGAAGGATGCAAAGCCTGGTGGCAAGAGTATTGTCTCTCTTCACCCCTTTGAGGCTAGTGATTCTCTTTGTTAAACACTTACAAGTTGAAGTTACTGCAACCATGGCAATTGGGTTACCATCAGAAGACAATAACTGGTCATGTGCTAACCACCACTATAAAGAGGGTTAACTATTGTGGGCTAACACACCATGCACACAATTGCGATTTACAGATTCCCAAACTGATGTGCGAAAGAAAACTAGCAATAGAATGTGAAGTTCAGACCTGGACAAATGCATACACTCCAGAAAGTGCCATAAAGATCACCACCCATCAACTTTAATCTGAAGTTTTGTAAGGCTGATAAACAGAAAACCATAGCAAAACCTCTCTTGAGTATGGCATCATTGAAATTCATATGGGCAATTGCCACAAGTCCTGAAGAGTGTGATTTGTGCCCAATCTCAAAGGTAGTCACAAAGGTGTTTCCTGCTGTTTAAGTTGTGGCATGTAAGTTGTGCTTTTTAAAATCATTTCCACAAGGGAAGTCATATGCCACAAGCCCCTGTGCATTTGGAACATTGTTGAAAGGGGCTGTGCATGGAACAAGGTCTCCAAGGGGTATTTCTTTTGAGCATACTGAAGGCAACTAAGAAACAATTGTCATTTCTTTGCCTTGAGTTTTTCACAGAGCTAGATACTTTTTCTCCACATCTTGATGACTATGATGTCACCTTCATCTTTGAATGATCAGTGGATTTTTGATGATGAGTATTAGACCCAATGTATAACGATGTAGATGTGGTCTTTGCAACAGTATAAGCATCATCACCTTGTGCATTGAAGCGATGAGAATTTTTTGGAAAAGTAGGGAAACATGGGAATCAAAAGATTTTCACGTGACATGGGTTGTTCCTTGAAATAAGTCTGGATCTACCAACTGAGGGAATTTTCCAATCTCAAGAGAAACCCATTTGACTGAATCTTGAACTGAGGCCCATACTGGTCAATTTAGGAATGCCTGAGCACATTCATGCACAAAATTCCAGAGGGTCTGCCTAACTTGGTTGGTAGGTACTGTGATTGAGAATAATTTGTTAGGCTGGCTGCTGTGGGTAAAGATCTAGTTTTCTGCAACACCCTGTGGGACTCACAAGCTACTCAATGTTTGTCTCTGACAGAAAGATGTAGTCACAAACCTTGCCAAGATATGGGCCCTAAATTGTTTGACAATCTTGTTCACCCAACCTACCTGAAAATGTACAATCAAACCAAAAATTCTCTGAGAAAGGTCTTCAAAGGTGTGTTGTGTGATTCTTTGATTTTGTTAATAACCACTTGTTCCAAATTTTTTATTTTAAAATTTAGAAATCAATGAACCTCTGGTTCTGGTGCTGGTTCCCAACCACCCTCCCTAGTTTTCAGAATCAGAAGAATGGTTCCAGTTTTGAAATTTTTCAAAGAACTGGCAGTTTTTATGAAAGAACAGACAGAAAAACTTTTGGTTTAGGGTAGGTTCTTTGACCCAGTTCTTTGAGGTTATTAAAGGGTCAAAAACCAATTCTATGTTTTTTGACAACATATGTACCTAAACCCTTACCCATTGGTTCTTCCTTTGGAAAAGAGAGAACCTCCCAACACTGGTTCAAACTACCGCCCTACCCTGGTTCAAACTACCGCCCTACCCTGGTTCAAACTACACCATGATTGCAACATAATCAGAAAATTTAAGAGAAAGTAGTTGATCATAATCTGGAATTTTTTGCATGGCTGTCCAAGGCTTCAAATGATGTTCCAAGATTATTCTTGAATGCGGGTTGTTCCATCCCCATACCGAATTCAATTCTATGTATGGAAATTGGAAGTGGATTTCTACAAACAAAAGATTAATATCTATACTACAAAATTAAAGCCAAAACAAAAAGACAACCACATGGTCGTATGACCCTACTATAACATGTTTGTTGTGTGCATCATCTTTCATGTTCTTTTAGTGTATCAACTTGGGCTTTGTGTTGCTACACATTATCAATGATGATTAATTGATTTTGTGAAAATTAAATTCCATACAAATGAAAATATTGAATCACATTACATGTAACTTTCATTGAATTGAATTCAAATACATTGAGTCTTTGCTCTTGTGCAGGTGTGTTTTTATGTTGACCAAGCTTAAGTTGTCCCCAAATCAAAACATGCCACCAATTCAAATTTCTACTAGTGACATTTAGATTTGAAACATTTGGTAGGTCAATGTCTCATCTTGGAATATTTTTTGAAGATGTTGACCAAACAACTTTACTCTTGAACAATCACATTAATTTAAATGCTCAAGAAACTTTGGAAATGTTAAACTTGTTTGGTTTCAAAATAACGTTTGCAATGAAAATTAAGTTTATTTCAAAATTTTAAAAATGTGAATTTTTTAATTTATTTGATCTCATTTGTAAATATACACAACTTCATGACTAGAAACTCAACCTTTTCAAGATGGCTGTTACATACTACATATACACTTTTGAATTACCATTGAACTAAGTTTATTTGAAAGGCACACACTTGGATAAACATGATAGGTTGACATGTGTTGAAGCTTGAGTTTAAATGTGTCTTCAAAGTAAACTTTATTTAATCAACACAAATTTTTTTAAATATTTTTTTTTTTGGGGCAAGTTGTGTAAACTTCCACACATTATAGATTTTACATGAATCATTAGTCATAGTTAATAAACACATTTTTAATGTAATGGTTGAAATGCTTGTGATTTCATGGTTGTGAGATGTTAAACACACATTTCAAAGTTGAATGATGAGAAAAATTCAAATGAGATTACCTTAGGTTAACATTAATTAACATGTTTTATTTAACTCTTCAAACAAGATTTGGTGTTGGCAAGGGTGGGGGAAGGGCTGAATCTTCATTAGTTCTAAAAGGGATCAAAATTGAAGGGGAAAATATTTTCTATCGATTTGAAAAGAAAAAATAATTGAAATGAAACAAATGTTTACCCATTCCAAAGAGAGGGTGGTTAGAAGTGGCAAGATAAAATGTTCACCCTAAGTGATGTGTGGAGATAATAATAAAAGGTTGTTAGGTGTCACTTCTCATTATATTAATGTATTTGATGTTTAAAATGATTTTATTAAATCTAATTAATTTTATAAAATAAGATCAATAAGAAAAATGTAGACTTTGATTAAAAAATTTAATAGATATTTAATTTTCAATGTTGGCTTGAATAAGTATGATTTGAATTTGGATTAAAAGGTGTTCATTAAAATATTAAAAACATTAAGTTGAAATTTATTGGAATAAGACTAAATTTTATAACCTTAAATTTTATTTTTAAAATAAAAATATTAATATAAAATTTTAAATACTATTTTTAATTTTTACTATTACTGTCATCATTAAATTGAAAATAATAAATATATATTAGTTATTTTTAATTAATTAATTAATTAATTAAAAATAATTAATTTTCATATTAGTTATTTTTAATTTTGATTTTCATATATACAAACCAAAAGTTACCATCATGTTAAACAGTCTAGTGTTATTGATTGTTAGAATTGAAAATTAAAACAAAATCAAATTCATTTAAAAATGTATGGATATAAAGTTTTGTGTAGAATTTTTACAAATTGCAATCATGATGTTTAGGTCAAAACATAATTTTAGCCAAAAAATGTAGTTGTTGAATAAAAATGTGAAACACAAATACACTTGAATGTGAATAAAGCATTTTTAAATATTAAAATGCATAAAGGGACTCAAGGTTTTGCAAGTATGCCTCTTCAACCATTGTGCATGACTTTGGTGTGACACAATGATAGTAGGTTGAAAAAACATGACCTATGGTTAAGATTCAATTGATTTAACCAATATATTAAATCTTTGAGGAATGTAAAATTTGAAACGAAAAGCAAAACTTTGAACATGTTTCAACTACATAAAAAATAAAAATTTGTGATGAACTCATATGATTTTTAGAGCTGCCCATTCAATTTGCACTCAATTTGTAAACATTAATGTATTGATCATGAATTTTCTTTTCTTTTTTTTGGCCACCTTTATTTTATTTTTCCTTCTTTCAATTGAAAAGAATTGACATGCAAATTGGTGGAGAAGGTATAAAAATCTTTTCATGAACATGGTGTCGGAAAATATAATTTGAAGACCTGGATTTGAAAAGACACCTTTTCCACATGCTTCTTTACTTGGGAATGGGCTAAATACATTCAAGTTTGGAATTGTCTAAGTGACAATGATGATGAATAACTTATGGAATCTAAAACTATTGTACCTAAACCAACTTTGATGAATGATGAATAATTGTCATTGGAATTAACATTCAACCACTTGCTACTTGTGATTGACTGCAAATTACAACAAAGAAACAACCAAAAGTTGATAATGCATACAAAAACATTTATTTGTAACATCTCATAAGATGATAGAAAAACCATGGTATAATTTCAAGAAGACGCAAGTAATATGTATTTCAAATGTATAAAAAATTTAAAATTCTTGCAAAAATGTGCAATCCATATGTCTAAATGCATGTATGGTGCCACCCTTTTTGTGGTTGCAAAATTTTGCAAAATTGCAAACTTTTTGAAACTTTTTGTTGCAAATTCAATGATTTTCTGAAAAAAAATCACCAAAATTCAAAAAAACTGTTAAAAATAGCCAAATTTCTATACATGTTTCAAGTGTGTAACCACAAAAAAAAAAAGATGTTTTAGGTTTTTCCTTTCATAATTTTCTAATAGCCAAATTTGGCTAAATCAGCTTATAGATGATTTGAAAAAAAAACACAAACATTGGTATGATGTTTTGCAGTTAACAATTTGAACTTTCTTGTTTTTGGAAACATCTCAGATTTTCCCACATATGTATTGGAACAATGTGTATACAAATTTGTTTTTCAAATGATGTGTCTGAAATTTATCCAAATATTCAAATATAAAATTGATGATTTTGAAGGTTGGATTCATAATCTTTGTGGCATTAATATCTATGCCAAGTCTATTTTCAACCTTGGATGCTTAACTTTGGAGCTTGTATTGTTGGATTTAATGTGTCCATCACATATAGGGTGCTTGTAATTAATGTTCTATTGAAAATTTGCATATAGACCCCAAAAAAGAAAAGAAACACACCGTACACCTCATCTTTAGTCTGCTATTAGTTTTAAAGTTTAGTTCTATTGTTATTTCATGCATCTTGAGTGTGTTTGTTGAACCAATTTTACAAGATGTTCTAAACCCTAAAACCATTGTAATTTTATAATTATAATACCAAGATTGGGTTAATTTCGTGATGTATTCCATTGATTTAGCAAAGTTCAACAATCTATGCATATATAGAGCTTCATTTTACAATAATATGCCAACCAAAGCTACCATGACGAATAACCTTTTCTTGGATTTGTGGACAACAAGCCTTTTTGTTGCATCTTGCATTCTTAATAAAAACCTTTCATGTCTCAACATAATCACTGTTGTACTTAGGTCTTTAGTTGTCAAAATATGAATGGAACACATCTGGTATATTCTAAACTTATGAGTAATGCAAACTTTCAGACAATTGAGTTTGCCTATATTTGTTGATTCTAATACAAAGTTTTTCAATATGTAAAGAAAAGTTCATGAAAAGTTCAACTTGGCAAGTTATCATGGCATGAACCTATATCACTTTAAGATGGAAAAACAATAAATTCCAAAGCTAAAGTGGTTTTTTTTTGTTACTCTATTTTCCATCTGGAGGCAATGATACATTTTTCTTAGATTCAACTTTCCTAACTAGTTTATTTTTGGCCATTCTCCACCTTTTCTAGCGTTCTTAACCCACATATTTGGCTAGTGAACCTATCATTGCCTTATAATCTTATTTAATTTAGACTGAAAATAATCATTCTGAAACATTTAGCCTTAAATTGGTTATGTTATTCTACACTTCATCTTAAAGCAATGATAGGTCTAGTGGATGATATCAGAAACGTGAGAACATTGAATAATGGATAAAAAAGGAATTAGTTGAATTTGTGAAAAGAACTTAAAGTTGGATTTGTTTTATCATTTGTGGACTTTGCATCTTTCTTGACCTGAATTTCTATCATTTTTTGGATGTCAACTTTCTTAAATTTTTGATCTTTCCTTTCCTCCATTTCATGTTAACATTTACAACTTAGGAAAGACCTAACATTGCTTTAAAATGAAAGAGTAAAGTAACAAAATTCTAAGGTTAATTTGAGATTTATTTCTGTATGGTTATTTCAGCTTCCTTATTAAGGGCAATGCAAGGTCCATTTGGAATGATAGGTGGATTGGAGAAAGTTGAGAATGTTGACATGAAATGAAGGAAAGGAATGGAAAGATCAGAATTTAAGATAGTTGACATACCCAAAAATGATAGAAATTCAGGTCAAGAAAGATGCAATGTCCAGGAAAGACATTGAATGAGTGTGAGGCCAAGGAAGATGAATCCAAAAATCCAGAAACACACAAAAGAACTACAGGCAACATGCATCACTAGTGGGCATACCCAAACTTGCATTGGAAAAAAAGCTGCATTTAATCTGTTGCTCTTCTTTAGTCTGCCATCTCCAAGAAATAATTGAAAACGGGGGGTCTACCACTGAGCCATCACCCTGGAGGTTGTTTGGGATTGTTTTCATTACAGGCATCTTGGGGTTTAGGGTTTGGCAGAAGTGTCTCTAATGAAACCACCTTGTAAACAATTGCTAAGCTTTTGCATAAACAAAGGGGCATTGCCAAACTGTAGCAGGCAGACAAAAAAAGGGTACCACAACTTTGTCATCATTCTTTAGTAAGTAAAGTGCTGCAAGGTTGCATAGAACTCAAATCTTTTTATTGCTTTTACAGTGCAAACAGCTGGGGGTTCTCTTATATCCACTCCTCTGGCCTCTTCCTCTGCAGCTCAGGATTTATATACCTTACAGTCACAAGTACTCCTTTCTATTAGACTACTACTGATCCATTTGCATTGTTTGTTACAATTCTTCCTCTGCAAATGCAGACTCCATAGCCCTGGTGTTGTTAGAGTCCCAGCAGACGACCTTTTTAACTCTTTTGACAAGCTTTCAGATGTCTGGACTCTGAAGTTTGAATCCAGATTCTTTTGCAGTTGGCTGGCCATTTTCAGAGGCTGATCAGCTAATTAGGCTGATCAACCTACTTGCACTGACACGCAGGTACTTAAAGACGCTGCTGAGAAGTGCACTGAAACTCACACTGGGTTAGCTTCTTTCTTGTGCCTTTGGCAGGAATGTGCAGCAGATACCTTGGGAAAGAAACCCCGTGCACCTCATGGGTACATGATTTTTTCTATAAAAAGCCATCGTATGATAGAAGGGACATAACTTAGTCTCGACTCTCGACCAGATGCCAGTTCTTTAGGAGTGCTCAAGCAGCAGTTCTTCCCTCTTACTGTAGACCAACAGTTAACACCAGTGTTGGGCGGTTATTAAAAACAGGAACAGACCCTCACTGGTTATCAGGCCGTGTGTAGGATTCATAACCATGGGTTGCCAAATAATCATAGATCCAATTCTGGTATATAATCGTTGTCCTCAAGATTTTGAAAAATTTAACATAACCGGCCAGAAAGCTGCAGGCTCAATGCTGGTTCTTCCGTGAAAACTGACTGTTCTTTAAGGTTTTTGAAATGAGTGGGACCGATGGTTCTTTGATCCTGATTTTTTTTCAAAAAACTGGAATCCACGGTTCTCTCATTCTAAAATAAATTTAAAACCAGAACTGGTGGTTCCTTGTAAATTCAAATAACTGCTGCGCAATACTGGTGTTGGTTAACACCAGTGCAGTGTGGTTCACTGTTTTTTGAAAAAAAAGAACCAACAGGTAAAGGTAAGAAGGTATCGTAGACCCTTCACCAACACTTCTCAGAAAAACAAAGAACCACTTTTGACCCAGAACCATGGTTCTCAATAAAAGCAAGGAACTGGTAAAGAAAGAACAATTGCCAATTCCTTGAAGAGCAGCCCCCTACAGTTCTTTTAGATTTTTCAAAAACCTGGAACTGGAGGTTATAATAAAGAACTGCTCAAAACTGGGTCTAGTATCAACTTTTGAAGATACCAGCTGGTCGTTGCATGGGGTTTTTTCTTTATAAAAATTACACTACATAGTCTGTCTGGTCCAGGTATTGGCTCCAAGACCGGTTTTTGGCAGGTATGAGGCAGGTATATACCTGATATGGAGCTTGTATAAACTGGTATAAGGTATTACTTCAAATCTCTACGAAGCTGGTACTTGTATAAGGCTGATATTACCTCAACTCGTACCAGACTGGTGGGGTCCTTGCTACAAGTGTTGATATCAGCTGCAAGCCCATATACTGATTCTTAAGTGTTGCCAGTTCTCATCGACCCCATTCACATCATGAGCCAACAAACCTCAGAGCTCCACTTTCTGATCTGACAAATGTATATTTTTGTTGAGGAACTGTAGTACATGCTTACATTTTCAGCCGTGCCGATTGCACTGGTTGCAAGCAATGTTGGGCAAGTATATCAAATTTTATCATCAAACGGTTGAGGATAAACAAGAATTTTAAAGAAAAGGAAATCAGCTGGGTAACGGTAGATAGGCTTTGCAAAGTTATCAATCCGAGAAATTGTAAAGGTAAATGATGACTTAACATTTACTCTTATTGCAAGGTAAACTTAGAGTTCAATAATTTATCATTCATCTTAAATTCACCTTATGGATATATGAGGGCAAATGCACGGTGAAATGGAATATGTATAATATGTGTACACATAGGTCACGTTGGCAATTGGGGTAGAGAATTAGTTGTGCTTAAGGCATTGTGAACATGAACAAATGACCTCACAAACATCCTAAGGGAAAAAGATCAATGAAAAGGTACAAATGAAAAGAAATAGAAAGAAGCCACACATGTAGAACTCATTGTTTTTTCTTTTTTCAATTATCTGAAGTAGGAGTAGGTGATGAGTATCCCAGGGAAGCTTTAGTGTTTATTGATGATATTTGTTTAGACAACATTTATTTTTCTCCAGATAGGCTAGTAGCAAAATCATAACAGACTTCTGGGGGCAAATTGGAAAGTGGCAACATTTCTTCAAAAACCAAATTGCCTGATTCTTTTGGCAATTTTTTTGGGTGTAAAATAGGCATTTCTGACGAAATATTCCAGTTTTATTTTTTTGGGTTGGGTTTGTTGTTGTTGGCATCACATGCGAAAATTCACCAGCATAATTTTATTTTTTTAAAACTAGTAATAATGAATTAAAGTAATTTCTAATGTTCGGCAAGTGTATCCATTTTAATATATCAGCTAGATAAGGGTAAATAAAATTTTGGAAAAATATATCAGTCAAGCAAAGGTAGATAGGCATCAAAAAATTTCAAATTAGTTAAAGGTATAAAAGTCTTGCAAAAGTATCAATTTAAATAAGGGTATGCAAAAGTATGAATCCAGGTGAAGGTAAATGATGAACATTTACCAAGGTGAGGATGGGGATAAGTATTTCATCATTTATCCTATACATACCATGCAGGTATAAGTGCGTACACTTAAGCTAAAGAAGTGGTTACACAAGAATGGCACCTTTTGAAGTGAAGAAACACAAGTATGCAATTGGCATTACAAACATGAACACAATGAAATTTCAAACATCCTATTATTTTTTAAAATATATAATCAAATTTATCAATATTGTTAAAATAATATTCAAAGCATTTTTATAATGGAAAATAATAGTAATATCTAATGGAGTTCCAAGAGCATATGTTAAGAGTGTTTTCCATGGTAATTACTGTAATGATTACAAAGTGTTAAAATAAAATATATTCAATAGTCAGTCACCATAATTCAAGAAAATACATTATAACCAAATGCATTGCAACATATGAAAATGCATATATGTTATATAATTTTTTGACATACACCCTTTATTTACCCTCTTCAAAAAATTACTCTCCCTTGGGTAAGGATAAACCTCAACTATATATTAGTGGAGTAAAATAAAAAGAGATAAATCTGAAATATTTACCAACTAGGTAGTTGAAAGGGTGAACAAAAGCATTTATTAGCCATGTAGGGCATGTATGTATTTAGTTTGTTATATATCTTTGGGTATATTAGGATCATAGATTTACCCACCTAGATTTAGCACCTCCCGCTCAACAATGATGACTATGGTTCAACAAACAAGGTTAAATCATGACAAAAGCATGTGCAAAATGATTAAAAGCAAAATTCACCTAAAACAATGCAATCATGAAACTTGCAACAATGCTAGGAATTGTAAGATGTCCACAAGAACATCATTTACATTTATAAAAAATGTAAATGCAAAAGATTGACATGAAGGAGTTCATTTTGAACGTTAAACCTTGTTATGCAAGACCACAATGAAACAAGTTGTAAAACAATCACAAAAAAAGGGAATGCAAAGTGATAAAGAAGGTAAAAAGATGAGGTGAAAGAAGCTCAAATTGAATTATGTCATTGGAGCTCTCAACTATGCAAAAAGTTACAAGATAACAACAAGGTTATCAATTATATATGCAAACAATTTAAACAAAAGGGAGCAACATGGGGAGCTCGCAAGACCACAATGAAAAGGACTTTCCAAGATATCATCCTTCTGTACTCTACAACTAACTCTTTCTTCTCTACTGCCTACCTGCCTCTTTTATTCCTCATGCATACCATTTGCCCCTTTCCCCAGTTTTTTCCTTTTTTCTTTGTTGAATTAACTTCACTTTCACAACCATCGTTTTGAATCTTGGAAAAAGAAGAAGAAAAAAAAATGCAATGTGCAATGCATTGCATTCATCCATTCATTCTTTCACAAAAATTAGAGTTCATAACAAAATGAGGGTATTGTATTGTTATTTACATTTACACAATGAAAAAAATATACATGATAGCATGTAAGTGTATTTCATAGATATATGCAAGTGCATTGTGCAAGTGTAAAACTTGGGCATGTAAGTGTAAATGATACATTTACATGGTTCTACATGGCATGTAAATCAGCCATTTGCACTTACACACAAGACTGGCATCTACTCACAAGTATATAAGGTTCAAAGACTTGCCAATCTAACCTGGTTTACAATTTCATTCTCCAAAGTGTAATGTATCATATTGTTACATTATTGCAATCCAAATCTTCCCACCCAATCAGTTATCAGAATCTAGCCCTAACGGTTGGCCACATTGGATACAACAGACAACCCATTGGATGGTTTCTGACAGTGGACATGGTGCCAGGCCTAAGGGTTGTGCCCATTGGATGGCTTCTGGCAGGGGACATGGTTCCAGCCCTAAGGGGTTGTACACATTGGATGGTTTCTGGCAGGGGACATGGTCTCTGTTGGTGCAGATTCTTTTTAGCATTATGGGTAAAGTTTTGAAATTTAGGTTTCCCAGATTGGCTTGGCCTGCTCCTCCCCTGAAATAAAGCACAAAAGCAAAAGCAGACTTGTACTACAGGATCTTACAGCTGTTGGGTGGGCCTTAGATGACCACGAGGCTGTTGGATGTGTCCTCTGGAACAAGATTGTTGTCCTGTGTGATAATTTGTGGCATAATAGCGTGCCCATTGAGGATGGTGTTCAAAAGAAATCAGAGGTACTCTATGAAGAATGACAAACTTAAGTTAGAGTATGCAACCAGAGGTGAATGTAGGAATACAACAAGTGAATGGAGACAAGCATGCAACCAATTGAGAGATCTGCCCAAAATATCTCAACTTGTGGTAGCAATTGACTTCAATGGAGGAAGAAATTGGAGGCTTATGATCAGCTACACGGAACAAGATTTGACTGGGAAAAGCTCAATGTTTGGCCATCAGAGTATGGAAGCCCAGAACTACATAGCTTTATCACAGCTAAAAAAAGAGTTCCTTTTCAGTTTGGTCCAAGCTGATAGATTCTGAGCCAAGCCACTTGAAATATTTGCAGTTTGTGGCAAAGTTTGTCGCTTTAGAGTAAGTAACAAACTCCCCATTCCCCAAACTTTGTTTAGTGTTTTGTTATGACTGGAATCAACATCATCACTGGACTCAGCGTGCCACTGGTCTTTCAGGGCAACATATGAATCTGTTCAGCTTTTTGTAATTTGGTCATGAGGTCAGAATGCAGCCAGAAGAGAAGTTTTGGATCTGCTTCCAGAAGTGATCAGATCACCGGCTGTGTACGATAAGGTGCGAGGAGTGGGGTGTTCTGGAAACAAGTGCATGCTTTTATCGAGGCAGAGGGCTGCTTTTTTCTGGGTACGCCTCACTGCTCGGGCATTACTCTACATAAAGCACCTGCAGAATTTCATATTTTAGAGCCACTGAGTATCACCAGGGGGGGCTGGAATGGAAACAATATGCAGGGCATTTCATTTTTCAAAGTGCCCTGGTGTTCCCATAGACTGAAAAAAATCTGTTGGTGCTTTGCTTAGAGGAAAATATCTGTTTACATTTGGTTTTTTCCTTCTTCCTAAGAGAAAAAAAGGAAAGGAAGGTTGCCTAAATTTACTCTAGAATGAGGAACTTTGATGGTGTGCAGGAAGTTGCAAACAATAATGGCTCTTCCCATAGCAGCTAATTCTGATTGTAGAGAATGTGACAAAATTAAACATCCAACTCTGATTCTAGAGAATACTGAAAGGCTGAACAAGAAAACTGCACTAACCACAAGACCACCAGCCTAACAGACAGACTTCATATAATGTATCCTGCTCTGTGGTTTTAAAAAAAATTTGTCCTGTGCTGCAATTATTATTAAGATGTCATTTAGAATTTTGCTTTGATAAAAAATACATCTTCTTCAGACATGTCCCACACATTCATTTCTAGACTCTAGTGTCATGTTGTTTTTACACAAGCACTTACATTGGTTTTCGGACATGTGCTCAAAAAATCCAAGTCCTCGGGACATGCCCAATTGAAAAGCTTTGGTTTTGGGGCCTGCTAAAATGTGTAAGAACGTGTTTGCAAAACCTTAGGCATTTCATCCAAATATAAAACAATTGGTACTCAACTAAAAAATTATCATTTTTTCTCTCATATTGAAAAAATCTTTCATCATGACACAAATTACCCTAATTCATACCCTTTTTTTAATTGTTAAAATTAAATAATCTTAAAATTTGCAAAGATGTTGTGCACACCTATGTCGACATCTATAACCATCACTATCACCACACTCACAACACATAATATAAAAATATCTTGAATGGTTCACCACATCCAAACCAAAAATTAACTCAACTCCAACAATGCAAGAATCCAAACGTAAAACATAAAAAACCAAAACATTTGCATAACCACGAAAACTGCAAAGCAAAAATTATGCTTTGAAATCTCAAATCACCAAAAGTGCTTTGAGATCACACAAGATAGGATTATATCCCATGACAAATATCCCAAACCCCATTCACACTTAAACTAGTTCAAGATGAACTAATTAGTTTAACTAATCTAATTTATCCCTAATTAACTAGGACCTAATTGAACAATTAAACTAACACACCCAACAACTGTGGTGCGTTCCTATGTTAGCACTTATAACCATCATTGTCACCACACTCACAACACATAATATAAAAATATTTTAAATGGTACACCACATCCAAAAACTACAACAAAAGATGTCCTTGTATGCCAAATACGCATTGATTATACAAGTTTATAAAAAGCAACTAGCCTTTTTTTAACCAAAATTACGCTATGGCCAAGAAAAAGGCCAATGAATTCATTGGATTTTGAGGGAATTCACTAGTCGCAATGAATGAGATCTAGTGGGGAAATAGTGAATTCACTGGTCTAGTGAATAGGGAAAAACAAACTACACCCACATTTTGTAGTAATGAAACCGTCTTCCTATTTAGGGTTGAGGTCCCCCTAAACCAGATAACATTACAGAACTACATGTTGGAAATCCACCATGGATGAACACTTTGGTTCCAAGGTAAAAAGACCATTAAACCGGGTGCAAATGTGAGCCCCATCATTAATCGCCTAGTTATAATTCTTCAAATCCTCAACCAACTATGAAATACCATGGAAGAAAACCTTAGACTAGTTCTATTATATGACCCTAAGAACCTAGGTCTATTGGGTGCACTGACGGCAACACCATTTGCCAACTAGCACTTCTTCCATTGGTGGCATGAGATATCCCATATGCTAACCTTGAAAACATTAATCACAAATCAACATAGTGGTGGCTCTTGAAAATTGCCCACACAATAAACATCATAGGCCAACAAAAATCATGGCTAAGGATGGGTCAATTTGGCCATCCACATTGGGAAGATGACATGGTGCACAATTGCACACATGGTCCTTCCATGTTTGACCATCTTAGCTGTCCATTAACAACACTCCTTAAGGTATAACCTTTTGCACATGTAAAATAACACATCTTGCAGTCACATCCGAAATAGTTGGTGTTATTTGCTACAAATAAACATAATTTCCTTGCTCAAACCTTTGAATCGAAGGTCAATAACCACCTCCATGTATAGTGGCCAAGGACCCGTAGTCGGTCCTTATTTACATATAGTCGTAGTTGTAACTATCTATCCTCTAGCCCATAGATAGATAGTCAACTATAGTTCACTACATAGTCGACTATAGTCGACTACATAGTCGACTACTCTGGCCTTGAATTAGTCAACTGTAGACTGTTGTCGTTTTCTCATTGCGAGCCTTCTTTTGAGCGATGGCAGACCCATTCGCATCGTGTTGTTGTTGGATGTCACAAGTTGCTGTTGTTGGATGTCACGAGTAGCAAGTTACGTTTATTTTGAGTTTTTATTGACCCAACTACAACTGAGTAAT
>Ga0116227_10002260_pt1 | contig 43824 bp, 33 predicted proteins | sample S1TSphgellanicum_FD_89693 | JGI IMG/M metagenome (GOLD analysis project Ga0116227, IMG submission 89693) | Host-associated microbial communities from peat moss isolated from Minnesota, USA - S1T2_Fb - Sphagnum magellanicum MG | ecosystem: Host-associated > Plants > Peat moss > Unclassified... | reverse complement strand
TTGGGGGAAGCCACCACCTTCCCCCTTATAGTATACTCTGCAGCTCTCCACAGAGGCTACATCCAAATGGCTATTTTTCTCGGGACTCTCGAGTGGGAGTCCCGAAATTGCGCCAAATGGGACTCCCGCAACTTTGGAGCCCCATAACTTTGCGAACAGACCTCGGATCGCAATGCGGTCTAAAGCAAAGTTGTAGCTCTCGTCAAGATCTTTTCAACGATATGTGGCATGCCCCCTGCAGCTAAGTAAATTGGGTCGATTCCTGACTTTTTGTGGTCGGGAGTCAAACTGGCAGTTTAACTCCCGACCCCTAGCCCTTCTTTTGGCCATAACTTGTGTTTCAGATGTCCAAATGAGCAATGCGAGCCCATTTTAGACATCTACGCTCCAATAGCTTTCCAATGATATAAAGAACGTCACAAGCCATTGAGTTTTGAACCCTGCAATCGCTCTTTGAAGTTTCAAGAGTCCATCGGGACTCCATTTCCCAAAGTGGGAGTTGCCTTGGGAGTGTGAGTGTTCACTCCCTCACACTTCTTACACTCCCGGGAATATGTGATGTGACTCCCCGGCTTCCTCTTGGCCCGCACCCTTGGAATGCCTTTGCCTTGACTCCTGGGCTTCCTTTTTGGCTCACACCCTTGCAAGCCCTTTGCCTTGGTCACGAGCCCAAGGCTAGGGTTGCGACAGTGTCACATTGATTTGTTATTATGGAAGCTAAACAAAACAATAACATAACACTACATGCACACAACATAAATGAAGAAACGAGGTTTTATAAAAAATGAGGTAATGAAGTGCATCAGTAAGGCAACCATTGAGAAGGCGGCATTAATCCCACCCACCCATGTTCTCCAACCCACATTTGAAGGTTATGAGGATGATGGAATTTGGATGGTTCGGGATCAACAACATCCCAATGTTGTTTACAAACTTTAATCCCCTTTCACTGAATATGCATCTTACGCATGTGAATGGGCAATTTGTGGGAATTTGTGCAAACATCAAGTTATTGTTCTCCTACCAAGTACCAATCTTCTCAAGGAGAATATCATAGAGTATTGTGGAACATGGTTTGGATTTAATTGTGGAGGTTTTAAAGCCATGTTTATAAACCCGAGGTATTTACAACTTGATGATGGAGCCTCAGATGATGAAGATAATGAATATGTTCAAGTCAAAAAGTCAAAAATCATTGATATTGGTTGTTAACGTCCCTAATACAAATGACACTTCAGACATAATTATTTAGCTTGAAAGGTCATTTGCACCCATGGAAAAAACATTACTTCAATTACAAGATGCAATGCAAGAGATCACCAATGAATGTACATTTGGTGGAATCCAACTATATGATTTGCATGCCACAACATTATTGAAAATTGAACATTGCATTAGATATCCAAAACATTCGACTTATTCAAGCTTATGAATCATTACACCCAGGAATGGTCTTTCATTGTGTGGATGATGCCAAAGGCAATTCAATTAATTGACTAAAAGATTGGCATGAATCCATGTTCAAGCATATAAACACTTGTAAAAAGAGAGATTGTGAATAGATAATTTCCAAAGTGTTGAAGACTTATACATAGATATCCATGACATGCCATGAAATCCCATCCATATACCAATATAATGCTATAAAAGTGGGTGTGAGGAATTGCAATGCCACTATTATTAGTGATAAATGTTAGTGTTCATTTATTTAATGGTATGATACAAAGAAATTCCTTTCACCACCTATGAGGTTTGATTGGGTTGCATTAAATTTACTTATAGGAAGAAACAACCTATTTTCTAAGATAATTGAATGCCCATGGAATTTTCAAACACACTATGTCAAAATAAATGAAGTTGATTTATAAACATTATGGGAGTTTATTAAAAAAAGTGAAAAAAATCCTTGTTTGGTATCTCATAAAAACCTATATGCAAGTATTGCATGGATGTTTATAAAACACAATAAACATTAAGAAACACATATAAAGGTATTACATGTACATAGTAAATGTTTTATAATCGGATGACGGTATTGAAGGTTCAATGATTTACACAATGATGATTATTTTGTGATGCATGTATTGCATGTTTTAGTATTGTACGCAATGAAAGATGACCAAAAAACCATTAGTAATACAAGTTTGGTCATCCATAGTGAAGGTTTATATATTGATGCAAGTATTGTAAAAAGTTCATATGAAATAACTTCAAATTGGGTGCAAATTATACCTCTAAATGCCAAATGCTATAAAAAGTTAATTGTAATAATGTCTTGGGCAAGCTTTTACAAAATTTCATGGGGATAAATGCTACAAAGTGGTCATGGGCAAACTATTACAAAAATGCATGTGTTAATAAAATCTCAAAAATATCTCTTCTATATTGAAGTGTACATTATAAGTTATTAAGCCTTAGATGAAAAGACCTATGTATTGTCATCATTAATTGAATGTGTTCACTCATAAACTACTATAGTTTGAACTATCAAATGTGCATGTTACACTATGTACATGGCTCGAGTCTTCAAAGTGAGACGGATTGCCTTTTATTACAAATTCTTCTTTTGTGGTACATCATGAATCTTGCATATGCAATTCAAAATTAGTTTTTGCAAAAATCACAACAATGCCAAAAGATTTACAAATAAATTAGTAGCAAAATAATTGCAAACTTATCGGCCATGAATCATCTGTGATTCATGGTAATATACAATTGCTTGCATTTATTCTTTTTGCTTTGCCTTGGAAGGCCCGTGTTTCTCATGCTTAAGGTCCCATGCCACACACATTTCTTTGGCATAATTAAGCCACTATGTTTCTAATGAACGCAACCAAATCATCATCCTTTTCCAAGATGGAAATGATTGTGCTTGTTAATAATCCCACACCCCATGCTTTTATCCCAAATATTTTATGAACCATGGAGTTTGCAAGTCTCACAAGGATAGGTTGTGTACCTTTGGCACATGTTATGTTTCAATTTGCAACTTATCAAATTTTGTTGCAATTTTGATTTTAACAAGGTCCATAGCCTTGGCTTCATTTTGCTTATGGTTTTTATAAGGATTACCCAAGATATGTCAACATGGTCTTGATGTCTTGGTCTTTCTTCATGAATGGAAAGGTGACCAAGTTTACTTGCCAGCATATTGAGAAAATGGTTTTTGTCAGCATGCCTACAAAGAAGCCACAACTACAAAAGTTTTTTTTCATCCCCCAAACTTGCAAATGTATCTAACCCTTAATATTTCCCAAATTTTCCCCTCCTTTGCGATGTTGTGGGCACCAATGGCACTATACACATTTTCCAAGGCAGAATTTGAACTGTCGCTATTAAACATCCTTTAAAAAATCCCCCACAATTGGTTATATCAAAACATGACCAAAAAAATAGTAATTTTTTAAGAATGAAACTATCATTAAAAATATATTTAATGAAGGTATTGATCTAATGAAGATGACATTAAAACATTATATTTTTAAGGTATTGTAGCATACACATGACCTAGTAACTTTATGCAAATCAAAATAATGCTAACATCAAATAAATTAAAATACCTAATCAAGTAAAATTATTGCACACAAAAAATTGCCAAAAAAACCCCACCCATCCTTCTCAAATGGAAAAGATGCCAAGAATGTTTAATAAATCCATCTAAAACAAAATTTCCTTATGTTATCATTATTCTTGCAAAACGTGATTTTTCACAAATGGAAACTGTAATACCTTTCATAGCAAGACAAATCTTTTTGGCATAATTTGCTAACATTGCATTATCTTCATTTTCAATCAACACATTAGGGCTAGCCATTGGCTCTTCAACAACATGGAGGTTCTATTGATTTGGCTCATCTACTTCAACAATTATGCCTTCACCTTCAACACAATCCCAAAACTAATCAACTCTTAAAAGTAACCAAAGCCCCAAATTTTCCTTCTTACAAAACATTTGAACTCTGAATTATTTACAAAAATAACATTGCAAAGAAACCCTATCTTGGGAAGAAACTTGCACATGAATGAATATATTACTACAACCTCAAATTCCAAAAATAAACCACAATACAATTGTGTTTTGACTAAAGAAAAATAAAATAAAATAGGTAAGCCTCCTATAAAAATCTCCATTGCAAGAATTTTTACTCACCTTGGCCATTAGAAGAATTAGGAATGTGGGGGGGGGGGGTGGAGGGGTGGGCATACATGGTTAGATGTAATCTTTACTCCAATGTTTTTTCACATTCCAATGCAACTTGGCAAAGTTTTGACTTTTTACAAGCTGACATCTATTACCAAAAAAATTCAATAATCAAAACAAGAAAAAAAACCAAAGGCAAGATTATGCAGAAGAATTTTCTTAAACGAAAAAAAAGTGTTCCACAAAAAAATCAATAAACAAAAAATAGATCTTAAAAAATCAACAAACTAAAAAGAAGCTTAAAAAACCAAAAAAAAAACCAGTAAGATCAAAAGTTTCAAATTTAAAAATAGGTAAGAGGGTTACTTTTCTATGTATGTGATCGCAACAAAATTGGTTTGGATGCACAAAGTGTATCTTGCAAAACATGAAATTTTTATAGAAAACTAGCAATTGAAGAACCGAAAAAAAGAAAGAAAAAAAAAAGAATTAAAATGATGCTACAATGTTCTTGCACCTTTTGTTGCTCTAAGAAAATATTCACATAATAAACCAAACCACAATGGTGATCATCATCAACACTAGTGTTGTTGGTCCATTTATAAAAAAACACCAAAACAAAAATGAAAACAGGGCATTGCTACATTAAAAAATGAGAAAAAATGATCTTCACTATCACCATTGCTCTTACGGTTCTTATTGGAAGAAAATAACCCAAAAAACAAAGTTGTTACAACAAAAAATGAGTTGTTGCCATATTTTAAAAAAATTGAAAAAAATTGATACAAATGTTGTCATCACTACTCATCATGAACTCTTATTGAAAGAAAACACCAAAAAAAAAAAAAAAAAAAAAAAAAAAAAAAAAAATGAAAAAAAAATTAAAAAAAAAAAAAAAAAAAAAAAAAAAAAAAAAACAAAAAAAAAGAAATGTTGTAAGATAAATTTAAAATTAAAATAGGACAACAAGGACCAATAGCAACTTCTCCTCCTACAACTCCATATCATCAAATATAATCCGTTATGAAAAAGAACAAACAAGAAAAAAAATAAAATCTTACCTGGTTGTAGCAAAAAAATTAGAACAATAGCTACAAAGTTCAATGACAAAGTTCTAAATGAAAGAGAGGAAAAGAGAAAAAAAATAAGTTAAAAATAAGTAGTGAATTGGGTACCTCTAGAAAGTAGGATTGGAAGAAGGGGGGGGGGGTGTTCAATGGCAGGAAGCGCAGTTGATAGGAGGCCACCGCCGTTGCTTTCTTCCTTTCTTCATGCTAAATTATGGTTAGATTAGGTTACATTTTAGGGTTAATTTAGGTTAGTAAGTAGGTTAAATTAGTTGTTAGAATAGGTTAGTTAAGTTCGGTTACTTACTAAATAGGTTAGGTTAATAAGTTATTAGTAGGTTAGGTTAGTAAATAGGTTAGTAGGTCGATAAGTAGGTCAGCATGAAAAAGAAACATGTCAGCAACCTAGTTACGGATATGTCTTTATAAACAAACCAAGAAGAGAAATATGGTATTGACAAGAGTAAGAATCTTAGGTTGAAATCCTCAATAAAAGTCCTTCACAAAAACAAATGCATATAATTATTATGTTCAAAATTGTTGGATGTCAACATTGTGTATCAAGTTACTTTTACTAAGTTATTATTTTTATTTTAGATATTTGTGGATGCATTCAATACTAGTGAAAATAACATCTGCATGCGGGATGTTCACTCCTATTTAAGAGTAAGGCAATGCTCAAGGGTGGTTTCTAAAGTTTGTAGCAATTTTTGTGATCTTATGGTTGGGTGGTTAACTTGTTCTAAATTTATGTTTTACTCATCACTATTTTCTTATTTATCCATTGTCCATTTCCAACATGGTATGAAAGCTTGCTTATTTTTTGGAAAAGGAAAATTTGTGTTGCATGATGATATAGTTGTTCATTCAAAAGTTTTGAATGTTTGTTTTTTTTTGGTATTGTTCTACTCACAATCATGGTATCTACTTTTGATGTTCAAAGTATTAAAAAACTTAATGAAAATAGTTTTCATATGTGGAAGACGAACATAGAATTTCTCTTGCATGAGAATGATTTGTGAAAAAATATTTGAGCAAAGTTATTGCCATGAGAGATTGAGTTTGAAAAAATTGTTTTTGAAGGACGTATTTATGAACATCGCATGTTCATGAAGAAAAACAAGTTGGCATGTTGGACAATATTCCTACACATTGTTGATTTTTTATTGCATTATGTAGCATGTGTAAAGAGTGTTAAAAAAAAGCTTGGGACAACTTATGTGCAACATTTGAAAAATGACATGTTGACAATAGATTGCAATTATGTCAAGAATTCTACAATCTTAAAAATGGAGGAAAGCACTTCTGTGTAAGTTCACATTGACAAACTTTACATGATATGTAATTTTCGATGAAAATTTGGCATTTACATTTCTAGAAAATTTACCACACTCTTTACATACCTTGTGATTTTGTTTAGAACCCATACAAATGAAATGCCCGTAGCTTGCAAACATTTCACTCTTTGAAACTCCCACCTCTTGTTTTTTCCCTGTATATTCGCATTTCGGTGGAGTCATGGGAAAAAAAAAGAAAAGAGACAGGACCAAGTTTGCATAAAATGGAGGAACCAGCTCCAAGAATGCCACCTCCAAGAATGGAAGACATTTTCTACATCCTCTTTACATGGGGCAATCAATCCTCTTTAACGAGGGTATCACAGGGATTGGGGCAACACTTGACTATAACTTCATATGAGCTCTTGTTATTGTTACCTTATACTTAATGTTAATATCATTTAAAAAAATAAAATAAAATAAATTATGTTTAAACCAAAGGTTTTTCATAAAAGTAAAGAACCATCCAACACTACCTAGTCAATAATACCTTACCCTAAGGTCAGTTTGGTCATTAAATAATCCTCAAAATAGTGAAATGAAATTTTGTGAAAATATGAAGTGGAGATGTTGAAAATCATCATAATTATCACAGGCTACACTCTGAATAATTTCCCGACTCATATCACAATATTATAGTAGATGATGGAAAAATATATATTCTCAAAATAATAAAAAAATGAATTAATTTTTTGAAGAAAAATAATTATTCATTTTGTCAATGTTGAAACTGACCCTAGGGTATGGTGAGCAATTAGGTGACTTAGCTGAAAGTGACTATAACTATATATTACTTACAGTTATAATCAACTGTACATGCCAAGGAGCTTAATCAAGAATTTGTCCTAATTAGGGTAAGTGCTAATCAGATTAGTATTGGGGACCTTAATCAAGAATTTGTACTAATTAGGATTAGCGCTAACCATATATTAGTATCAGGGAGCTTAATCGAGAATTTGTGCTAATTAAGATTTGTGCTAATTTGTGCAGGATTAGTGCCAATATTTCACTTGAAGCTCCAGGAAGCTTTTGCAATTCATTATATTATTTTAAGGAATCTTGATCTAGAAGGAGGTTGGAGCAAGAGGTGGGTTGTGGATTGTGGAGATTATGCAGTAGATTTGATGTCGTGTGCAATGTGATGAAAAGCAGGAGATCCAAGAAGATCAGGAGATGGTGGTTGTGGTGGTGGATCTGGAGTTGGTAATTTTGTAGCAGCAGGGATGGAAGAAGATCAACCCAGTAAGGTTGGGTTGCAGTACCAGAAGCTACAAGCAAGCAGCCTTGTAACAGCATGCACTATAGCTCATTTCACCAATAGCAACAGGCCTCAACTTGTCCTCTTTAAGGAGGTGAAGAATTCATGAGATTGATTTCTTAAATTCTCTCTGTTTGCAATCCTGCAATGGAGCATATGTAGTTCTGTTATGGTACCATTTGTTGAATTTCTCTATCTACATGATGGAGTTTCTCTCACAGGTTGTAGCACTACAAGAGAATGTGGTTTTTTCATACAACAAGTTGCAGCTCGTGACACATGTGTGAGGTAAACTTTGTGGTTTCGTCCATTACAGTGTACAATTTGTGGTGTTTGTTCTGGCATATATTACATTAATGGCAATTCGACATTAGGTAATGGCATATGTTAAACACAAATGTAATACCTCACACAGGTGTCATGAGCCGCAGGTTTTTGTGTGAAGAAAACCACATTCCCATGTAGTGTAGTTGGGGAATCAATAAATGGGTGATGGGGAGGTGGGGAGGTGGGGGATCAATGCTTGAGGAATGTGTAAAGCATTTGAACTGCTTCATGCATTGTTTTGGTGTTGGACTTATACCAATAGCTGGTTCAAGATTTGTTTTACCGTTGGTGGGTTGGGTGAACTTTGCAGGTGAGGGTGGAGGTCTGGGACGTGCAGGAGAGAATGCAAGCAATGGTGGCTAGTGGAGTGCTTGAGACACCTGTTTCACAATGTTGTGTCCTGACAAGCTTAATCGAGTCCTCCAACATGGATCTCCTCTTGGTAATGTACAGCATGATCATCTCTCTGACCAAGACAATTTGGACACCTGAGATGCTAATTGTGAATACTCTGAGACCACGATCTTATAATGTTTGAGGAGATCATCGAGTGTCAATTGCATATTTGAATCTCCATTGAATGCTGAACACATGTAAAATTGCAATTAGGTTGCAGACCAAACAGGAGGATTGGCTGTCCTTGAATGGAACAGAAGTATGTTAGCATTGCAAGAAGTAGGAGCCATAGAGGTTAATACTTCCTCAACAGTTCAAATGCCACAATCCTGGCTGCCAATTAGGCGACCGCTATTCTCTATCCCTTTTCCACTTCGGTCCAAAGCATGCACTTTAGTGACCATGTGTCTTTATGAGGGGTTGCTTCATATGCTCTCAGTTGAATGGACTCCTAATTGCCAAAAGCAAAATGAGAAGACCCCCATGAAGGTGAAATGTTCAATTCAGCAGTGTCATACATCCAGGCCGTGGTTTCAGCTTCATTTTATTCCATTGCAAGAAACCAATGCTCTTAGCACCAACCCTATAATGGGTGTTCAAATGAGTTCTTGTGTAGTCAAGGGGCTTGCCTTTCTTGGGGCCTTCAATGAAGGCTTGGGGTATGGATCTTTGGATTTCAAGGGGCGGCCCCTGTTGGCAGTCCTTTCTTCTGAACCAGGTAGATTGTGCAATGTGATTTTCTTTTTTTCCTACAAGCAGCTTAAATGTTCTTTGCAATGTGATTTATGGACTGCTCATTATGACTGTCAAGTCTTCTTGTATAATATCATCCTCTTTTTATATGTGAGAAAGAGAGGAAGAAAGTTTGAGACCGGCTGTGAGCATTCTAGTTTTTGCAGGTCTGGTGTACCATGCTTTGAGGTTGCAATGTTTGACATTGAACTTATCATGCAATCAGCTCCAACCAGGCCCATGGGAAATTAGGTAGGTGTGGAAAAAAATAAAAATGAATAGAAGTAGTATTCTTGTCACTAATTAAGTCTCAGGCTTAGCATTTTTGTGTTCTAGAGGTTTGCTTACAGTAAAAGAACTTCTGATTTCATGACAGGAATTTGCATCCCACTACAAATTTGTTGATTCCATGGTGCTTTCCAGAGAATCTGGAAGCCTTGTTCTATATGGGTGGTGAGGCAAAAGAGGTGGCAAAGACAGGGTTGAAGCCAGGTGTTGGAGTGCTTGCTATCTCAAGCTGCAACATTCTATTCCTGGAAGCAAATGGTCACCAGGCATCTTTTTCTCTCAACTTGGAGGGCCTTCCAGTCTGCTATGATGTCCTTAGTGGTGCCCGTCTGGTGAGGCCATCCCCTTGTTGCAAAGCACTTTAATCAACTACAAAGTACCATAATTTTTTTCAACTTTGGTTGAATGATTTTCCATCAAACTATTCCTGTTCATTGAAGTTCTGAACTACACCTTTTATCATATTCTAAAAGTTGTTAGGTGACAGCAGTGGGGGTCTCCACATTTTGGAACTGAGTTGTTGGAATCTCCACAGTGTTCAACGGATTGTGATGGAACTGCCACTGGTACCTGCATGGGTATGAGGACCAAAGATAAACCATCATTTGCCTTAAAGTCTTGTTACTTGTTTCTCAAAGAGGCATTGTTTCTCATAGATTTGGTTCCCAATCTATGGTAGACTATGTTCATATTTTGGGGATTGATCTCCTCCATAAGTGATATGAAGAAGCTTCGGAAAGATCACAACATTGGTTCTTTTTTATTGCAGATCTTGCTGCATGTAGAAACCTCAGAATTGCACAATTCATGTGCCAGTCAAGCTTCAAATTACATCATATTTGCCTGTGGTCAAACAGGGGACTCACAACTATTTTCACTCTCCTCAAGTGAAGAAAATAGTGGGTTTCTTGGGGCCCTGGGCCAATTTGTAAGCCACCGAGCTCATGCAGATGGCAATGCTTCATGTAGTGAAGCAAGCCTGGAAGCTGGCTCCATTCACAAGAAAGCAGGGTCAATGTGGATTGCAGTGAAGTTGGAAGGGCAGAGTCAAATGCTTGACAATCTTGCTCCTGTTCATGACATGCTATTGGTCCATGATCCTTGTTTTAGTCCAGACCCATTTCTCCTCCTTACCTGTGGCAGTTCTCCCACATCTACCCTTTGCAAGCAAGTTGATCTCCCTTCCGTTTCTTCCTTGATAATTCCATGTTTGATCCCATCTTCAGCAATGGATTCTGTTCTTTTGTCCTCATTTTGGGTACTATTATGTGTACAGAATATTGTCTGATACACTATAATGTATCTTGATTTCAGGGGCATTCAGACGACATCCTTCCAGCTTAGCACAATCTTTGATGTTGAGGTGGGTACCATATCTTCAATGTGACAATCGAGTAAGGTCATGATAGATTTTTATTTTCAAGATAAAGTTATGCATGCTACAACACTAAAATATTCTAAATTGTTTTACCTCTGCAGATGATAGGGGTAATCCAGTTGCTGCCATTTCAAGAAGATTTGAAAAGAGAGTACCATACCCACCTTCTTATCACTCACATTGATCAGGTAGCACTTGATGTGCCATGGTTCTAAAGTTGCAAATCAATTACCTTGGAAATTGGAAAGTCTTCAAATCTCCCAAATTTGGTCATCACATAAATTTACTTTGTCAACAACAAAGCAAAAACAAAATGATAGTAGATGAATTAAAAACTATCACACTTTTTGGACTCTCAAAATCTCAAGACTGTTCCCTGTGTTGCTAGCAACAGTGGGCAAACATCAAGAGTAGGGCCTCTGTAGGGCTTGTCATTTGTCATGTGTCTCGTAGGCTGACTAAAAACCCAAGAACAAATTTGATGTCCATAATTTGCTTACTTATGTCAGGCATGAGGTGCACAGAACACAAGTGAAGTATTTACAATAGAAGGTGTGAAGGCAAACATGAAGTTTTTGGTTGGACTGGAGAGACAGAAATCCACTTTTGCAATTGCAGCCATGCCTGGAGGTTGGCTTATACAGGTTGCTTGTTAGATCTGAAAGTTGGTGTTTGTTCTGGAATGGATATTTTTGAAGAACTGGGATCCTAAAGTGTTGTGATGTAACTTTGTGACATATTATGTTGGTCAATATGCAGATTACAAGAGCTTCTTTGAGGGTTTTAGGCAATAAAGCCATGACCTCTGGAACACTACAAGCGGAGTGGACACCCCCAATTTCAACTATGAAATCACCAAAGGGATTGAGCTTGCAAAGAGACCCACTCCACCATGGTGCCATCATATCTGCAGGAGCTGTTGTGGCAGGGAATGCAACCATTTACAGTGTCCAGTTAGATGAGTTGGGCATACCTCATACTCTCAGTACCAATGTGAGACCTCATCAGGTACCTACATATTTCAACAAATCCACAAATTTATTTTCTAAAGCACCCTGGCTTATAAACCCCAAATTGGACAATATCTAATTTCTGCATTTTCATGACCATAGAAAGGATTGGAAAAAAGGGTCAAGAATTCTAGCGCTGTTGATCTTGAGCTGAATCTCACAATGCTAGCCTACCCATAAGCATATATTATGACATGAACAATGCCTTGTCTTGGCCTACAATGGGGTTTGATGCAGGTCTCAGCATTAGGGATTTCTTACATTGGAGATTCTTGGCAGCAAGCACAAGTTGCAGGAACAATTATGGTGGTTGTTGGACAATGGACCTCCAACACAATTCACCTCTTGTCATGGCCTAATCTGGTCTGCTAGATCTTTGCCAATCCCACTCACTCCCTGATCTCTCTGGACTTATGTAGATGTCCAAATTGTCACAGATTGATGCACTTGTTGATCTTCAAAGATATAATTTCATATAGTGATTTTTGTTTTCAATTTTCTTGTTGTCATACTCTGGCAGGAGGAGATTGTGCAGGTAATAGATCCCAGCAATATTATGGCACCGATTCGATCAGTGCTTGTGGCTTGCCTCAAGAGTTCAAATTACTTGTTTGCTGGAACTGCAGATGGGAATCTTGTATTTTACAAAATTGTGGATATGAATCACAGCAAAAAGGTTTTCAGATCCAAGAAAAAAGGGGTGGAAAAATTACCACCTCAGTACAAACTTGTGCATGGGCATGTTGTGAAAGTGGGAAAAAGTGCAGTTTCAATTGAGTATGGAAACTTCAGTGGTGAACATGAAAGGAGAAGCAATAGTGGACACAGAGGCAGCTTTGTCAGCTTTAATTCACATGATCAGTATCAAAAGGAGTGTGTGTATGTTTGGAGTGATCGCAGTGCAGTGTTGTTTCCAAAAGGGAGAAATAACTTTGAGGTTATAGCATTGGAAGGGCATAACTTTCCAGTAGAGCAAAGCACAAGGTCTCCTTTCTCACCATTGTCATATATATTATATGTAAATATCTCTTTTTTCTGTGCCTTGTGTTCAGGACTCTATATGACCTGTGAGACAATATGTTTTTTTCAATTTCCTGATGGAGCCAGGGTGGCAAGCATCCTTAGGTAGATTTCAACTTAATTGGCCACATTACAAGGTGCTGATGTAATATTGTTTACAGGTTGCATGCACAAGGGTACCCAAATCATTTGATCTTTTTGTCAAAAAAAGGGCAGCTTGTGTATGGTCATTGCAATCTTTCAATCAAATTTTGGTACAATACTCCCAACAACCTTTTCCTTAGCCACACTTGACCATTCTCCAATGACTGAATTCTGAATTCAGGTGCATGCAATATGCACGTGTTGATATTCATGTTGTCAATTGAAATACAGTTCAACATTCACAAGATTAGTTCATCATTTTTTTGCAGTTGGCAAAGGCTCAAGATTCCGGGGTCACCATTGCATCTTGCTTACCACCACAGTAGTGGCTGCTCTGTGATTGTTTGCACTGTAAGTTCTGGATGCAGAATAAGGCAGAAAAAACATATGGATCCTAGCCACACTTCTGTTTCCTGTAATAATTTTCCCCTACATCCTCTCAATGGGAGATCTAAGCATCAGAAATTCTGTGATTTATTCCAGGATGGAAGCTTGTCATGGCTCTTGCTTGTTCATGCAGTTTCAATGTGCCAGGTACAACATCGAACGATTTTATTTCTCATCATGGGCTAAAGCTTCCTAATTCTTTTGACTTAAAATTGTCATAATTAACCAATCTCATGTTTGTGGTGTATTCTTTTTCTTGGGTTTTCCTGTATGATGTCTAAAATGGGGCCTCAAATGTGGCAAGGATGTGTATTGGTGAACATTGCAAGAATACGTCAAACTAATAGGAGGAAACTCAAGCAGGTGCTGTTGGTGGACCTGGATTCTGGACATTACCCGACAGCCCTTGCTGTTTTGCATCTACCTCTCAATAGAAGCCCGGTTTGTGATCATCAGGCCTAATATATTATCATTCTTCACAGTGCCTATCATCACACATATGAGACCCAAATAATCTTACAAATAACTTGTAGTTTTTTTTTTCCCCTACCATACTGTTGTTCCTTTGAATTAGTCAATCATATTAGTCATTTGCTCATGAGCATGATCATGGGTATGAGGTGGTGCACAATTTAACCTTCTCCTAGAAATCATTGAAGAAGAGCGAGAGAGAGAACACCTTGTTCACAGGAAAAAAACACAATCGAATGCACTGTGCTGGCAGTGCAAACAAGCAAGCAACCTGATGCGAATGGGATACTTTTCTTCCTTGATCTTCAACATATGTATTCTGGTGGTCCCCAATCATTCCATTCTTTTCTTCTGCTCTTAATTGTGTTTTTAAATTTTGTTGTCTTTAGTGTTATATGCCATACTGACCCTTTAAAAGCCTTCTTTTCAGGGGGTACTGGTGAAAAGCAAGTGCAATACAAGCTTCAGCTATTAGGCTTGCATAATGTAGACAAGCCTTGTCACTCACTTTGTATGGTGGATATTCCAAGGGCCTCTTCGCCCAGGCCCCTTAATTGCACCATGTGCTCTCTGGATCCTTCAATGGCTAGTGAAAATCCCTGGCTATCAACTGTAATTGAAAGCTTGACAAATGCAAATTACAACCACTGGAGTAGTTGTTGCAGGTATAAAGCTTATGTATAACTCACACCAACTCAGCACAACACATCTAGGATCATACCAACGGAGCACTAGGCTTCAAGATTTTCTTGCTTCCATGATGCTATGCATTTTGTTGAAAAGCCTCTTTCCCATAATTAGAGCAATCCAATTCTTACCTCTGAGGGTGATGGCAGTGATGGTGGGCGTGAACTAGATGTAGAAGCTGCACAAAATTCTCTTTTAGCATTGGGCTACACTGGTTTGGTTCAGCTTGTAACAGTGTTTGTGGGAGCTATAGAAGAATGCATGTCGGTGGTGCATTCAGTGTCTGAAGCCATGGACACTACTTTCGCTCCCCTCCTTGGTACTTTTAGAAATGTCATTACCATCTGTTCTCCATTGTTACATAACGGCCTTTAAGGTACTGGAGAACCTCAGCAAATTAGTTACAAATTATTGCAAAATTGGCATTTACATATGAACATGTTCTTTAAAGTAAGGTTGTGACCACATTGCTTGAGTATTGTTTGCATGTTGAATTATGCAAGGCTTGTATGCTGACTAACTACACAGGAGACTTAAAGAATGAAAATGGGCTGACAACATGCTCTCATAGCTTACACAAGGAGACAATATTAAAGTCAGAGATTGTGGGAGATATGAGCAAAAAGTCATATGAATTTTCAAATCCTTGGTGGTGTACAAGCTCACTTATCAACATATCCAGTTTTGCAAAGTTTGCTAGCACAGGGGGTGGCCGTGTCACAGCTTTGATGTCAAGCTCTACAGGGACTTTATTGGTACATCCAGAGCTGCCTCTTTCTGTCTTGGTTTCCAAAGCTTTAGATGAAGCCCAGTTTGTTGTGTTTCAGAGATGGCAGCAACTTCTAGTCCAAGGATGTGAATTTGGGTGGGTTGTTTTGGCAAGGTGGCAGAAATGTTGCATGGATTGAGTGTGTTCCAATTGCATGGAGTTCAAGGGGAGTTTGTGCAGGTTGCTTGGCAGCCATGTACACACCCCCTTCAAGCTGTGGTACCATTGTATGTCTTTTTACTGCATAATGTTTTATGGACATTTCAGGGTAGTTTCCAGCAAATAGGTTCAAGTATCCACAAATGGTCAATATTGTTGAGATATTTTGTAGGTAATGGGGCTTTGGGTTCACAACTCAAATAAGACTTGATACAAAGAAAAGTGTTAAACAATGACAAGAAGCTGACATTTTGGTGGGTAACCAAAGATCAGAGGATGTATACCTTCTTGCAACGTACAGAAATGGTTTCACACTCATGAAACGCAACTATGCAGCTGAAATTGCTTGTCAGGCACTGCCCTCATTCTTTACACTTTTGCAATTGTCACATTTGAGAAGTGAATTGCAGGTTTGGTAGCATGACATTTCTTTGAGTATCTCCTTTTTCTGCTAATATGAAGTAATACTGGATTGGGTGATATGTTTTGCCAGATTGTGGCAAAAACAATGTTATAATGAACTGCAGATTGTATTAGCAGCATATGTGTAGGGTGCCATATTCGATCCGCTATTATGATTGTCGTGATGCAGATAGTTACAACACATATCAATTCCCATCCGAAGTAGAATCACATCATGAGAATTGCACAATTTTAGGCCAGCATTGGACTTTACTTTGTGTCTCCTTTACTGACATGATTCAAAGTTTGATTTAATGTCCCAATCTCAGGATGAGGAAAAAGCGCAACTTGAATTAGAAAGGGAGATAGCTAGTGTCCAGCATGCACAAGTGAGGTCATCTCAAACTTTGCACTCTAGGGGACTGGAAGACATTCAAGTTTCCTCAAAGGACCTTCCTAGTCTTCAGCACTTTGTCACTGGGCCATGTCCATACATGACAGGTAAAATGTTGTATAAAGTGAATGCCAGTTAGGACTATAATGAATGCATATTAAGATAAAAATAAATCCATTTGATTGCCTTATTTGTTGGTTTCACTGTCTCTTAACTATTTGATGAGAACCAAACTAAGGTTTGCCCATGAGATATATGCTGAAGGATGATCTCCAGCTTGCTCTCTTATTACCCCACCCTAAAACTATGATGTGGAAAACTTGAGAACATATATTGGGCAGGGCATACTGATGAACTGGAGATTGATTTGCAAATGTCACGATCCCATTGCAGCATCTCATGTATGCCCAGGAGAGTTGAGTCTGAGTGGAGTACCATTGCAAAAGGAATATTGTAGTAGTACTACTGGACTACTTCAGAATGTAGTCATCGTGACACCAACTGGAGAGGTGACCTGTACTGGCTCCTGTTTTGTCTATTTCCATATGCAAGAGTGTAGGTTTCGAAACTCCATTTCTCTGCTTGAGGCTAAACAAGCAAGAATTGTGGTGCCATACACTGTTACATTGCATCCTCCTTGATTTTCAGCATGCCATTAAACCAATCAGATAATTTCTTGTGTCCTCTTCACCCATTGTTTCAGGAGCTCCATGACTTGTGTAACACGACTTGCATGTAATTTGCATTGATTGTGTTGATGGGGTACCCCAGGTTGGAGCAATCACAATCACCAGTATGAGGGATGTGAAATAATCTTTTGGCCAGCCTGTGGTAAGAGCAGCTCCACCCGTGCAGAGTATGTGGCCCTGAAACAGTATTTCTCACATCTAGGATTAGTTATTTACTTCTTTCCAACCTCACCCATAGAACTGAAACTGGGACTGCAAAAGGTGGGAGACTACTAATAGCAACCCATGCAGACCAATCAAACCATCTAGCCAATCAACAGCAGGTGTTAGCTTTGCTGTGCCTTTTGCCAGCTTCTGCATCCTGTGCAAAAATGCTGGGCTAAGACCATTCTGCTGAGCCAAACTGGCATGTTTTGACTTTTCTTCATCCAAAATTCATGGTGCAGTGCACCAGTAGAGTTGCTCTAATAACTTCAAACATCATCATCTACCCACCACATTGTGAGAGACTCTAATCCATAATGCAGCTAACAGTTGACACAACCACCAAAGAATACAGGGTTATGGAAGATACGATACATGTTCAAAATACATTCCTTTTCCTTCCAATATTATTACATATACATAAAATTTTCTGCTTGGAAACCCAAGTCTACTGAAGGGTTGTAGATTGGGTCTCCCAGCTGAATCACATAGGCAACCAAACAAGTGTGATAATGGATGACATTGAGGCTAGAAAAGATGGATACACAAATTGAGATATGAGAAAGAAAATGGTTGAATATGCAGCCAATGAATTATATCAAATGGATGATGTGTGAAAATCTTTGTGATATGCATTCATCAATATATGTTGAGGAAAGTTTGACCCAAGAATTAGCAGTTCATGAAAAGCAACATATATTTGCTTGAAAGGTGCACTTTGCATTACAGTGTTGGGAGTTATCCGATTTTTAAAATAACCTCCAGTTCCTGTTTTTCAAAAAAATTGGAAATCAAAAGAACCTCCAGTTCCAGTCTTTTTTAAAAGCCTCCAAGAACTGGCAGTTTTATAGAAGGACATTCAACTGGTTCTCATATATTTGTAGAACTAAGATTATATATCAGAATCAGTTCTCAGATTTGTTTAGAACCATGGTTATAAATCTTTGAGAATCACCCTTAGAACAGTTTCCATTTCTGATAACCGCCCAACACTGGTGGGCTCTCATGCCTCCATCTTCTTGATCCCCTGTCCTCCTTAGTCCTCATTCTCAATTACATATAGGTACCCATTGCCATACACAGGAGGGGATGCCTGAAATTCAAAGCACATGAAGATAGCTTATAGCTCACTGGTTCTGACAATGTGGTGCTAGTGGGCTGTGCACGAGTCAAGGGCTGGTGCTTTTCTTTGCAGGATGCTAAACACCCCCCTACAAACTTTGCAGGTGTCAGTGCGCAGCCCTGCGCAACACCCATATGAAAATATCACAAAGACAGTGAAGTATGATAACTCAAAACTAGGTACAGGTTTTGGTTGATCAGATCAGATCAGTGCCTATCCTGGTACAAACTACAAACTATACAATAAGACTTAGGAATGGATCTCAGTCAGTTGTAGAATTGGTACTTACCAGAAGTCAGGTATGGTGATTAAGTGCTTGCTGGATAAGAGTCCTGTATGGCTCTAAGTAACCTTCAGATGTAGGAGGTCAACTTCAGGCATGATTTATCTAGCCACCAACAACCTGGGCTACAACTTGGCAATAATATATCTCATCAACCTCCTGTAACAAGATTCCATCAGGAGCTGCTTCATCAGAGATCCAGAAGAATATACAGACTTCGCACTGAGAAGACAAAAGAAAGTCGTGGCTCTGGTGTTTTTATAAACTATATTTAAATCTTTAAATCAATTTATATTGTAGCACAATGTTGAACTTGTGATCATCCATGAGACAACTTCACCAAATTATGAAAATAAAAACATTCTATATTGTTGGCTATCTGTCGGGACCTGATGTAGAATCTGGCTAAATTTCCATATTTTCTATCAGTTTGAAAAAACAAACCAAGAAATTAGCCAACTGCCGAGAATTCACCAAGTTAAAAAACTCCAACAACAAACACACACACACACCTTTGGCTTAGTGCAGTGGAGTGTACATGACTTTACACACTACTAGAGGACTATTTCCCAGTGAAAAAGCTATTACTTGACCAGTCTCAGAGCAGCAAACATCATTGTCGGTGTGCTTGCTTTCCCATAGCCACCAACCTGTTGCTACTCATCAAAATGGGTCTCTGGAATGATCAAACAAGTAAAGGGTATGTTCTTTTTGAGAGTTTCATTAACACAGGCATGCCAATTCTATGGTAATATTCAGCATTAAACGGTAATAGCCCTTATTGTCATCAACAGGATTCCATTTGCTAAGGCTCAACATCCTGAAGAGATTTGACAAACACTTTGGATCACACTTTATGTTGTGCCATTCATGTAATTGTGTTACAATTGAATGGTGTTCTTACTTATCTTGTGAGCATAATATTGGAAGACAACTGTGATGTAACATTGCAAAACTCATGTGTTACAATGGAGAGAAGCAGTGGGCATACTGAAAAAGAAAAGAAAAGGGACCTAAGTAGCATGTGAATTAGTAAGCATTAGGTCTTTGATACTAAGGAGTGATAATGGAGATCTTAACTCAACTACCAACTGCTTGCAACAACTCACCAGTCGGAATGGAAGGTGGGTTTGCAAAGGGGGGAAGGAAGCCTAGAAAGTGACTAATTGCACTGCTATCCCTTGGGGAACTCCCTCGGTTTAGGGTTTGTTCTGACAAATTTTTATTGTTTTTCCAACCAAAATTTTGAGTTCTTTTCTTTTCTTTTTTGAAACAGTCTTTCTAGTGTAAATTTGGCTATTTAATTTTTCTACATTTTGAGTAAAAGTGCCAAATTTTCAGAATCACAAAATTTGGAAAAAAAAAAAAAAACACCCTGCCATAGATTGATTGTTTTGTTGGCTTGTTGTTCCTTCATTTTGTATACCTACTCAATACAGTAGAGTGTCTGTTCTATTTGTGCCAATATTTTTGAAATTGCAAATAGTAAGTGCATATTATTAGTATTGGTAGCCTGACACAAAATAATTTGTTGGGTGGTAGGTACCCTGCCTGCAAGAGTAGGTACACTTCTTCTGACACTGAGAGGAGGTGCACGGTGCCAGACAAGAACAAGTTTTTTAGGCACCTTTTTATTGTTATTTGACTGACTTGTGTTTTGTTGTAAGGTGAGAGATTGATTTAATGGGAGAGTGTCTGGCAGCAGCAAGTGCCTAACAGACAGACAGTGTTGATAATTTCATGTTTCAACAGGGCCTCCTGTCTGCCATCAATTCTATCATTGGCGGTACTGCCCCCACATGCACAGCATTCATCAGACTGCAAATCCCCATCCAATTGTTTAATAGAAATAGTTTTCTATGTCACTCCATAAATGTTACTAATTTTTTTTTATTTATTTATTTTTTAAAGTGTCTATCAGGGACACTAGGTAGGTATTTGGTTACTACCACCTATACTCTGTCTTTTTTCTATAGCAAAAAATATTTTTTTATATCTAATTAACCTGACCAGGGTTTTTATTTTTTCAATTTAGTGAGCTAGGTGGACTGGTCATCACTCACAAGAGGAGTACTTAGGCAAATTTGGCTAGAGGTCAGAGAGAAAAGTAGGACCAAAATTCAAACCCTCTTATATACTGGCAACAGACAAGAACCAATGATCTAAATATGGCAAGTTCAACTTTTGTTTTTCCTCCAAATATGGCGACTCAAAATGCTTCTTGTTCTCCGGAAAAACCCTTTCAACAATTTGCAGCCCTCTTTTTTTTTGGTCACCAAGAGGCAAAATTTCACCACAAAAAAAAAACCCTGGACCTGACCACAATAGACTTTACAAATTCATCTTAATTTCATCCATTTTCTTAAATTTTCGTTGCAAAACTGGCAATTTCTTACCAGTTTTGTTTTGGTGTATATATTATTGAACCTATGTCTAGAATATAGGTATGAGTATGTGTATTGTAGAACATACTTCTCAGGTATCAAGGTGTGAACAGAAATGAAGTGGATGTAAAACTAATGTGTTGTCTGTGTGAATACAGTTTTAGGTTTTGAGTTCTTGTCAATATCAACTTTTTACACATTGACAATGAAGAACTTTTTGTCACTGTTTGTTTCTTCAGTTTAGCCATTGCCATTTTAACACCTTCAAGAAGTCATGTGATGTGGTGAAGAATTGTTTGTTGTTTGTGTGTAAAGTTGAGCTTATCTCAATAGAGCTTCCAATGGTGGTGAATGGAGCGGCATTGATGAAACTTTGGAATTTGGGTGGTGTTGTAGAGGATTTAAGGCGAAGGAAGAAAGTGTTTTGGGGCATAAGCAAAAGCTAAGTGATCTATCAAATTATTTGTGTGAATTTTTGCTATTGCATTTGTAGCTGTTGAAACTTTCTTTTGCTACACTAGATGCTACATAATGACAGTAGTGAATTGTATTGAATGACCTTTCTATAAGGAGTCAGTGTTGAGAAGTGATGAAAAACTAAGGTGATCTAAGTTGTAGTTAGATGGGCATGTAGAATTGCAAATCACAATGCATCTTCATGAGTGTCATTCAAAGAGACAAGAAGAATGGTTGGGTAATTGTTGTTGAGTTGTTAGGTATGAGAAACCTTTTGTGGGTATCCTAAGGTTAGTGCAAATGGTGCATAACAACTAGGTTTAGTGCATGTTTTTTGAGACATCTTTCAACATTAGTCTATCTTAGAAATTTGCATCTACCTATAGTGGTTTTACACAAAACCTCATATCCATCATTCTATGGAACATATAGTACTTAAGTTTATGTATGTAGTGGGTATAAGGGTTCTACTTTTTTTCTTTTGTTGAACTAGTTTAGTAGAGCCTATTTTATTGCATTGCATTGTAGGGATGGGAATAATAACTCAAAAGAATGAATGAACGCGGAATGGTCTAATTTTTGGGTAGATTTCAAGAAAGTTTGTTTGATAGATTCCTTGGGTTGAATTACATAGGGATGATGCCAAGATTGCAAGTAGTTATTGAATAGTGATGAACATAAACATTTTGTGGTTGGACAAAAATTGATTTTTCTTTTTTTCTTTGATAACTCAAGAAAATGTATTTAGGTTTGCTTTTGAAATTTTGTATCTTTTTTATTTAATTGTCATATGACAAGATTCAGGTTTGGTTTATCAGCCTCAAGGGCAAAAGCATGGTTAGGTGTTTTAGAAATGGCATTTGAGAATCCATAATCTAACACTAGTGATTTTTTGGCAATTTTAACAATTATTAAACCATAAATTTTGTAACTATCCCCTATGCTCTTAATCATAAATATTAATAAACCAACCTATGAATATCTTTAAACATGTGATTGATAAAAAAAAATCCATGCAAAAGATTAATTAATTTAATGTGAAATGGACTCCCAAGGATAAAAATTATAACAAACACATCATTTTTAAAAGTTTAAAATATAAAAAATATATATTAGGAAAGTTTCAATGCATTTCTTTAATCAATTCTTCATTTGATGATTTTTTTTTAATTTAAAATTATTTTGATGTATTTTTTGAGTCACATTTTCATTTTCTCTGCATAACAAGTGTAGTGTTGTCATTTCAAAAATCTATTATGAGTCCATAATCTTTTTTAAATTCATCCAATTTTTTTATGACGATTCTCATTAAAGTCTATGACAACATGAATTATTATAAATTTGATCATGTTAATTTGAATATGGCTTTAAATTTTACATTTACAAGTATGTAATCCAAAATAATTACAAATGTGATAGTCTAAAAACACTCCCCCTATTCATGATTTCACTCTCAATACATATGTAGTTTATGGCCATAGATTATGGCACAATATTTTTGGTTACAAAGGATCCAATGTAAGTCGGTGATAAATGTGTTGAAGGGAATATGTTTTTCTATTAATGTTTTAAATTGATAACTTACCTGGATGATAATCCAAGTAGGTTATTAAATTTTTGAAAATTCAATATCAAACGCTTATCAATTTAATTAATTATACAAAAAATCAATAAACAACTAGTAGATTATTAATACTCAGCTTGATAATTAGATAAAAATTCAATAACTAGCCAATGTTAGTTTTCACCCACACATACCATACAAGAAATGTTAATCAAAACCAAATTAAGGAATGGAATGAAATGGATTCCTTCAATATACAATTAAGTTGTACTTAAGTTATTTAGGTGCAAAGCTTATGTTATCAAGGTCAATCACACAAAAGTGGGACAAAGTCTCGTATCTGGTTTTTTCTACCAATTGGAACAAACTTTGGTTCAAAAAAATATATTGTAAAGAATGTATGTTCATTCAGTTAATATGCCACAAGGCAATGGTTGCCAATTCATGGAGAGCTCAAGTTAATTCATTGTTGAATACCAAATGTCCATGTTGTGGCCAATGTGGGGTGGGCATTTGTTTTTTTATAGTAATAGTCAGGTCTAGGTATTTGAAAATAAAAGAAGATGTTCATATTGCTTAAGTTCCATTCTTTTATTTTGAAGAGATTTAAACAACCGCTCAAGTCCAAGTTTTTAAAACCCAAAGAGGGGCGATTATGAGGTGGGGGCAGAGGTTAAGGTATGTGATTAACCCACTAGAATTCACATGTTGTTGAAGAACAATAATGGAGGCCTAAACCACAAAATGTCCATGAAATACACAACCAACAACAAGATGTGCAACTCTAGATGCAACCTAAAGTTGTGGATAATCCTAGATCTTCTACATGTTATTACATTGGAGGACCTCAATTTACCACATATAAATACATGGGACAATTTTTTAGAAGTAATACTAAAAAACTCACACCTTTTTAGACTCCAAAATAATCAAATCCTTTAGGTAGAAAAATAGATCAACATCAAAAGGCAACAGGTTGTTTCAATAGATGGCTTAGTATAGCCAAAAGATGCATTATGTTTTGTTAGAAATGGTTGGATTGTAGTTGTAAAACAAACATGAAAAGAAATAGAAGATGTAGTTGTCAAGGTAGTTAACAAAAGTTCATGTAAAGGTAGTTCAATTGCATATCCAACTTGCATTACAAGAATAGTCTTAGAAGAAGGTTTTGGCAATGAAGGAACAATTGATAGCTAAGGTACACATGGAATGTATTTTAAAGCAATAGAAATAGAGTAATTTATAGAGCAATTGGTGGAAATTCTAGAGAAAATCAAAGTGGAAAGGTATATGATTCATCAATAGTTGAGGCATGAGTCTTGACATTAAGTATTGGAAATTGAAGACAAAGGTCGACAACCATGTTTACCCAATGTTACATTGATTAAAAACAATGTTAGGTTGGATGCTATAGTTGTAAATCACGAACAACAAATAAAACAACTCAAGGAGGAATTATAATAGACAATCAAGGAGAAGAATGAAGCCCATGTGGTCACAATTCAACAACATGCCATTCATGATAGATCTATGTAGACACTAAATAATGAGGTTAAACAATTACGAGATGTTCTAAAGAAAAAAAGGTGTAGAGCCTTATACATAAGTTATAAGAGTATGATGAGCTTTAATTGAATTATATGGTCATGGGGACCAAGATGAAGGCCATGAAATTGAAGGAGACAAACATTAATAAGTGGTGGAACCTTGTCCATGGTACAAGAGGAAATAAATAATGCTTTTAGTCAATATCATGCTAATGAGGAATTGTATGTGACCAAACTTAAGGAGTATTGACATGCTTTTTCATAATATCACTATGTCACACCATTGTAGAGCCCAAAGTCCATGCAAAAAAGTCTAGATTTTAAGGACCTAGGCATAGGTGCAAGTGGAAGAGTTATAGATCTAAGTCAACAACCATGGGCACCACAAAATTTACAAGGTGGGGATGCTACAAATGCAAGTGATTATGTAACTATGGACTATGGAAAAACATTGGTCCTAGAGGATACTGCATACACTTATTGATGTTAAAGTACATGTTGTACAACCACAAAATTCAACAATTGAGGTGCAAGGTGAAAAATCTTCCAAACCACAACAAGAAGCTCAAATTGTTGTGCAATTAGAAGAGTAAAAGCCAAAGTTTGATGAATATGTTATTATAAATACCATGTTTATTACAACATACACTAACAATGATGGACAAACTTAGCTCCACATTGACAACCAAAAACATGTTTAGTTTACTATGGTTCAACCACAAAATGAGCAATAATTGCAAGAACCAACTATATATCAAAATCAACACAAGAGGAAGGTGTAAATACATAAATAATTTTTATTTCATTGTCGCAACCCTACTTTGGGAGAGTGTGAGGATGAAATTCACACTCCCGAAATTGGGACTTGGGAGTCTTCCGAGACTCCCAAAATTTTAGAGTTTGATTGCAAGAATCAAAGCACCATGCATTAGAGTGTTCCTTATATCATTGGAAAGTTATCAAAGTGTAGATGTTGAAAATGGCCTCGCATGGGCCATTTGGACATCTTCAGCACAAGTTATGGCAAAAAGAAAGGACAGGAGTCAAATTGGCAATTTGATTCCTGACCATTAAAAGTCAAGAATCAACCCGACCCCGGTGCGTGTAGGTGGAGTGCGATAAACCATTGGAAAGCTCTCGAGGAGAGTTATAAGTTTACTTCAGACCTCATCCCAATCAGAGGTCTGAACGAGTTATGACCTTACGAAGTCCCGAGAGTCCTAATCGGGATAATTTTGGGATTCTTCCTTAGGAGTCCCGGGACAAAAAGCCATTCGGATGTAGGTGCTACGGAGAGACGTAGAGAATACTATATGGGGGAAGGTGGTGGCTTCCCCCAAATCCAGGCCATGGTGAGTCATGTGAGTCCATAGTTGCCCGTGGTTTGTCCTAGCACTAAAGGTCTTACAGAAAGTGAATTAACCAACTTGTTGGTTGATTTGATGCATGTTTGAGTAAATAACTAAAGATTGTCACTTTTCCTAGTCCCATCCTGGAGCTTCAGCACGCCCTTCTACCCCTTCTAGTGTTAAGAGCTGGGAGTGTGCCTTGAGTTTCTCACAATTCCGCTGTGTGAGTAACTTAGACCCATCTTGGGTTTAACTAAGAACTTGGGAGCATGTCATTCATTCTCTTTAGCATTTCTCAAATGTATTATTGGTTCATCAAGGATTTCGAAGTAAGAATCCATTATACATGCAAGGTAATGTTAAAATACAATGGATTGTAACAATGTATACAAAATAGACCAAATGTATATGTTAATAAAGATTTATGGGAACTTGTTAGGATTTGAATTATGTTTTGGAGGGAAAAGTAAAACTTTCTAGTGGAAAAAAAAAAAGATATGGAAAATAATGGTAATCTTTTGGGAAAGAACATTGTAGTTATTAAAAATTAGAAAACATAGTTGTGTTGTGTTTTTGAAGAGATGTTGGAGATTTTCTTTTGTAGAACATACTATACATAAGTGATTATTAAAGTGAATAACAATGGAGAATAATGAATTTAAAATTTTGATTTCTTGCAACATTTTTTCTAAAGTAGTTATTTTCATGTTTTTTCTAGAAACAAGTAGTTAATGTTAAAAATAATACTTACTAGGTTGCTCACCCAACACCTTAAGAAGGTGCACAATATTGTGATAGAGAAAGCCAAATCTAATCATCCTTTGATTCATGAGGGGGGCCTCAATCACCAAGAACATGTTCGGATGAATAAACACATTTTAAGTGATACACATGTAATTCAACAATGAAATGACCAAAAGGCAATTGCTTGAACTTGTGTGAAAACCCATGCAAAATGAAATCATGTCTGATTGCTTATAGAAAGAAAATTTGAAATGTGAAAGTCCCTTTTGTGATTAGTTTCAAATTGATTTTTGCAAGTTTTGGGCATTCAATTTTGGGGTGTTGGGAACATCCCACACAATGCTTGCACACAAATTGAGAAAAATGAGAACCTATAAACCCCCTCATTTGCACCACTTGATGCATGTATGCAAAAAGGTTGAAGATGGTGTGGGATGGCACATATTGGGAACATGAGTTGAACGAAACAATTTGAATATGATAAATTAATGTACTAATCATTAATTTCCATGAATTTGAGATGATTCATGTACAATATGCCCTCATACCTACCCATTTTTCTCTTTTTGGTTTAGGTTTTCTTTGTAGGGCCCATGTTAAATGTGGGTTGTTGTTTCAATGTAGGTTTCATAGGATCAATAAAGATGAATTCATGGTGACCATGATTCTTCTCCAACTTGAACATCATGACACTTATACCCATAAACATGTGGAGAATGTGGCAAAGGTGGCAATAGCCTATTGCTAAGCACATGGGATTGGTGATGTGGATTGTAATTCTAAAGAAGGTTCTCCCCCATATAAGGATTAGGGTGTGGGTAGGATTGTATGTAGTGGACATTTTCGGCATGGTTTTGTAGAATTGGGAATTTCCATCCACCTATCATGTACATAAAAGCTATGGTTTGCATTTGAGGACATGATCCCTTATGATATCTAAATATATGTAAAGAAATCTTGATTTTTGACAAACCTTTTTGTCATGGGCTCAAAACCATCTTATTCTTGCATTATTATTTCACATATACATTGTTCAAGTGTAAGATTCTTAAGCAATATCTACATAATTTTTTGTAAAATCTTCATGATGTTAGGGGAAATTTACAATACCCACATATGGGCACTCAATACACATTGGGCTTTTGATTTGTGTGCAATATCCACATATGGGTCACAAAATAGGTGTTGATTTATTGGGTTTAATCATCCTTTTGAAGCCCAAAATGAAAGGATGCAAGTATTGCACTTTGGGACTATATCTTCAACTAACTACCATAAATTAAGATTGAGTCATTTTCATGACATCCATGATGTGCAAGTATTGCACATGGTACAAAACCATTACTATGTTGCAATATTCCCATGTGGGTCATGAAAATAAGTGGAAATTTAAGAACCCAAAACCATTCCAAACATGGTGGTTTAAAATTGATGTGGGTATAGCATTTTTGGATTCAGTTTTCATCCAATCACTTACGATTAAAATCAAGTGAATTTCAAAATTCCTTGTGTATGCATATTGCATGATGTAAAACCCTAAACTCAAAACCCTAAATAGTCCTAATGGTAGATATTGTAAACCTTAACAACTATACAAACATATGTAAATGCAAAACACATATTTTTTAATAGTAACTAATTATGCACTACATTTTAAAGCTAACTAAATGGGAATGATAAGTGGAAAAATTAGCCCCTAGATTTCAAATAAAATAAAATAATATACAAAATCTTAAATAATCTTAATGGTAGATGCCACAAACCCTAACAATGTTACAAAAATATAAAATTGCAAATATTTTTTCATAGTAGTTAATTATGTCTCATATTTAAAAAGTAAATAAATGAAAAAATTGAGCGGGAAAAGAGGTTGAGACTTTTTCCACTCCTTCTCAAAAAAATAAAAATGAATGTGTTTTGCTCCATATATGTCTAAATGAAAAATCCTCCCCAAAATCCAATTTAAGGTGGACTTTAATTAATATAAAAGGTGCAAAAGTCATAATTGTTTATTATGAGAAAAAACCTTAATTGCAAACCATATTCTTTAAGTACTTCATTAAAATAGGTACATCAAATAGGTAAATCTATTGCTCGGTGCTTAGTTAAATTAAAGTAATGAAATTAAATACATTGTGCATTACATATCCCAAAGTGAAAACAAAGTTATAAAATCAATGCCATAAAATTGATTGCTTGCATTTGAAGTTAACATTTATCATCATTAGGGGTTCAAATAGGATTAAAATGATTATTGGTGTATTCTTTGTAACACTTGGATTTTATATTATAACTTCATCAATCAAAGTTGACAACATGCAAGCGCTAAGTAGGTGCAACAATGAGGGTGTAAGTAGGTAGGTTTTGTCAAGAGGTAAAGGTTTAGTGGAAAATAGATAAAGGTTTTGTCAAAAGGTAGTGGTTTAACTAGGAAAAAATAAAGGTTATGTCAAAATGCAAAGGTTTAGCTAGGAAATAAAAAAGTTTTGCTCAAAGTAAAAGTTTAACCAAGAAATAAAGAGATTTTGTTGGGTTAGGAAAAAATATAAATTTTGCCAAGAGTTAGAGGCTTAGTCGAGAAGAGATAGAGTTTTGCCAAGAGATAGAGGCTTATCTAGGCAAAAATAAAAGCTTTGCCAAGAGAAAAAAAGTTTTGTCACGCAAGGATGTAAGTCTTGTTGAGAACTACTGGTTTAGCTAGAGAAAGATATAGGGTAGGTAGGGGATTAATTTTTTGTTGGTAGGTAAGGCCAATATGTAAGGCTGCAGGGTAGCTAGGTCAGTAAGGTAGGGTAACTAGGTCAATAGGGTATCTAGGTGGGAGGGTAGTATGAAGGTCAGGGTTGAAAAAAAAGGTCAAAGGCCAGAGCAGCCACACAAGGTTGACTGTGGTACAATGTTGGTTACCGCAAGGTCAGGAGCTGGATGAAAAAATGCAGCCCATTCGACAGAATGGCCAACTGGAGCTGGATGAAAAAACGCAGCCCATCCTAGGACAGAATGGCCAACTGGTGCACTGGTGGGTGCTGGTTTACTCTGGCCGGACAGTGGAACATGACCAATGTGGTATCTATCTATGAAGGAAGGTAGTTTGTTTGTTTTGGTTTGTACTTATGAGATCCACCAAACCGGGATGCTTCAGATGGTGTTCTTGGTCTCTTTGGAAAAGCTCTTGAGACACTTCTGCCTTCTTGAGAACAGGACACACTAGGAAGATGAACCCATCATCCTCAACTTGAAGAAACTAAACTAAAGGAACCATCCATTAAGTCCTATGAAAAGCAGTTCATTCAGCAGTTCGTACACAGCAGCAGGGTGAATAGGAGCTCCAGTATTTCACCAAATCCCAATATCCCAAGACAGGAATCTTGTGTTAGTTTCGACACACAAATGACACCGACCATTTTGGAGGCAAGAGCCCCTCTGTTTTAGTTGCATACCCTAGTACCTTAGCCAATTTGATACTAATTATATTATTTTCAGGAATGTTGAAAATTTTCAAAAATTATTTCTTCCAAATCAAAAAATATTGTGTAGGGTAAGAGTGGATATTTAGGAACATTTCATTTGTTGAAATGAAAATTTCAAAATTAATTAATTATTTGACGGACATGTGTTGAAATGGCCAAGGTACTGTGGGAGTACACAAAAAGAAATTTCCTTGTGTAGCCTCTTTGGAGGAAAGCTTAGATCTGTGAATTGAATCCCTCCTCAAAAAGGGCAGGCTGGGGAAGGGGGCTTCAAAATAGCCTACTAACTTTGCTATGTCTGTTGGGGGTATGGTAATCAGCCCTATGAACTTTCTGAGTATCATGATGCAGCATCGGTCCAACCTTGTAGCAATGTGGGCATTTGCATAAGGCATTTGCGCAAGTCATCACACTACCATCTACAAAGTTCATAGGGGTAACTAATGTCCTACCAGGCTTGGACTCAGCTACCCTGAGGTCGTAGGCCACTTATTTTCAGAATGTCCTAACCTTGGGGCCTTATACTACACAAAAATATTGGTTATAAGGTTATAGATTTTGCTTTAAATTGTGTCCTCTGCAGAAGTCGTGGCCAAACAACCCATTGGTTCCAGTTGGAACGAATTCACCGTTAGAGTACCTCTGTTCAGTACGTGACCCTGCAAAAATATTTCTCATATCCGAGTTTAGTTATTTATATTCTTGTAACCGCCCGTATAACTAAAACTGGGACTGCAGATGGGTGGGAGAATACTAATAGCAACTCACCAGGATCAATCAACAGCAAGTGTTAGGCTTTGTTGTGCCTTTTACCAGCTTCTATATTCATGCTGTGCAAAAATGTTGCGCCAGAACCAATTTGCTGAGCCGATCTGGCATGTTTTGACTTTTCTTCATCCAATTTTCTTTTGCAGCACCACAGCTGATCTTATTAACTAACCTCCTATTTTTTCATATCAAGCCTGGATCTATTTTTGCAGGCCCTTAGCAGCCTGAAAGTTTGGAGAGATGTCCTCATGACCGACATTATTCCCAGCAGCATCTGTATAATGTTCATTGTTTTGGCTGGCAGCGAGGCAGCTGGACATATTCTGGGGGAGAAAAAACCAACAATAAGAACAACAACAATGGCCGACAGCATTTTGTTGTCCACACTCCATTCAGAAGGGAGAATAAGAAGAATTGCATATGTCACCTGTGTGAAGGTGCAGAAGGGTACCAGGAGTTGTGCTCATTTGTGTTGAGTTCAGTCTTCATTGTTAGCCAAGCTCTTGAAACTAGTGATAATAAATAAACAAAGGGAGTGAACTTAACATACATTGGAGGGTTCATATGCCATTGTTTTGCAAAGATTGCAATGACAAGAGTTCATTGTCGTTTGGTCGGATTTTGTTTCAATCTGAAAAACTACCGCCAACCAAGTCTTCCTGAAAGAGTAGTGCCAAACTAGTCTTCCCTTCAATAAACCTCTACACGGTGGGTAGGTGCACATCATGAACTAACATCAAGGCTTTTGTAAGTGCTGTAGTTGGGAATCGATTGATCAGCACTACTTGCTGTACAAAGAATAATGCGTCAAAGCTTTTTCGCAAACCTGTGCCCATTTATTCATTTTTTTCCTATTCACCAATCATAGCCAACATGTCAAGAGGGAGTGAACACCTACCAGGAGGGCATGGAAGGTGCTAAACACACCCCCAATGAGCTCTGTCGGGCACATTTGTTGGTCAAAAATGCTCAGCCCTGTGGTTTTGTTGCAGGTTTTGACAGGTTTGACCTTGCTTTTATGCTAAATAAAAAATAGCATTGGTATTCTTCAAAGTTGAAATATTGATGGTTGGTATCCGCGCTTTTGTTTTTTTGTTTTTTTGAGAGGCCTTGAATTTGAAATCGTTGATATAGTAGAATAGAAATATAAAAGTCTCTTTGCAAAACAAACTGCATTAATTTTTGTGCAAAACCATGCAAGAGACAAAATGACAAGCCCAAAAATGTGTTGGACAAAGCTTGTTGGGGTGGGGGAAGGGGGTAATTAGTGCACCATGGTCGATCAATGGTGCCTGGACAGGAAACATTTTGTTTGGTTGCATTCCTGTCCCATAGCTAATCACCATGATTAGGCTATGCACCAACTATCCACATGCATCTTCCTAACTAGCCAGGAAATAGTTTATGTAATTACTATGATACTTACCCACATAGAGCATGCCCAGCAGCAACCCTCTATAAGTATGTAGCGCATCCAGTGTGTACTGTTTAGTTTCCCCCCCATCCTCACCCATGAACTTAAAAGATCGAGTGTAAAAGTCGGACTATTTAACTCACCACTTGGGTCAATCATTGTACTTGTCCAATGAGAAAGAGTCATTTATTGTTTCTCAAGATGAATCGTACAAAGTCAGAGACTATTTAACTCACCACCTGGGCCAATCATTGTAGTTGGCCAATGGAAAACAGTCATTTATTGCTGAGAAACACTTATTTCCTGATATGGGTGATCGTGGAGGGCACCCTAACCATGTAACCGAAAGAAGATTCAGAGTGATTTTCTGTAAATCTTCATCCAAAAAGTACTGTAAAGGCCAATTTACTGCTACCATTGGGCATGCTCTTACGGAGGTATTGGGTAATGTAAGGGGGAAGAAGGAGGGTGTATAAGGAAGGTGTGGAACCTGGGCAACTTGGCACATCTGAGTCTTAACTGGATTGTGCACGGGTGGGTGCTGGGTCACATCACCCTATATATGTTTGGCAACCAGTTAGAAAAACCTAACAAATCAGTGTTTGGTTTGCAACAAATTTTTGTTATTTTTGACCCACAAAATGGAAAAAAATTTGGGGGTTTTTTTTTTCTATTGTAAATTCAACTAATTTTCCTAATCTTTTGGAAAAACCTGCCAATTTTTTGATATCAATTTAGCCCTGCTAACAATCTTTTGTAAAGTAGCAACAACAGGAGGGCCCACTCCACCCTGGGTGCTTGGATGAAGATCATGATACAACATGGCAGGATGTGATGAGGTTGTTGGGCAGAAGGCATTGCTTCCCACCCCCACAGCCTTGGCCCCCAAAATTTATAGAAGCTTTGCACGCCACCTGCAAATGCTGTTGGTGTTGAGTTCAGCACTGAGCAGCCACCCTCACGTTCTCTCTTTGTAAAAACTGTACCTTGTTCAGTGCACCATATAGGTGGACAATTGCTAATAGGATCAGAGTCTTGATTGGTTTATAGGTAGGTACCTATTCATTGTTTGCTTGTAAAGATAGGGTGAACAACCTAGTCATTGGTAGCATTGATAAACCAAAACTGATTTTGCCTTGTTCTCAATAAGTATTTAGGGCCGGAACTCAAGAGAAGGATGACCAGATGAAATGATGAAACCCTGCCAAACTTTATAAAAAATATTCACTCAAGAACAGGAGAGAAAAAGAAACAAAGAACAAGGACCAAAGTCCAGGCAGGCAAAAGAGCCCCAAAGAGGTGAGCCACACGGAGGTAAGGGAAAAACTAAGTGCTGAAACCTCCACCAGTTGCATGAAGCATATCAATTAAAGAAAGGGTAGGTAGGCCCAACAAAGCTCCAAGCCTAGAAGAACCCTTCCCTGCAACAACAGCCCGCCTTGAAATGGAGGCAGCTTGCACTTACTATAATGCCACCAACACTCTTTGTCTATAAAAGGAATGCAAAACCGATAAAGATGTGCCCTTTGCTATCCACTTCATGTTAGCACATCGATAAAGAAAGTTGTCGACCTACTAGTGAAGACACCCAAAAACCTCCATGGCAAGAAGGAGAAACATGTACATTGGGTAACGGTTGTGATAAAGCCCTTCCTTCACCTAAATAACCACTATTGCAACCACCCCATGGGAAAGAACTGCTTGTGATACCAATTTGTTCGAGTGAAGTCAACAATGACAATAGCGATCAATGTGCAAATACCACCCGAAGATAGAACAATGTTGACCTGTCAACAAAAGGACTCAAAAAAAGACAATGAAAAAACATCAATTTGTTCTTGCAAATATGAAACTTTACATTTCTCGCAATGGATGTAAATGCATCTCAAATGACAGCATGAAATGAAATCCTTTCTCCACCATGGGCACAACAGAGGAGGTGGATTCCCATGGGGTCTAATGGTTGGCCACATAAGCAATGAATTCGACCAAAAATCAAAGGGTGAGGAGGCCTAACCTGGTTTGCAACATGGAGAAATAAACATTTGAAAATAAACATAAGCGTGGGATGATTAAGCAAGCAGATAACCAAGTTGTCACACCAAGCCCTACACAAAATTTCAAGTGTGCTTGATGTGAGTCAAAAGACATGTCATAAATGATGTTAAAAAAAAATGGTTGTGCAATCTTTTTGAAATGGTCCCTTGAAATCAATATGTTCCCCGTTCTGCAAGTTGCTTGAAAAGGGTAAACATTTAGCTATAGCCAAGGGAAGAAGCTTTTGAGACAACCTCAAATTCACTTGGAAGGGGAACAAACGCAAAATTGGTTGCCCCAATAGACTCCAAAAGGAAAGGGTGCAAATCCAACAATAATCTAGAAGCAATGATCAATAATCTTAACGCCCTACTCCTTAGGTAAGCCACCAACGCAATGGTCTATGCACAAATGAAGCCAATCCTGCCACTAGAAATGGGGAAGAAAACTTGCCAACGCACTAAAAGGCCTTTAAACACTCGAGAGAACCTAGGCCTAAAAGTTTTTCAAAAACTTGCATGAGAGTCGAATTGAAAAATGCAAGCTGATGTCGAAAGTTCAAGAGGGGTGAGAATGCACAAAACAAATAAGAAGACCTTTGCATGAAACATCAAAATAAAATCCCAAAAGCAATTTGAATATGTCCCAACTCAGGAAGCATATAAACATAATGAACATCGTCATCTAAAGAGTCTTGTCAAAAGGAAGAGAAGAACGACTCAGAGCCAAAGGGGACCCCTAGAACTTTAACCATAACCATGATAAAAGTTTTTAACAATGTGCAAAATTGATCAGACTTTGTTTTCCACTCACTCCACTAGGTGTCTTGATAGTGAGGGTAGATTAATGGGTATGCAGTCAGTTGTGTTTTTTTGGGGTCAATTTTGTAATGTAGTCAAAATGGCCATTATCTATAAGAAGATTTAGTCAAATTTGGCTATGAACAAGATAAAAGGAAAATAATTTAAGTGTCCTTCTATATTTTTGGGTGTCTATTGGAACCAAATATAGGATCTGGATTCTTTTTATCTTTGCATTTTATATTTTTGATTTTTTAACAAGTAACAACCTCAAAAATCACATCATATCATCACATTATAACCATCATATCAGCCTGCAGCTCACTTCAAGTTGTGAGTGTGAAATTTCGCCAAAATGTGAAAAATAAATAGAGAAATATTCTGTCACAATTTTTTATTTTTTTTCTTTGTCACATTTGGACTCTGATTTTAGTTTGGTAACATTTTTTAAAGCTAGTTTAAAAACTTTTTAGAAAGGTTTTTAAAAGCTGTTGCCATTTAATGCTAAATCCCCTCTTGAGATGCTAGCCAATGATGCAACATCAAAAAAATGAAAAAACAATCACTTATCATAATCGCGTTTTCAAATTCTAATTTCATTTTTTGGCAACATCTCACCAGTGAAAAAAAAGGCTGGCAGCCACACAGACTTACAAGGCCAAACAAGCATTGTGATTTTTAAGTTCACCAAATAGGAATAATGTAAGTTACTACTATAGGAGAACAAACTTTTTCTCGGTTGCAAGGAACTAACAAGTAACCCCCATGGCCATTGCTATCATAAACAGAATGATATTTGGCATGGACCACCAGCAGAGCCCACTACTTTTGTGCAACAGCTTGATAGGCACACACACACTCATCTTGCTTTTCATGGTTGGGATACCAACCAATCTTTGCTTGAGTTTATTGGATTTTGATGTCGAAGAGTTTCATGCAAGTGATCTCTAATTCTGCATATAATAATAGACCGTCAAAGTTTTATCATTCTCAACATGGAATTCTCCTTTCTCACATTACATATTTTGCTGCATACCAATGACTAGGGGTTAAGTATAGAGACTCTAAACATTTCAAATCATAAAATCCAGGAACAACCTCATTGTGCATTACTCCATGCTGCTAAGTTGACCATTTTTCCAAGGGTTGGGTACAAAAAAATCTTACCTTGCGTGAACCAGCACCTACACTGGAGCCATCATGGTCGTCAAAACACAAAAACCCTAAAAATTTTTTGTTGAGTTGCTTCTAAACAGTCTCTAGACTAAATCTGGGTCTCCAATTCCAAATTGATCACTTCCTGGGTTGAATATAGCCTCTAAGATGCCTCATTCAAGAAGCGTTAAAGACCTACCAAAAATGCTTTAGCGTGCCAAAAAATTCACCCCAAGGATCCTCCCATGCAAGACTTGGTTAAACATGAAGACATAGCTAGCCTTCATCAGCTTCCACCCCCCAAACTGATTGGCTTCAGGATGCTGGACTAGCAAACAGTAATGTTACTGGAATTATTAGTTGTTGCCTACCTACTTACATATTATGATTCTAATGATTCTTCTTTGTATGAGTTGAACCTTGCACTATCTTGCTAACTACTCACAAGGTGCTTTTTTTTGTATGTGAAGGGTGGTGCCCCATTACCAATAGGATTCCATGTTTTAGTAAATCATGGGTCTCAGTTCTGTTTTCTATTAGTGAGTTGGATGGAGGAGCAAAATAAGAGCAGAGGAAAATGTTGAATTTTGGATGGCTGAAAATCTCCAGTGCAGGTTTTTTGTTTCCTTCATAGTATTTGTGATGTAGCTGAACTGGTGATCATCCAGAATGCTGTTTAGCCAAATTTGGCTACAAATAGGATATGACAGTAAAAAAGTTTAAGATTTCTTCATATTTTTGGCTACATGCTAGAAGTAAAATAGAGAAATCTGGTGATATTTTTCTTCTATAAAAACTGTAGAACTTTGGCAACAAAAAAACCAAAAAACACATGTATTTTTTAGCCATTAAAAAAAAGGCTGGGGCTCCAACTCCAATGGGTTAAATTTTGGTCAATTGGGTGTCAATGTAGCCCAGCCTTCTTCATTGATTTGTTGCAGATGGTAAGTGTGTGTGGCTTGACGAGCTCAAGAAAATTTCAATGCTGGCCCCAAAGTAAAATCTAGGTAGTCTGCTTGGGATTACCAAAGAAACCAACTAGGCTAGCAACTTATACCAAAGAAGAAAAGAAAAGCAAGGAAAAAGGGTAAGCCTGTTTGTTGTTGATGCAAGCTAATCTGGGCCTCCTCTACTTCAAAATGTTGGAAGAATGATCTTAAAGAACTGGTCACAAAACTTGAAAAGCTAACAAATTTGACCCCATCATCAATTCCTGTATGTAGCTAGCGTTGAGTAGTACTAGAGTCTGAAAATTTAATCTTGCAAAAGTGGTGAATTTTTGTGTGCTGAAAACCCACATTTTACAATTACAAAGTTACTTTTTTCTGAAGTTTTTTTCTTGGGAAATAAATCACAAAATAGAGAAAATTTGCCACCAAAAAAAAAACCCCCAAAAGATGAAGACATGCTCTAAGGGTGTGCTTTTCACATTTCCACCCTTTTATTCTTCAAAGCCATGTGATAATACTCTCTTATTATTTACCTTTTCTTTTATGGTGATCATGAGTATCCCAACAGCACCAAAGCATGCGCGCACATGCTCATCTCCCTTGGTCACATACATATGAATCCCACAAACCCTAAGTTCTAACCACAAGTTTTGCACTACCCCGGTAGGTTCAAAGTGGAGTCATCAACTTCCTCTAAACATTGATTTCTCCAATGAAACTCATCCATGGATTTCTGTGTGATAGAAGCAAAATTGGATGATCTGGGTGGTCTCATCATAGATTAAGGAAGATGGTCAAGCAACTCCATCATGCCATTGGGGCACTCTGGGCCCCTAGAGGCTATCAATTTGCCATCAGAATTAACAAAATTAGCTATGCCCCAATTCTAAAATCCCCTAGGTTCCCCTAAACCCTAAACCTTTTTTTAGGGCCTCTTACTTTAGGAATGCCCCCATCCTGTGCTGAAACCATGAGAGCATGTTTCCCTAGAGTTTCTGACCACCCTAGGGTCAGCTTCCACATTGAAAAAAACATAATTCAATTTATTTCTAAAAATCAATTCATTTTCAACATTTTGGAATTACTATCATGATCAACAATCTACAGTGATATTGTCATATGAGTAGTGAAATTATTCATATTGTAGCCTATGATACCTATGATGGTTCTCAACACCTCAGCTCCATATTTTTACAAATTTTCATTTCTATACTTCAAGGATTATTTACTGACAAAACCAACCCTAGGGTAATGTAACCCCTGGCTTGCAAGCCGAGGCCAAAAACTAAAAGGAGGCATGCTTTTTCAACCTCTTAGTTGTTAACTAAAATTAACATGTAGGTAACATGTCATGGATGGCTATGGAATACCAAAAGGGTCATAGCCGTAATAATTTGAATTTGGACTTTAGGATAGTTTTGTTTGGCTATGAGAAAAATGGTCCCACAAACAAGTATTATACATCCCAAAACATAATGAGTAGCTTAAGGTTGAAATCTTGGTTTAAACTTAGAATCTTTTCTAGCACTTTGGCTTATTGCTAGAATATTTTTGAAACTTTGATGTCGGGTTGAAATTTATTCCAAGGTTAAAATCTTTTTCAATAACTTAACTTATGATTAGAATCTTTGTTAGTGCTTTGGTTTAGAGTTAGAATCTTTTTAATGCTTAGGCTTAAAGTTAAAATATTTCTAATGCTTAGGCTTAAGGTTAGATTCTGTTTTATATTTTGGTTTAAAGTTAGAATCATTTTATTGCTTTGGCTAGAGTTAAAATATTTTTAGTATTTAAGCTTAGGGTTAGAATCTTTTTAATATTTGGCATACTATTAAAAATAAATAGCACTAAGGTGTTAAAGTTGAATTTTTAAAAATATTTTGGCTTAAGGTTAGAGTCTATTTAAGCTTAAATGTTAAAATCTTTTTAACACTTTGGCTTGGGGTTAGAATCTTTTTATTATTTTGTTTAAGCTTAGAATCTATTTAGGCCTAAAGTTAGATTCACACCAAGGGTTAATACAAATATTTTTGTTTCATTTAACCCTCTCTTCATTTGGGGGTTAAAATGATTAAAATATAAGGAATACACTAACCGCTAATCTATTCACACAAGGGGATAGATAAAATAGTATGATGGGGTTAATTTAACCCTACATTGAACCATTCACATTGAGGGGATTTTCAAACTATGCAAAATGTTTGGACATCTTGGAGAAACTTAGGAATTGTTTCCATGCTGCCCCCCAAAAGTTTGGGCACTCTAGAAAATTCCTGAGAAGTGTTTTCCAGGATGCTTGAAAAAAAGATTGCCAGTTTGAGTTTTTTAGGCTGCCTGATAAATTTCAGGCAAATTATTTCATTTCAAATCTCATGCTGCCCAGTGAAATTACAATGTGTGAAAAAAAAAATTCATTTTTGCCCAAAAAATTGGGCATTCTGGAAAAATCCTGATGCTTGAAATTTTTTGGCATTCTGGGTATTTGTATGTTGCCCGATAATTTCAGGCAGCTTATAAAGGTTGAAGAAAGTTTTCATTTATTGCACTCTGGAAAATCCTGACACTTGAAATTTTTCTGGCAGTTTGGGGAACTTGTATTCTGCCCAATGATTCCGGGCAGATTATGAAGTATGAAAAAAGTCTTTGTTTTTGCTTACCTTTTTGGGTGCTCTCTCACATGAAAGTCCATATGTTGGGTGGAGCAACATTAGAAGCTCTTGTGAACATGAGAGGGTATTTTAACCCTTTGAAATCAAGGCATCAAACTAATCTTCTTATTTCACTCTAACTTGATGGGCAAATCTTTAAAAAATGAAGATATTTATTCCTTGGGTCAAGATATCTCCAACACATTTATCCCCCTCTTAATCTCAATGCCATGTTATTTGCCAAATCAGTTTTTACCCGTTTTGTGTGAATGGGATAATAAGGTCCTTTCGGCCATGGTGAACCAACACCCACATTGAAACCTTCACTTTTTGAATGAGGCCTCTTAGTGACCATATTAAGCCCAAAAAATGTTAGATTTGAACTCAGAGATGCCGATTTAATCTTAGCATGGGGTATTTGTAATATTTAGAAATAATTTAAATGAATTTTAAGATTTTTATTATGGTACCAACATGGGTGCTAGTTCACCCTAGGTGTGTTAGTTTATTCTTTTAGTTGATCCCTTTTACCACCTTGATATGAATCTAGCTTAAGGGTTAGAATCTTTGCACTTGAAGCCAAATGTCCTGCACTCTTAAGACAATGACCTTAAGACAATGACCTTGAGTTCAATATGTAATAACCCCAAGCCATTGCACCAAGAATTACATGTATTTGATGTGAATACATGCCTTCTTTCAAAAATAATACACGTCTATTGGCTTAGTGTGAAATCTAAGCCAAGATGCTTTCTCCCAAGACAAAAATAATTTATATATGCATATTGATCTAGGGTTGGAATGTTTTGGGGCATATTGACTTAAGGTTGAAAGAAATTTAAGAATATGACCTAGGGTTAGAATGTTTTGGGCAGTTTGACCTATGATTAAAATAGTTGGAACTTTTGCCCCATGGTTGGAACTTTTTTTTAAACAATTTGACCTGAGGTTGGGATCGCATACACTAGTATGACTTTTTTGGTATTCCATAGATGGCTTTAGCAAAATGATTGACAAACAGGAGGCATCCCAACATTAACTTTAATGTGGTCTCTATAATTGCCACTATTTCACTTTGAACTACAATAAACCCACACCTATTGACAAACAGAGATTAGAAATTTATTATTTGCATTTGCAGTGCCAGAGTTAAATTGGTTAAAGTCCTAGGGTAGTTGAGTTCCAAAAATACGGAGCTTAGGACAAGGCGATAGTCCAGTCCAGCCCTGCATTTCGGAAAAGTCCCTCACATGTGTGGGCTTTACACATTGTAAAGCACAAGGCTAAATTACGAAGAGCTTTCAAACCCCACAAAGGAAATAGGGTGCAAGGAGTGGCCTTCACTAAGACTCTGTAGAAGACCAACCCGGTTGCGGTATTCACTACAACCAGCAGGTTGCAGCCTTTAGTGGGTATTGGACTCTCCCAAAAGAGGTGGTGACACCCAAAGATGTTCATGTTTACAATGTTGGATGGTAGGTACTCAAGAGGCTACTGCAACCTCTTCAAGATATAAGGGAGTTCTATGGGGTATTCTTAAGAGGGTCCCCATCTGTACTAGACTAGGCTCCAGAGGGTTCATTCATCCCAATGTTCGCCCAGATTGCATGGGAGCTGGCTTTCCAGCTTCCGGTACAGTTTCTTTCTCAAGTCTCCTCCGCAAAACCAGCAACACTGTGAAGGTTCGTAGCTTTGAGCAATGTCTGTTCAGTAAAAGAGGTTGTGGAGTAACTTAAGAAAGTTCAGCTCTCTCTGGTCCCTAGCTTCTCCACGAAGTAACCATGTGGTTCATTTGGTTCAAAAGAAAGAATGTTTGTGTTCAACAACTGTAGAAGAGTCATGTGAGAAGGAAGGTCTTCAAGACTATGGTAGGCTTGAGTGGCAGCGTACCCTGGGACTAATCGTGAGACACGCATAAAAGGGAGGTCTTCAAGACTATGGTAGGCTTGAGTGGCAGCGTACCCTGGGACTAATCATGAGACACCCAAAGAAGGAAGAAAAAAGCTCGACCTAAAATGATGAAACCCTGGCAAACTTCATAAAATAAAACAGACACCCAGCAAAAGGGGAAAAGAAGGAACAACAAAAGAAAGAGGACGCAAGTCTGAGGAAGAAGAGCTCATAAAAAGCTTTTTGAAAAGAAGTGATGTCCCCACCATGCAATTTGTGCTAGGGATAGCCTGAGATCCAGTGGTGCTACCAACCACCAGTTGGTTTTAGTTTTGAGTGCTGATTTTCTGGTCTGCTTGGGGGCGGGTGTCCTCCCTTGGCTTCTTGTAGTGTTTTCTCTTTGAAATGGATTCCTCCATTTGTGCCCCCAAAAATTAAATAAATTATTTTATTTTATTTTATAAAAAAAGCACAAGGCTAAAGTTATCATGAATTGTAAAGGCTCGCTGTTGTGTTTCTAGTGTTATGGGGAAGGCTTGTTATAAAGTGTAATAGTTCATCCAAATTATTTGGTTTTTGAAAGGTTTGGAGTCTACAAAGTTGGGTAGATTCTCATTTTGGGAAAAAGTTCTTACGTTTGCAGGTACCCACTGGGTAGCACAATTTAAAAAAAAAAAATAGTAATGTAGCTCAACATGTAGGAATGCCCTTGGGGGAGGGTGTTACCAGAACCATGTTCATGCTTGGCTCCACCTTCCATGGGCCCCTTATTTTGGGTAATGCCCCTTTCCCCTCTCTCCCCACCCTTGGGGTGTTATGTATCACTAAACATATGCAGATCATGAGACATAGTAGTGGGTGGGTTCTTATAATGCTTGTTGATTGTGCTAATTCCAGTTGTTTTAAAAAATTCACAATCAATGAACCATTGGTTATGATTATTCCAAAAACAACCAAAAATCAACCATTTCCATGAAAGAACCAGTCATCAAAGGCAGTTTTTTGAAAAAATAAAAATAAAAATAAAATTATATATATATGTTGGTTGAGTTTTGGTTGTTATATATATTTTTAATAAATTATTTATTTATTATTTAAATCAAGTTTTTGGGATTTTTCACCTTGCCAGGTGAGTGGGTATATACCCAAGTTGATAACCAATGAGTATCAGTAGCAGATTCTAATAATAGCACAGCATTGCTTGCAAGTAGGCATAATTTTCCTCCTCTTTGTTACAAGGAATATTCATTCATGAATATAAGGTAGCTTCCAAACACATGGACTATTTCTTTCTTTCTATGGCAGTGGCAAGACCAAGCATTTTGCAAACTTGGAAATGATTACCAAGAAAAGCCGTGTGGGAAGGCACAAAAGGCACCTACTCATTATACTTAGTACTACTTACCCACCTTGATGATAATAAGACTCAAGACAAGTCCAAGTGCTACAAAGCAAAAGGATCCTCAATCATGTTGTTTTGTAATGGACCTGATGCCCTTATATAATTACCCCTTCCCCCCACCTCCCCAAACCTGTGAGTGCATTTTTTGCTGGTCAATTTGGTGAAGCAGGCAAAGTGGCAATCATCCATAAAAAGATTTAACCAAATTTGGCTATAAATTCGATATTGAAAGTAAATTGTTTTAAAGCATTTGGTCTATATTTTTGGCTACCTGTCCGAACCCAGTACAGAAATCTGGCAATGGTTATTATTATTATTATTATTATCAAGAATTTTTTGGCAATTGAAAACCCCGATAACCACTTCAATTCTATATTTTCAAATTTTGTTTCAGATTTTGACTAAATTTCGCCAGTAAAAAAACACCCAGATCCCCCAACGTCAAAAGAAAGCTTTGTTGGGGGGGGGGGGGGGGCCACAAAAAAAAGGTTGGAAAGAAAAAAAAAGACGGTTGTGAACCCACCGGGGGGGTAAATTACAAACAAACAAGGTGAGCTCTTGAAAGACAGGGGTTTTAAAACCC
>Ga0116227_10002259_pt1 | contig 43831 bp, 18 predicted proteins | sample S1TSphgellanicum_FD_89693 | JGI IMG/M metagenome (GOLD analysis project Ga0116227, IMG submission 89693) | Host-associated microbial communities from peat moss isolated from Minnesota, USA - S1T2_Fb - Sphagnum magellanicum MG | ecosystem: Host-associated > Plants > Peat moss > Unclassified... | reverse complement strand
TGTTCTTTTCCCTTTCTGTCTTTCTTTGTTTCTTTGTCTGGTCTTTGTTGTGGGGTCTGTTGCTAGCCAGTAGTATGGCTGAGTCTTCCCATTGCTTCCGGAATTGCAGCAGAAACTCAGTTCGTAGGATGGTGCTTGTCACCGGCCTTCACCCACTGTATGGAGCTGATAAAGTCGGTGGGGAAGTTGTGATAGTTAAGTCACTATCATACATACTACTGTTGATGGTCCCTGAACAGGTGTGAGACTGGCACTTTTGTTCATACCGGTGTGTGTTTTTCATTTTTTGTTTGTTTTTTGTCTACCCTTGTTTGGTTCTTTCTATGGCTTCCTGAGGAAGTGTTAGCCTTGCTGTTTCTTCTACATCATGAGAATGGAGATTTCTCTATTCTTATGAAAGATATTTTCAAGGCAAGTCACCTTAGTAACTAAATGAACCTGATATCAGAGTTGATCATCAAGTGCAATTTGAGTTCAATAATCTCATTTGGTGGAAATTACTGTTTCTGTGTTGTAAGCACCTGGCTACCCACTTTTGACTTATCAAGCCAATCACCATGCTTGTTTTGTTCACCGAATGACAGAATGCTGGAAACCTTCTTACAGATGCAGGTGTTGTAAACAGTTCACTGATTGTTATGTTGGGTTTGTGAAATGTGAAGGTGATTGCCCTTGAAGAATCAGAGGCAGACATACCCAAGATAGTGGAAAAAATGATGGAGGCTGAAGAAGAAAGCAGGAAGCAAGAGGATGCAGGAGAGAGTAACACTACGACTAGAAATGGTGAAAATGCTGTAGGCAATAAATTTCCTCTAGATGGGAAGATCCCAGTAGGAAGCAGAAGTAGTACCATTGGAGAAGAGGAGGAGAAGGATAATCCCATCAGACTTGTTGTGGGTGGAGTTTTGCAAAACAGTGTTGACTCTGCACCCCCAAGGCTACCTGTTCGTGTCCCTGCTAGATTGGAGCCTACATCTCGAAATTCATTCAACTTTCACATTGAAGACTTGGACAACTCACCAGCAGGTGCACCACTCAATGAGGTGGCTCCATCATGGAAAGTGGCAACAATTGCCACACAAGCAGCAGCTGACTTGATGCCTGATGATGTTGCAAAAGTGCTCTGGAATGTGGAGAAAGTGCCTGTAAAGGTGGGTTCCCTCTTGATGGCTTGTTGGAGGTGTTGAAAGAGTAAATTAATACTGTTCTGAGCTGAAGCTTTTTTTCTCTTAACCAACCAGATGTACTTGTTACTTGGGATATCACCATGCCAGATGTATTCTGTCAAAAAGTTCAGGATTGTCTTAACATGTGCTCCATTGGGAAGGTCTTGCTTTTATTACAGGCACTACTCAGCATGACTGGCTGAAGTGGACATGGAAAATTTTGCTATTCTTGTAGAGGGCAAGGACATACCGAAGTTCTTTACTGTATAGTGAGGATGGGTAGCTGATGACTGCATTATTGTTGGTGTGAGATGTACCAGGTTTCAAAGGAAATTGCAGACATCATACGGCTTGCCATCAGCCAAGTACAAAGGCGACAGGGGCTGTTCAAATGCACCTCCTTTAGTCGAATCAATGTTTCAAAAAGTAGCACTGATCCTCTCTCTGGTCTGTCCCTCATACCTTGGTTCCAAGTCCCTACTTTGATTTTCCTGGCAAGAAATAGTGTGTCCAACCTCGTGGCTATACTGAGTGTGCCCAGAGCATGAAGAGTTTCAGATAGAGAACTAGGTGGAAAAAGACATGGTGACATTTGGTAGTGCTCATTCCACTAGTTGCACTACCTTGATGTAGACATTGGTAATCTTTTACAGTACTCAAGCAACAGTCGGTTTAAGGGTGAGGTATCCTCAGACACCCTTCAAGGGTTGCAGAAATAGAAAGGTGATGGAAGTAGTCCAGACCCTAGATTGAACATTTTGTGCTCTGGTGTGTTTGCAAACCAGGAGGGATGTTTAAGACCAGTGTTTTCCTCTCTTTTCATTTCTCAGAAGCATCTGAGGGTTACTTGCATTGGTTAAGAGGGAGGGAACAAGTTCTTGTCTCCCAAGTGAACTTGCAAATTTTAAAATGCCATGTGTGTGTTGTGTAGGCTTGTATATAGGCGCATTTGGACCCTATACTTCAGAGGTTGTTCAACTACATCGCAAATATGGGCATTGGGAAAATGAGCAAACCAGTTCTAGTGGGCAAAATCTGGAGTTTTTTGAGTATGTTGAGGCTGTTAAGCTGACAGGCGACTTGAATGTACCAGCTGGCCAGGTATTATTGTAGTTGTTATTTGGTTTTGTCAGAAGTAGTTTGTTAGTCACACGTTATGTTTTGTTTTCCCATTCTGGCATTATTGTGAGTTCAATGACACCTTCAGTTCTGCATGTTGTATTGATGCATTGTCATAAATTTGGTCAGAACTGTCTTTTCATCTCCTTGTCCTTGATGTTCTTTGCTGAATGGAAGATGTTGGCCTATTTCTGACTCATATACACCCTCTGTCAGGAGCTGATGAAGAAATAAATTATTTTAGCAGCTAGTCACTCCAAATCTATAGTTAGTTGATCTTTGAGTGAAGCTTGTTTCTGTATTCAGTAGTATCTCTTGTGTTTGTCAGGAATGTGCATGTGTCAGGGCTAATCTTTGATCACTCACATATCTTGCAGTGTCTTTGGAGATACCAAAAGTTTATTCTGAAGAGATTTTACAGCTATGCAGTTATTGTCATGTGGTATTCTGTTGTGGGCATCTGGCCAAGGGTTTCCTTTAGAATATGTTTGAATGAGCAGGTTTGTCTTGTCCATGGGCAGGTAACTTTTAGGGCTCGAATAGGAAGTGAGAGCCGGTTCTCACATCGAGGAGTCTATCCTGAGGAGCTTGGAGTGGTAAGACTCTGAACTTGATTGAGACTTTGTGTTAGCTCCAAACAACAGGTCAATCTTTGGCAGAGGGTAGTTCTTGATAGGGGCAGCCAGACAAGTTGTGGTGCAAGCTTGGGGGCAATACTGATCATGTGTTTTGACTTTATGGTACAGGTGGCAAGGTATGAAGGTCAGGGAAGACTGGCAGAACCTGGTTTCCGCAACCCACAATGGATCAATGGTGAACTGGTGCTTCTTGATGGGAAGGTCTGTACTCATGGAATGTGCAAGTTTAGATTGATGTATGGCAGTTTTCAATTCCATTAATTCTCTTAATCTTCAGAACATTTTATGATGGTTTTTCTGAAGATGTCTTATTGTCTTTGTGTTCAGGGTGGTAACCACACAAATGGTGCTGCACTCGGCTTTGTGTATTCAGTTCCAGAGCGCCATTTTCTGGTGCTATTCAAGAGATTGTGCTTGAGCGACTAGATTTCAAGCTCAGGGTGGTTGCCTTAACCTTTGGGCAGCAGTTGTGTATGCTTCGCCAGAACCTTTTCTGTCATTAGAGTAGCCAGTTTTCTCACTGAAAAAAGGTAGAACAGATAGTAGAGTTTGTGATATGTGAAAGAGTTACTGAGCTGGGCAGCACTGATTGCAAAAGGTTTGACCTGCCTGCCAGGTAATGCGGTCTCTGTTAGCTGTGTATTCATTATATAGTTTGAAATTCTCAAGCTTTCAATCTGCTTGTGCACAAAGTTTTCATTTGGTGGTTTGGACAACTTTCAGGTTTTTGATCCATTGCCGGTTTAGATGCGGTACAGAAAATCACTGGAGTAATGGTTGGACAACCATTAGTGGGGAATAAGTCCTTGTCATGCTCTGGTGTGATGGGTTGACCTCGCTGCAAATTCATGGTAGACAAGGGAGCATTGTTGATGCTTGAATAACACTCAAATCAAGGACTAACACCATGAATTGACAGGTAAACCTTATGATTCCTTTCCTTAGGATTTACCTGGACTGAGGATGAATGGACTGGCTTGAAAATTTGCCCTTCTCAATTTTCCTAATGACCTGCAAATAAATTGGCCTTACTGCCTCCAAGCCAAATAAGAGATATTCTTAACAAGGCATTTTGTTGTGTATATACAAAATAAATTGCTACTGTATTAGAGCTGCCATATTGATAGTAGAATATTTGATCTAGAAGCAACTCAATTTTTTTGGTCCAATACCAATTCATGAGATCTGGGGCATGCTGATGATGGCTTCTTTCTATTGCCATAATGCCTTTTAACATATTGTTCAAGATCTTGGCATTTGTTGTGTTGTTTTTTTCCTTTTGCTATTGTTATTGTAAACAAGATTTGAAATTTGCTCCTTTTTTCAATTGTGGTGTCGATGGTTGTTTTTGTTGAACATAACATTGTATAATTTATATATTTTGTAAATGTGGTGAGAAACCACAGTTATTTTAGTGTCAAATTTTGCAGTGAGGCGGAAAATAAAAGTGCTTTTCCAGAAATAGAAAGCAATTTGAGAAAAAACATTTAATGGAAATTTTGTCACAATTCGATACGACTTTTAGTTTTTGAAACATTAAATCACAATTAATTGTTCTACAGACTGATTTTTTTTTTTTTTCTAAAAACATGTTTTCATCAAATGCTAAATCTTGTTGGGATTCTCACCAATTGATGCCACCTCAGAAAATTTGAAAAGAAAACCTGGTGACAGCATTTGTGTGAATATATTGCCCCAACAGTTGATGAATAATTATTTTAATTTTCAAAATCAAGTCCTCCAGTAAAAGTGGTAATATTGGCACAATATGATGCCAAAATGAAAGTATTCAATTATTATGACTAATTACTGCATTTTTTTTATGTCCATGAAAACATGCCATCAAGAAGTATTGCACAATTTCCTTTCCTCATCATAGTTCTTGGTTGCAAGCAACATGGATTCCACTCAATTCAACAACATAGTCAAATGAAATGACATTGGAGCTCTTGTGAAGTTCAACTACATTAGCAATTAATAAATCACCTATTTATTAGATGCAAACTTTCATATGTGAGGACCTATTATGGATGAAATTACATGAAAAGATGTGAATAAGGCATTGACTTGGCCTTAAGACTTAGCTCCATTAAAATCCATTTAGATCTAAAATTTGGTCAAGATTTTACATTGATACTAAGAATTGACTGGGATGGATGTGATCTAAATAAATCAAATGTAAACAAAATTGAATTGAAAATAATTCAAAATTATATCAAAATCAATTTTAAAATGTCATTATGATAAATGTATTATATTTTAAATTTTTTTATTAAATATGTAGACCAAGATCACACCACAACGGTCATAGCTTAAACAAATTCAAATAGATGACTTGAAAAATTCAATCATCTATTCATTCAAGGATTGTGTTTCTTCTTTTTTCGGGTACAAGATGATTAGAGAAACATGAGCACCCCCTTCAAGACCCCTATGATTGCACCCCTTCACATGCCCGCACTCCTTCCCCCATTAGGTGTTGGCTTTCATATCCTATTAAAACTATGAATTCCATCCATAGAATATTGAAGAATGAAAAAAAAAAAGAAAAGAAACCCTAAATACAACATATACAGTTGTCTCAAATTTTTAAAAAATTGGCATTAACAAGGAAATTTTTTAAAAACTTTTGACATTCAAGTAGATAATAAGTATCTATTTGTATGAAAAAAAAGAGGTTGCATGTTTTTGTAATGCAGTGGTAGTTTGTTTGTTAACATTACAAGCTAATGTTATGTTTTGAAGATCTTAAAGCATTTTTGTTGGTTGGGTTGGTATCAATATTTATTACATCCATCATCGAGATTCAACATTTTTTCATATTTTGGCAAAGAAATTGAAAGAAATAGTGAAATTCAATTTTTAGTGTAAATTCGACTTTTTTTCTATTTTTTCTATATTAAATTTCACCAAATTTTTATATCAAAAAAATTAACATTGTAAAGATTAGGTGTGGATTTTAGTATTTTCTTCCCAACCTATAAACATGAATCTTAGACAATATTCTATTGAAATACCTTTTAAATCTTGACATTTGGGCCAATCAATGACAATCATTTTGCTAATATTGTCCTTAATAATAGCAAAATATCCTACACCAAAGTGTGGTGCCAAAAGATCTTTTTAACTGAATGCTTATGTTCCATCATCAAGTGTTATAATGCTTTTTCAAGTATTGCCTTGGCGTCTTAGTTTTCCAATAGTTAAATGTACATGTCTTTGACAAAACCCTTAACCCATTTTCACCTTACCCTTGTGTTCCTTTTTGAATATTTTCTTTGATGAAGTTTAGCCCAACATCAATGTTCATGCTACATTCATAAGGATTACAAATGTCATTTGGATCTAACCTTAACACATTCCCTTTGTGGTTAGCATTAGATTGGGCCTGAAATTTAAACCTAGATGTCATAGGGGGCTTCTCATTTAAGCCTTACAAGGCACACAATTATATTCCCATATTTTTATTGGATTGAAGAGATAAATGCAACATGCATTCATCATGGATCAAATCCATTTGCCTCATAATAGATCGTAGAATATCAATACAAGAAGATAATTTTCATGTAGATGTTTCAAAGCATTTCACATGCTAGTTTTTGTGATTTAGCTTATGGTTCATGGAAGGAATAAAAAATAAAATGGCTTCAAAAATTTGGAAGCAAATGTGATTGAATGTCTTTATACTACTCATTCAACTAAGACCTAGGGGTGATCACATGCTCTCAAGTTTACCTCTTGATATTTTGAAATTATGGGCATGAAAAATGTGACAAGGTGAAAAAATGGGGCAAAAGGTCGATTTGGGGGGGTGAAGGCTACAATAATATTCTTGCATTGCTTGCATTACCAACTATGAGAAAATATAACATTAGTTGATGACCACCTATGTAAGTGGCTAAATATCATAAATAAATCTTATATATTAAAGCAACAATGGTGTCTGTCTGTGTGGGCAGTGCCTGAAAAAATCTTCTAATCATTGCCCGTTCCCTGTGGGGCTTCCCCAGATGTAACTTCCCTAGATGTAACTGACTCCAGAGAAAAAAGAAATCGGGGGCAGTTTGATTTTTTGAGGCAAAAGATTTGGTAGACCAAAAAAAAAATACTTAGGCCTTGGATAGCCCAAAATTTTTTATTTTTTTTGTATTGACCAAGACTACCTTTTTTTTCTTTTAGCTACTATCCGTCCCGATTAAGGGGACGGATGAAATGTCCGTCCGGCTTGATGACAGGACGAATTTAGGGAAAGACCAGAAAATAAATATTTAGGCCTTGGACAGCCCAGAATCAATTTTTATTTTTTTTTGTATTGACCAAGACTGCCTTTTTTTTCTTTTAGCTATTGTCCGTCCCAATTAAGGGGATGGATGAAATGTCCGTCCGACTTGATGACGGGACGAATTTTGAGGAAGCTTTTTTTCTTTTAGCTACTGTCCGTCTCAATTAAAGGGATGGATGAAATGTCCGTCCGGCTGGATGATCACAAAATAATAATAAAAATAGAAAACACATAGAAATAAAAAAATAAAAAAGTTAAAAGTTTCTAAAAAAAACTAAAACGCGAACCAAGTTTAAAGAAACCGAGGGACTTCACAGTGGCCGAAGGTCACGGGCACCCACTCGTCCTACATGATGTGTTGGTGGGTGTTGGTTCACTCTATTTGGCCTTACCCAATTGAATCTCTTTTTCTTTCTCTCTACATGTGCACATGCTTTGCATTCCACAATTCATGGACTTTGGGTGTCTCGATAGGTGTTTCCCACATATTCAAGTTTGTGAACATTGAAGGGTCTTTGTTAAAAAATTCAAGTTTTAATTTTTTTTAAATAAAATATATATTTGTGAAAGCGAGCACACATTTGATATGCACAACACTTTGAGTTTGAATTTTGAAATCCCAGTTTTTGTCTGTCAATAATTTGCTATCAAATTCATATCAATTTTGTTTTATAGGTTTCCAATGAGGAGAGAAGCCAAGGATGATTATGTTTGCAATTCAACCCAATACTACAAAATACAAGCAAAATAAGTTTGTTTTGTGATACTCAAATGTACTACTTAATTAGTGTATTTGGATTATACATCAATGCTTTGAATATTATATAGCGGAGTTTCAGATACATTTTGTTGTTTACACATCTTTTGACTACATATAGGGAGATATAGAGAAGAAAATCCCAAAGTCATGTTGAAAACTTCCTATTCAGATGGAGGACTCAGATTCAGATGCCAAAAGTAAGAAGGTGCAAAAAGTGAGGCCTTATCCAAGTTCCAGCAGTGCTAGTTCATCTGATGTTGAAGGAGAAAACACAAGCTTTAAACAATATTCTGCATTACTGAAAAATGGATTCAAGAAATTGAAGCTTTTAGATAGAAAAATCGAACCATGGGAACATGGATTTGTTTCATCCCCTCCTCCCAAAATCAATATAGAAAAATATTGCAAGGGCTGTTTGGAACAAGAACATCCACAACAACACAACAAAAATTGTCCAATTCAAGTTGATGAATTCCAAAATGGACATACTACAAATAACATGCCTCGGCTTTTGGAGAAAACCCATATGTTGGAATTTGAAAATAAAACTACTTGCGGCAATACAATTTTGTTTCCTACACCAAACTTTTGCCCCATGAGTTTGCCAAAAAAGAAGGATTCCATGATGACTCCAAAGTTTATAACACTAGAACCAAGTCAAGTATTGAAGCTTAGTGTGCTTGGTAGTTTGTCCAAGAAACCTCTATTTGAGGATGATCAAAAGGTTATAGAACAAGAATTGTTAGCTCAAAATAAAGATACCCACAATTATGCGGATCCGAATAATGAAATTAAAAAAAATCATGATATATTTTCAGTGCCACAATTGGGGCAAGAATTTCGAAAGGTTCATGACCTAGATGAGAAGGTTCCCAAAAAAAGAAATGAGTTACTAAAGATGTTTAGCAATTTGCATGACATAAAATCCATGGGCAATGTAAATCAAGAAGGATACTTAGGCTACAAAAAGGCAATATTAGGGGCTCAAAAAACTGACAATCATAGGATTGAGGATCTTGTCAAGGAGAATCAAACTTGTGGTGAATGCCTTTTACGACCATTACAGCCAGACCCTAGAGATGTTGCAGTTTCTCCTAGGGATCAAGAGAAAGAAAGTGAAAGGAACAAAATGTTGAAGACGTTACAAGATTTACGCAACATTGAATCCTCCTCTAATCAATATGAAGAAGCAAATGTTGATGGACCTCTAGAAATACTCCAAAACATCAAGTCCTTTGGCAATTATGGCCAAGAAGCAAATCCTAGATACAAAGAAATATCCCGGTTCATATATTAACAAACTCCAATTTGAATATGTGCTCTAGCTATTGTCATCTATGTTTGTATGGTATAATATTATGGTGGTAAAGCCCATCTTTCAAAAATTCTAAGATCATGAATATTCATTAGGTTATGATGTTGATTTTGACCTATCAATGACCCGTTAACAAATATCTTTGGATGTTGTAGACCAAGAAGAGACAATACAAACATTGGTTACAATCGTGCACAACCTCATACTCCAATACATCAGGTAAGTTTTAATTTCCCATACATGATGAACTACATGCATGATTACATCTTCTAGGTTTGTCGAGATGAATACTACTAGTTTTCAACAAACGTTCATAAAGTTTTGGCTTAATGTCATTATATGCAACAATTGTTTTTGGCTCTTCAAATCCGAGAGCAACACATTTGCTACTTCACTACTTGCATTGATGTCTATTGGTTGGGGTTAGGAACTTGATGATGTTGGGTCACCAACAATGCATTCAATGCAAATGGATGGCGATGATGCCAACAATCAAGAGTAAGTTTTTGTCAAACATCCAATCTGATGCTTGGAACATAATATATAATTTCACCCAAATGGTATTTTTGGAACTTTTGGCTTCTTTCAAGCCATACACTAACGACCAATAAATCAATTGGTTTTTTTTTCTTGATGTCATTGTATTAAGTTTTTCATATGGTGACATGGGTTGCTGTCTTGTTAAGGGAATTGCCCTATTTTGCTCGAGGGTTTCCATTTGAATATTATGCTAGACATTCTTTTGGTGATCAGCCAAAAGGATTTTGGCCAAGCCCAACATATTGGCAAAAAGTCCCAATAGAAGAGTTAGTACAATTTTCCAAGGTGATTGCCCATCATCCACCATGTGAACAACAAACACATTCTCAGCTTGGATCTTTTCTTCAACAACCATGATGGACACCACTTTATCACTTTGAGCACCAAGCTTTAATTATGTGCACACAAAAATGGCTCATATTACAAATGATTTTGTTAAAGAGTTTCACAAGAATAGCAAATTAGAAAACTTTGTGCATGGCATAAGAGCTCCAACATTTGATCTGGAATTTTGAAATGACAATTTGTGTTACCAAAACAGGAGCCACTCAAGGCACCTTTGTTACAATCAGTGGAGAATAGGCAAGTGGCTATCAAAGTCTTTGCACGTACATTCCACATTCTATAAGTCCCTTTTTTTCTTCATGTTTTATAAGTCAATGTTTTACCTATGAAGAGAAAAACATGAGCATTAATGTATTCTAGCATGACCCAAAGGCAAGATTGTAGTTCCTGATGGTATACAATTGTTTGTTATATATGATTTTTGAAGTTGGTTTTTGATTGTACCACATGCAGATCTAATGGGCTATATGGGAGATTTACATAATTGTCAACAACCCCTTTATCATATGCATCAATTGCCACGATGTGGAAAACCCCTTTATCATGTTTCTCGTTTCTTGTCTGCCGGGATAATTTACCATGACATCCGTGATGAAATCTTTTGCCAACTATGCAAACAAACTGTCAATAATGCAACAAAGTGTTTTTTTCCCCCCCTTCATGATCTTGTTTGGCTAATTTTCTTTCAAGAACACCCACAATCAGCCTTTATAAAAATCATGATGGTCACACCATGTTTGGTATCAAAAATATACATGTCGAAGCAAAAAGGTTCATACATTTTTAGACATGAAAAAATCACATAAAACTGTGGGAAATGGTAATTGGGGGATAATTGTAGTAAAAGCAATCAAAAAGGGTGGCAAGCAATGGCCCTTTGTGCTACTGTATTTGCACCATCGCCAGCATTCCGACCATACCTTGAAGCCCACTTAGAGCAAGTATTCCTCTCAATGTATTTTTTTGGGTCTCCCCAAAACTACTATTTTATTAACATACCTCCACAAGATCTACCCTACTCAATTGCAAAATTTCTTTTCCTTCAACTTCATTGCTCGAAATATATGCCAGTACATTCAATAATGATCGTGATCTTTATTTTGAATGTGTCATTACATAAGACACAATAGGATTCATGTGAACTTATAAAAGGTGGATTTAGTGTAGGTGAGAATTGGAGCTCTTGAATGGATGGGGGCTCCTACCACAGTCCTAACTTCAGGGATGACAGTTTCTCCACCTCTTCCAGACTATGAAAGTCCAGCTGATTTGGCTCTCTTTTGTTTGGCACGCATACAAAAAATTGCACAAGCTGGACCACGACGCTTGCTTCCACTACCTGAGGAGATCGCTGCCATTGAGGTCATCTCAAAATTCATGTATATTATGGGCATTATGTGCAACACTCACAACTATAACCATTTTGCTTCCACATACACACTATAAATTATAACAATCAACAAATTGTATGTCACAATTTTGAAAGAAAAAAACATAAATAGTAGTTATGAATGGGTGTTGAAGTTAGTGATATTTTTAGGTGTAGGCAATTGCTTGCACATTATTGCTTTGCATTAATGTTTGTTGCACTAGATTTTGCAAACAATTCAAAACTAATATGAATTGATCTCATGATAAATATGTGATAGAGATTAGTGATGAAGTAATTAGAATTCTCCACCTCATGATTCCTTCACCATGTTGGTTGTGGTCTCATATTGGCTATCACTTTATCACACTTGATTTTGAAGGACATTCAAGAGTCTTCATGAAATAATTGATCAATTTTTTATGCTTTCTATTGCAGCACATGGAGTGCATAACTGTAAAAGTATTCATACCTGGTGGCTTGTGGCAAGTAATTTCATACCAATCCCTTGTCTCTCAAACCTAAGTGGGGTTGCCTTTTCTTAAAGATAAAAGTAAAATTTTGTGGGTGGCTGTAATGACAACCACATTCCCAATTAGGAGCCTAATGCATTAGGTGGGATGAAGCATCACCACAAAAACTTTCATGACATTGTTTGCTTTTGAGTGTAGACACATAATCTCCATAGCACAACGTCAAATTTGATCATGAAACTTGGATGAAGGTTCTATCCATTGATACAACAAGTAGTATGGAGGATTTAACATTGGACATAGTAACTAGTATTGGCCTTTTGGACACCAAATATTATGGGATCTTCCAAGTTGATCATGAGGGAGGTAATTTGTCTCATCTCCTAGGCTTTTAATCATGATTCATCACAACATTGATCCTCTAAAGGAATTGACCAAAAAACCTACTTTAAAACAATAAATTGTGTAATAAAATTTAATGGTGAAACAAATCTTTGCATGATTTGCAATTATGGGATTTTGATGTAGATTGGACTTCATGGCCATCATCATTTATCTTGTTGTTGCACAAACATTTTATATGATGTTTATGTGCCAAATGAATAGAATGCTAATTAGAGCATGCATGAACAGTTGAAAAATATTTATCCAAGAATGAATTTGTGGCTGAAATAATGTCAAGTTGGAGCCTCGCAATAACTATTCCAGATCAATACATAGACAACACATTCATGGCAAGGGGAGCAAAAGTATTTATCTGCATGGGACCCAATGTGAAAAAGGGAGGGTTTCGGTTTGGTCACAGTCTTTTGAAGAAGTTCAGCAAAAATGCAAATGGTTCACCTGAAGATTATGAATATGAGCTACTAGAAAAGTATGAGCAAATCAAAAAAGGGGTTGATAAGACCCCAAAACCAACATTTTTGCTGAAGAGAAACTTGTTCATTGAAGATCCAATGGCACCAATATTGAGCCCCATAAAAGCATCTGTTCTGGCATTTGATTATGCACAGGTATCATATTAGATCGTTAGACCTAAAACGATATAACATCTTAATATAATATTTCATCATATAATATTGAAAATCAAGTTGGTTTGAAGTGAACATTGAGAATGGCATCAACATTCTCAGATGATTGTGATTTATGGTTTTCAAGCTCTATCTAGATGAAGAGTTGTGCTCATGTGAGTCTTTGTGTTTGTGCCTCTTACTCTTTTTTATTGTTGAAGCACAAGCACTTGCTAACAAAATCTGGTATTGGGTAAAAAAACTAGGCAGTACATGATGTTGTAACTGCAAGGAATTTTGCGCTCAAGGAAGTGGATGCTTTAATGTTGGGTGCTCTTCAATTAAGAGTTGAACATGGCTCTGATATTTCAGAAGAACAGCTGAAGTATGTTTAAGGCTTTTCAAAACTATTCACACTTAGTCTATGAATGTTTAATGCAAAAGTTTGGAAGAAAGTAACATCAAGCATGACATCTACAAGTGCAAAAATCTATGAAAATGCATAATGTGGAACTTCACTTAGGAAAGTCCAAGATGGAATTGATCACTACCCCATCCACCTTAGTCATTCCATTACCTAAACTTGTTCTTGGTAAAAATGGGAAGAAATTTAGACACTTCCAAATTTGGACCAAGTGAGTTTGTGCGAGGCCGAGAAAAGCGGTGGGAAATAGGTTTATTGAAGACTCTAAAAGCATTGCCAGTGGAGAATGATATGACAATCCGGCAATGTGAATATTTGGAGCTACTCAAGACTTGCTGCCCTCTTTTTCAATCTAGCTTCTTTTTTGTTCGGGTACTAAATATTAGTGTCCTTTTCCACCCTATTTTCAACCAATTTTCACATTCTCATATTCTTTCAGAGTGTGCATTGCATAGGAATTAAATTATCACAACAATCCTCTCTCAATGTCACATTGTGACATTGAATGAGGCTACTAATTTGTCATGTAAACTTCAGGATCAAATGTGGTCATCTGCAAACTAGTTCCAAAAGAATATAATTGCGAAATACAAATGCATGCAAGCATTGAAATCCTTGGATATAAATTGCACAAGGAAATCAACTAGTATGGTCTGTTATCATCTCCACACATATTCTAATGAAACAAGTATCCAATTTGATGATGGGGGGTGCTATATGGCAGCAAAAGATTGACCATCGATTACCTTCTGAATTATATGTGGCAATTAATTTGCAAGGCATCTACTTCGTTCACACAACTACCAAGGTGGACATAAAACTCATCATAATCCTAACATGTTGTGATCATTTTGGTTGATCAATGAATAACTTTTGTTTAATCAAGGGACTTCGGCATATTGTTAAATGAGTTTGGACTTATTGCAAGTGAGATTGCAAAACGGAAGTTCATTTTTTTTGGAAGGAGATAGGAGCCAATTGTTCACATACGATATTTGGAGATCAATAGTTGGGGTCATTCACCAATTAGCTTTTCAATTGTGGCAGGCAACATGTATGTTTTCCTTCTCTAAATTCTAAATGCAATGCAAGCCCTTGTAGAATGTTCAAGGGACATTTTGAATATTAGAATAGAAAAGTTTTGGTGATCTTAGGACACAAAAAATGTGAACCAAAATAATTGAACTAGAGTGAACTACATTGGACCCTACATATCCCAAACTCAAAAAAAGAAGAAAGCTCTATTCTTCACTCTCAAAGGCACTTAAATACTAAGTATGAAGTGTGAATGTAAATTGCTGATTTGGTTCATTTTTGCTTTATAAACGTTAAATTGGAGAAAATTCAAGAAGGAAATTCACATTTTTATAAATAACAATTAAACATGTTAAACATTTATTGGAATCTATTTGGAATTGGGTACAGGTCATTGTGCCAAGAACATTGGCTTATTACTCGTCAGGTACAATTCTTTGAATTTTTCGCATGTAGGAGACCAACTTTCCACCAAGTTGAAATATCACTCACATTGGAGGGTCTTTTGTTTATCAAAACATTTTTTCCAAAAAAAAAAAAAAAACCCCATGCTTTCTTTAATTAGGGTGATGAAATCCTTCTTCTTTTTTTTGCAACTAATCAAGAAAATTAACTTTTAAAATGTAGGGAGAGGAGATTGCAGAGACATTACAATTATTTGTCAACTCTTTGACTGGAGGATTTTCAAATTCACCAAAATTAATGGGATCCCCAGTAAAGTCTAGTCCGCAAATACCTCACCCTCCAAAACCATCACAACCATTGACAATTTTTGAGTATAATGAGACCAAAGTCAACAAATTGAAACCATCAAATTCACTTGGCAAATAGAACTATGTATATGGTTACAAGGTTAATTTGAAACATGTAGGTTATAACTTCACAACGTTTTGTCTATTTGAAGAAACTCTTATGATATGTTATGTTGACTAGTGTGGCCTGTGCCATTGGCCCAAGTGTTACCATGTCCTCAACTAATTTTCCCTTCCAAAACCTGGTTTTTTGGAATTTATTTGAATTTTCAGCAACAGAAATCACTTTAAAATCAATATCTCCCACATTCTGAATCCAAATCTTACCAAATAAATTCCATTAAATCCTGCTCATCAAGATCTTTTCAATAACACCAAAGGCACATTCCAATTCCTCCAAAATTTTCAGCTATGATTTAATTTAATTTTCAATGAGGAAATCATTCAATGTTCAAGAACTTTTGCACTGCAAGTCCAAGCGTCATGGAACCAAGCCCATGCACCACTCCTCATCGAGAGCTTTCCAAAGACACCAAGAACGTAATCTGAAGCATCCCAGTTCAGTGGATCTCATAACTACAAAACAAAACAAACTACCTTCCTTCATAGATAAATGCTATGAATTCAAGAGAAAAAATTACTTAATAGACTTTGGTATTTTTAATTGGCTAGAATCCCACACAATCAACAAGTTGTGTACATAAATTCTTCATATTTGCAACAAATCCCTTGAAAGAGTGCATATCTTTTAAGAATATCTCCATGTGCTAACTTCTTTAGATCATCACCTTTTACTTCAATGGGTATTCTAGGCTTCATGACAATTTCTCATACTTGCGCATTTAAAATTAGCACAACCCCTATAATTATATTGATAGATGAAATAGATTAGGACATTAAGCACTTTTTCAAAGCAACTTCACCCATTTTCCATGTTTGGCCATCCAACAATGTTTCTCACATCCAAGATTATTTGTTTATAATTTCCCAAGCCTCACCCATAAACATGAAATTCAACTTGTATAAGGTTGGAGACTACAAATAGCAAACCACATGAACCAATCAATAGGTTTGGCCAATCTTAATTGTAGATGTTAACCTATGTAGGGGCTTTTGCCAATTGGGTTCCAACCACATTTGAGGGGTGTTTACATAGTATATTGCAGACACAAAGGAATCACAATTTGATAATTTTTACTTCAACTCATTTTTCATGTGGTTTTATAGATATGTGGTGAAAAGTTTGTGGTGGAAATGTGCAAATAAAGGTGAATAATATCTTAAATTGTCATTATGTTGCAAAATTGGTGCACATATGAACATTTCAATTCTCAATTGGAATACATTTTTAAATTGCAATTGTTCATTGCAACACTACAATGTGACAAAAGAAAAAATTATTAGTTTCAATGGGAATTTATCCATTATTTGTTTCACATGCAAAAAGACAAGCATAAAAAATAATTAATCAAAACTTTCAAAAAAATTTAAGTAATAAAGTCTAGATTAAATGATATGTAAATACTTGGTAGTACATTATGTTATGGTAATGTTGATGATTAGGACCTTTTTGGGTCGTAAAATGTTTTTCCATTGAAAATGTAGTTAGGTTCAATTTTGATATGATCATTCTACAAAAACAAAATGAAAATTTGTATATAATTGTCTTGTTATTATCAAACATATATTTTTAACGAGTTTTATAGAATCATTGTTTTACATCTACATAAAAATATAATTATGAATCAGTCTCATGATTCATGGTTTATGTTATTATTATTATTAAAACATAAATTAACTATATTTGATTTCTAAAATAATTCAAAATGAGTGAAATTTTATGTGATATTAATTTTGATATTATATATGTATTTCTAGTTTTGACTCCATTTACTTACATTGTACCATGCAAATTCCTTGTTCAAAAATATTAGTTCACAGCCATTTTTTTGAACCAAGCAAGTTTTTACAATATTTTATTGTTTTTCATCCAAACATGATGTGCAATGTGCTAGTGCAAATGCTCCTACATCATCAACATCCTTAACCCTAATCCCATTAATGTCAAAATTATCTAGGTAGGTATGATACATGATATTGTTATCATTCTTTACAAAGAAATTCCTTGTGGTTACAAATTTCACAATTATGCAAGGAATTCTAGTTCTAATTTATTTTATTTATTTATCCTTGTTTTATTATCCATATTCCATCATCAAAAGGTAATTTTTTCTTGTGACAAGAGCCATGTAAACTTTGTAAGAATATTTCAATTTGGACATGAACATAAACCCATTCTTAGCTTCATGGTATGGCCATCGACCAACCACACAAAAACACTCCCTTTTTAAAATCAATTATCATTTTATATATGTTTGTAACTTCATCATTTGAGAAGGATCAATATGAATAAACCAAATTAGATAACATTTTGGATGTTGTGTATTATACAAAAGGCTAAAACAATTACAATGAAGATTTTGCTATTTTTATTTTTTTGGAAACCATATTGCCTTATAATAAAAATTAAGTACTTATGTGTTACAAAGGACCTCTAACAAAAAAACTTTTGGCCATAGTATACAAAGGTGTTGAGTTCTTTCATTTTTCCATTGCATGTCTAGATTCCATGATATTTCCTTGTTTGTTTTTTTGTAAATGTCAATATTGTGCTTATTATCATGTATAATATAATTCATATTTTGATTTTGTTCAATAATATTCAACCTTTTTTGGTTTTAAAAGAAATTTGATCCATGCCTTATTTGATTTTCAACCATGGCACAAATCAAAGGCCATTGGATAGACAACTAACCTTTCACTATAAGTTTGCACCTAATTGTAATGAAGTACACCATTTTCTTATAAATAGATTGGTTTCAACAAGTCATAACCAATGTAACTAGTTGGTTATAGTCTCAATTATGGTTGATGGTTATTGAAAAAAATTGGCCAAATATCACAACCTTAACATGGGTGTGTGACCAACTCCTAGGAGAGACAACAAAATGTCCTTATGAAAGAAGTTAAATGCTTCAAAATGAAAATGGGTCATTACTAAAGCATTGTTCATGAGAAGTGGAATGGTTTGAAAACAATAACTAAGGCAAAAAAGGCACTTAAACACACTATGGGAATCAAAGGGAAGCACTCATGGGACTTTCAAGATGAACTCACACTTTCAGAGTTTGGAGTTCTAAAGTATCCCAAATTTTTGGGACAAAAATTCAGGTGGTAAACTTTATCCAAATTTTTAAAAAATTGTACCATTGGAAAACCCTCAAAATGTAAATATCCAAAGTGAAATTACATTTTTCATTTAAAGTTGTGAATTAAAAATTATGACCCAAAAAATGTTAGGAGTCAACTTTGAGGTTTCACATGCTCATGGATTCAACTTGAAAAACTTATCCTAGTCCCATCACATAGCTTTTGCATGCCACTCTAATCCCCAAATGTGAGGAGCTAGTAGGGAGTGTGCTTAAAGCTTTTAAATCTTTTACATCACATTACATCAAAAAAAATTATCCTAACACCTTGCGGCAAGCCTCTAGAGGTGCATCATTGAAAGTTTTATGTAAAGTGAAACTCACTTTGGAATCACACTAATGAAACATAGCTTGACAAAAGTTCAATTATGAACATGACCAATAGTATTGAACTTTGGATAAACAAAAAGAAAAAACCCATTGCAACATGTTGAATGTGATTTTTTTCACATTTAGTTTAGGTTATAATGAACTTTGTGAGTGTGTGTTGCTATGTGGTTGTAGGTTTGAATATTTATTTAATTCATTTTGAACTTAAGTGATATTTTTGGATTTAATTCAACTTGTTGGGTGGCATTAAACCCTTGTAATTGCCACCACATACTTCTAGCTAATTTTCACAAGTTTTAGACAAAATCATTAGTTTTTCCTTCATTTTGAGGGAATTTATTTACAAAATTAGATTTTGATAAACAAATATTGACCAAAAGTATCATTGTCGTACACAACTCCCACACATAATGACATATAATACATTTAGTGGAGTAAAAAATACAAAATAATAGCTAACAAAAAATATATAGTGGCTAATAGGTTCTCATTTTGAGAAATTCAAGCAATCAATATATTATTTTTCAATAGACTTGTCATATTTTTAAATTTAAAAGTTCAAGACGATGTCATACTTAGATGTAATTCTTGTTGATTAATATTATCCTCATATTTGGTTCCCTACAACAACAAACAACTATTTAAACAATGATAATCTATCATACACATTTCAATGTTCATATTATAAATTTTAATTCAGAAATATTGAAATTAAATTATTAAGCTTAATTATTTGAAAATATGTAACTCAAGTCATTGTGATATTAGATTAGTACCTACTAGCCACTAGCTTCTAGTACCATAAACTTTGATTTAAAAACATTGAAACACAAACTTTTAAGTTAGTAATTTTTTAAAAGCTTGAAAATGATCTCATTGTGAGAATATATTACTAAATCACTAAATACATTCAACCTGAACATTCATTAAGAACAAATTACACATATTAAGGAATTTACCCTTAAAGTTTATCATAGGAAGTTTAGTGGTAAATTCCACAATACTAAGGTATTGATCAAGCAATAAATCATTTTAATCAACTTGATGACTAGCTTTTAATGTATTATGTGTGGTTAATTTCATAAGCCACATCAATGTTTGCTTTGGCATGACTACCATGGACATCGCAAATTGTTATAATGTTTATTATGTGTGGCAACTTTGCATCATTGTGAACTCTTTCTCAAAAGCACCCACCATTGAAGATGCACCATTCACAACAAAAAAAATATTTGTTGCAACCCCTCCCTTATGTAGCTAAAATGTTTGATTTTACTATAATTTGATCAATAGTAAAACTTTGCACCAATTTCTATATATAAATGAATGGTGAGTGAAGTTCACTAGCAAAGAAATTAACATCCTAATTTTATTTTGGTAACTAAAAAATATGACAAAATTGTCATTCCCAAACCACCAAAATATTTTAATGGTTTTCTTTATGTCTTATCCATTACTAACATCACTACATATGTGAATGCATTCATGCATAACAAGTTGTTCATATTACCAATATGACATGCTTTGCACCCACTGAAGTATATATGTGTTCCAAAACCATGTTATATAGTGTTTTCTATAATTAAATGTAATTCATACATTTTTTAGAATATCCAAATATCATGATGCCACTTGCATTAGTTCCCACTTTCATTAATGATTTCTACATTGTAAAAATATATAAGAAAAAATAGATAAATTATTAATCTTAAACATCTACAATATCTAATAATATATTGTAATATTTTAAATCATTTTGTATGAGTAACTATTTTAATTATTTTTTTAAATATGAAATTTATACTAAATTCAAAAATTGGAATGTATTTTAATACTTAAACTAATTTTCTAATTTATGGTTGTGGAACATATTTTTTTAATTACACCATTACATAAATATCATGGCTAGGGAAAACTATTTGGATTAATCCAAGGTTATGTAGTGTCAATTCAAAATATTATAATTAAATATATGTTGAAATGTCTAAACACTATTATGCAACTTGCATTAGTTTATAGTTTCATTATTTATAACTATAATTTACACATTGTAAAAAAATACAAATAAAATTTTAAACAAATTATCATTTAAAAACATATACCAAAAAATTCTTATAACATTTAATTCATCATTTTACATGTGAATATTTGCAATGATTTTTATAAATATAAAAATTATAATCATTTCAAAATTATGGAATATATTGTAATAGTAAATTAATCTTTAATGATCATGAGTGTAATATTTGAGCAAGGATTGAAAGTGAACAAAATCCTAGTTGCCTACTTTTTTATTTCCTTTGTATGTTTATATATGGTTTTTAATAGTTCATCATCATTTATGTCAATTTCAAATTTGACTTTACCACACATGGAAAGGTTAACATGTGCCTTTTCATGTCCATGTTGGTGGATAGGGAAAAGGAATGAGGTAGTTTTTAAGAATTAAATAAGATAGTTTGGAAGAAATAATAATAATAATAATTGCTTTGAATAATAATGATGACATTGCATAGTTAGGCCTCTTGAAGCCATAGGTTCTAAATAAATTTGGAAAATAGACTCATCAACATATTATACAACATTTTTTTCACATATTTTCCTTGTAAAATCTTGATTAACCATATAATTCTTTTAAAAATGGAGCTCTATGTAGGTGTTTGCATATAAATAAACCTTAAAAATTTTTGTGATAATTATTTTCTAACATTTTTCATTGCAACAAAGATATGACAAGCTACCAAAACTTTCACAAATATTTTAAATCACTTGTTATGAAAAAAAAAAAAATCATGTTTATGTTTAAATATTCCCCTTGGGGAGAGGAATAGAAAAATATAAAGTAAAAATAAATTTAAATAAGTGAATTTTAAAATGGATGATTATAATGTTACATCACCAATAATTATTGATTTTTAAAATATTATGTTTATATTTTTTAATTTTAAATAATATTTTTAAAATATTGTCATTGTTTTTGGGTGGGCGTGGAATTTTTCTATTCATCCATAAATAAATAAGGAATGTTATATAACCAAAAAAACCTTGTCAAAGCTTCAATGAAGGTATTGAATTCACATTGAATTAAATCACCTTAAAAAGATTACATGTTAATTATTTTAAAATGGTGTAAACATAATTATTTTATTTTGTTCAAATTATAGTACATTACTAAAAACTCTTATATTATGTAACCATTCAATTTGTGACTACATGTAATTATTTGTGATTTGCAATTATGTTTTACCATTTTTATAATTAATAACCATCTTTTTAATTTTTAAAATATTATTGCGACTATGGTGCAATTATTAAATTGTACATCCTTTCACATTGACTAATTTTTAAAAAACTTCATCCAAGAATATGCCTTTCTATTCATTTAGTTGCAAAATTACTTGTAACATGTGTTATGCCTATCCATTTTAATATGTACCTTGGAGTGTTTTGGACTACATTAAGAATATATTTAACATGTAGTCAACATATATTAAACCTATTCAACATTTAGCCCATATTTAACATAAATTAAACACATATTATGAACATATTAAAATTAAAAATTCATTTTGACTTTATATTATAGTTTATTTACAAATATAACATGTTAATTTTAATGTATATTTTAATTCTAATAATGAGGTCATATTAAGATGATATATTTTTCATGTTAAACCAATATTAATTATTGATAAAATAATATTATCAAACTAATTTATTCAAGAATATTAAATATGGAATAGTTAATTAATTATAATTTATTTATCAACTATTTGAAACAATTAATTACTACTGATGAATTATTACTAATAATTAATTCGTTAGAATGAAATTTATGAATAATAGTTGCTCCATTGAAAACATTTAATATGTCTTAATAAGTTCATAAGTTAATCAAACATAAATTAATACTTACTGATTTATTTGACAATTTTTTCTTTTTAAACGATTATTGAATCTGTAAGCTATAAATAATTATTGAATAAATTAAATACTAATTAGCTAATTATCTCATCATTATTATTTACTAATCAAGAGTTATGGTAAATAACTAATAAGTATTAATTCAAAATTCAAAAATCTAATTATCTACTTTTAAAAATTAACAACTTAATTTATTTCTTTTTTAAAATTTCAGAATTACTAATTAATTATGGGTTTAGAATCGATTAAAATTTAATTAATATTCAATGAGTTATCTGATAATTAATGTTTTGTTATCAAGATTTATGGTTAATAACTATTAAATTAAATATTTTAAACCTATTAAATAATTATTAATTAGATATTAATGAGTTAAATTATTTAAATGATATTAATGATTAATTAACATTGATTATCAATAAATAAGTGAATAATTTTATATTTTATTAGTTAATATCAAATATTTGATATTTATTATTTATTTAGTTGATGATTAACATTGAAAATGTTAAATGTTAAACTTTTTTTAAAATATTATTATTACATAATTGGTTAAATTGAAAAATAAAATAATAATCAGTTAATTCATTTCATAAATTTTTTAAAAAATTATGAATTATTGAATTAAAAATTCCATAATTAGTTTCATAAAATAATTATGTATTGTTGGTGAACTATTATTATGAATGAATTGATTAGTTAGTGGAAAATATGAAGTATGATTGAATGTTACGTTTAGAATTAAATAATTAAAGAATAATAGGTAATTATAGGTAGGTTTGTAAGTGGGTAGGTAAGTATCAACCTAGCACACACCACTTGGGCTTCCATGAAAACTCTTGTTCTCTCCACTCACCACCATTGCATAATGTTTTTCACACGTAATGAAAAGAGTTCAAGACATTGTCCTCTTTTTAAGAAATTTGTGTTAGCAAATGAATGAATTTTTGCTATATTTTGCATGCTTGGAGCCAATTGATTCTATCTTATTGGAGTTTTATGGCAATAACTTCCATTGTTTAGTTCAAAAAAAAATTTACATATATCAAAATTAACTTTGACTACATACAAACTTTGTGATGTTTCAAGCCCTTGCTTTCAATAGTTCAATCTATGTTTAATGCTCAAAAAACCCAATTCTGAAACTTTTGAAATTGTTCTTTCCAATCAACAAAGTTCTATGTCCAAATGGAGTTTTTTTACAACTACGTATTTTGGATTGTAAATTGTTTTAGGCATCTTGTTTCTACTTTTTCTGAATATGAACAATATCATATGTCTTTGTGTTAGGCATACTGAGCAAAGCCAATTTCTATGGGTGTGTTGCGCACATCACTAGAACCCATTTCTAACCTTGGTGTCATTAGTTTCGTGCCTTCTTTTCTTCCTCAAAATTCATCATGGTATCTTCCAAGCATGTTATCTCTAGCACCATGCTTTCTTCTTCGTCATTTGATTCTGTCATTCCACCATCTGGGCATGCTACGAAATCCTCTTCCTCCACCTCACTGCTAATTATATTGGCCTCCACTAGTTGGTCCATTTCCTTGTTGTAACCAAATATTAATGCTTCATATGGATCATCCTTTGCATTCAAATATTTTTTTGGCCATTTCTTTTTTAGGATTGAGTTTTTTTTTTGGGTGCTTATAATCCTAGCATGTAATCACATTATCAATGAAATCATGTTTTGAAATTTTGATATGTTGGCCATGGATCGTTTTTAGGTGGTTGTGGCAAGCTATTCAAAAATTTCAAAATAAACATTTTGATCATTGTCCCATATACCTTGTACTCTTACAAGTGATTAATAGATGCCCAATATCCAACCTTTGCCTAAAACTCTACATTTACACTTTTTTGTTTTATTTTTAAAAAAATTTATAGACTAGTACGAATCCAAATCTAGTGGTGTTCGATAAGAGTGCCGTGGATATGGATACCATGACATGATGCAAATGAGAAGCTTTATCCTAGGTTACTTTGATTAAACCTTTCAACCTTAAAATAAATTAATTGAATGCACAAAATAACCCATGTTTGGGAACATGGAGGGTTGGTGACATATTTGTAGTTGTCACTCAAATTCTACATTTAAATCTAACATGACAACCATTGGTTTTGATTGGGCCATTTGGTTGCGACCATTTTATTTTGTTTTTTCATAGTTGAATGTTTCTTTTTTAAATCACATACTTTGAACAAATATTCATGTTAACATGTCTACTAAACCACAATTTAATGCAAACAATGGGATTTTGGTTTTTCTTTCATTTATCAACATGTCGTTGTTTTTTATTATCATACATGTTTCGTGGTTTTGGGGCCAACCTTATCATCTGATGATTCACCAAACGTTTTAACACTTTGTTTTTAAATCTTGTGACACCTAAACTTGTTTGCTTGCTTGCTTGAAGTTGCATAGGGTCATTTTTGGGGTTTCATGAATTTTGTTGGTAGCAAGTTGCCAAGGGTTACCAAATCCTTTATCAACAAATCATTCAATAAGTTTGCATGTGAAAAAATGTTTTGGAATTGATTTTTCAAATTTGTGCGTTCTTTGAAAAAATCCATGGCATATGTAAACATCATCCAATTGTAGTCTTCTATATCCTCCTTGGAAATGTTTATAGTTTGTTTGAGTAATGCAAAACTTTCTTTGTTTATTTTAACATTCGTCCATCACCATGCCCATTCATCTATTTTGTCAATTGCATTTTTCCATTTTGTTCCCCATGTTGTAATTTATAACAAATGTCAGAGGGAGATTAGCCAAGTGTCAACTTTTAGATATTCCAAAGGTTTTTTTGTCATCTCACATATTCTATCTAGTATGCTTGAGATTAATGTAGATTCAATCATAGATTCCAAGGTGTTTGGTGTGACAATTGGTGTCAATTTTCTTCTTGCCATTATAAAATAGAGGTTTAATGATTACAAACATGTGGTAAAGGTAGAAAGAATGCAAGTAGGTAGTACAAGTGGAGACAATGCAAATTAAGGTATAGATCATGAAAATTAGCTATAGAGGGGGGGTGGGGAATGCAATTTGATTATATAAGTGGTAAGAATGGTCCTAGATGCAAGAGGTTGAAAGAGTGAATGAAAATAAAAAATAATTTTAAATGGTATAAACAATGTCAAATGTCATGGGCTACTTCATATTGTTTCAATTCCTAATGGGCACATACCTCTTGGTGGGTCAATAGGTTTATATGCCATTGAATTGGATTTAATTTAACATTCTATATGGTTTAGATCTTGTAGAGCTTAATATATTTCATATTAAGAAAATATGAAATATGATTTGAGCATTTCATGTGTTGAATTTTTCAAAATAAACAAACATAAAAAAAAATTCACATTGTTTTTTTGTTTAATTTTTTGAATTTTTTTTTAGGTTGCCAATGTTCATGAAAAAGTTCATCCATTTTCATTTGTCATACAAATTGTCATCCTTGAATATCTTTCATCAATGAACACGTGGTAAAATATTCTTCCATGTCACCAAATATTAAGTCCCATGTGTTAAATAATAATTTTCAAATCTATCGTCAACATCAACAAAATATTCCAAAAAACATTCGTTCATGCTCACACTCACATGCTCACTAAATAACATCCCTATTATTGTTCCAAAACTCATCACACCCAAGTTGTTTGGTAAGGTTTGTTTTATTTGAATTCAAAGTGGTTAATACATTGTCCAATTTGATTTTTGATACAATGGAATCATCAATGCAAATAAGGTTTATTCAACAATTATTTACAAGAGGATTTATAGATGAATTGTTAATGACACCCTCTTGGTGGGAAGGGACCATGATGATCTCAATCCATTGTGGTGAAATCCTAAAAGAGCTTCCTAGAAATGTCACATTCTAGAGGAGTTTGGATGGCAAACTTGTGCACTATGGCTACAAATGCAAAGTTGGAAACAATTAATCAAACAAAATTGGAAACAATTTGATGCAAATTTGAAAAATCAAGGGTCATGACATAACTTGAAATTTCAACCTTAAGTTCCACTTGCAAAATTGGATGAACCTTTGAAATTTAACCCAATCACAAGCTTGAACTTTCAACAAAACAAACTTAGAAACTTTAAAAACCCTAACTTCATAACTAACCCCTAAACCCAAATTTTAGTCCTTACAAAGCCCACACATCAACATTTCAAACAAAGCCTTAAAGTCAAGTCCTAAATGTTAAACCCTAAAATTTCAACTCTTCAACCCTAAGAAAATCCCTAAATTTTAGACCCTAAAAGATTAAACCCTAAATTGCAAGTTTAAAACCCTAACTCTAAACCACAAACCCCAAAACATCTACCACTAAACTTGAAACCCTTAAAAAAGCCAATTTAAAACCTCAAAACTTAAATATCCTAGTACTTAACTTTTGAAAACCCAATCCTTAAATCTGAAAAGTTTAACCCTAAAATAAGCAATAGCCAAAAGAAATAGCCAATAACAAAGGGAAACAACATAGGGAAATAGCTAATAGCATAAGGAAATAACCAATAGCCAATTTGCACTCTATCTGGTGATTTAATGAATAACATCAAGTAATGGATGAGGGAGCAAAAGGAGTGAAAGTGGTGTGCCCAACAAGTAATATGGATAACTTTACTAACTTACCAGCAATGAAACATGAAACTTGCCCAGAAGAACAGACAAAATATTAGCTAATAAATCAGCTATCAACACACAATGCTCAATCGGAACTCATGTCAATAACAAACCTTACATAAACCAGAGAAGAAACCACACAAATCAAACTTGGAGAAGAATAGTTAGGCCAGAGTTAAGCATTACCCACCAGCGTGCACCATCCACTGGATGCTGGTTGTGGATGATTTTCAACTGAGTTAATATCTAATCTAACCTTGGTAGCCCATTCTGTAATAAGTAAGGCCTATATATAGGTAAATGGGTAGGAAAATAGGTGATTACCATCAAAGTAGACAGTTTATACATAGGTAAGGACTGATTTCAATACCAACTAGCAACCCAGTTACACATTCTTGAGTAAGAGGTAAGGGTTTAGGGTTTAGGGTTAACTGAGCTAACCACCATGGTTAGCTAGAGAACTGAAACCCAACAGAAAATTGTTTCCTGACCACTCACCATCCATCCATCCTTCATGGTGCACTCACACCGACCAAATCGCTGTGCAGGCAAGCAACAAAGTATTCCTACAAAACATGCAGTTATGGACCAGCTTGTATAGCCTAGCTGTGTTCAGCAAATTCAAGGGCAACTCAGCTTAATCTCACTAGCTGTGAACCAGATATGAAGTGTAGGGACATGAAAGCACTGGAGCAAACACATGATAACAAATTCATAGCTGTTCTAGTAAGTTGTACCTGTATGACAACTTGGGTGTCAAGTATGTGAGTGTCAAGGATGTATCGCATATTCACACACCAATTCATTCGTCTCTATGGAATACCAAATGTACATATATTTTGTTGAGTTGAGTTTCTCATTTTTGCTATTTTGCCAAGTGGACATTTCTTGTTTGCCAAGTCCACATTGCTAGCAATGCCTAGTCGACTTTGTTAAGATATCAAGTTCACACATTGCCAAATTGCCAACTCCACATCACCAATATTACATTTCCGACTCCACATTGCCTACTTCACATTGTCAAATTGTCTACTCGGCATCACCAGTGTTGTTGTTACATTGCTAACTTTTCAAGTCAACTTTATTTTGTGTGCTGCCCAATTCCTGAGGTTTATTCCTTGGCTGTGGAAACTTTTCATTTTGGTTCCTTTCGCTTTGGGCAGCGTTTGCTGGGTGGGGATGTGGGGGTGAGAAGGGGCTTCAATTCGCAACCTACCCTCCTATCTAGTGTATCAACCTGACTACTTGCTTGCTTAGGCTACCTACCTACTCACTTATATAGTGTACTGACCCACTTACAACATGGTCAAAGGCTCTTTCGAAACAAATTCAAAATTTAACCAGATTTCTAGGAAGATATCTATGAAATTGTCAAAAAAAAGCTTTGGCTACCCAAATGCCTTGGTTACCAACAACCTACCTACATAATTGTATGTATCTATATATACTTTCAAGAGCTGTGCTATTCATCGGCGGATTGTTTCTTAGGTTGAAATCCTTCTGTGGCAAGTGAAACACCCATTATCATTGAGCAAATACCAATCCTCACCCACCCTGCTTCTTGCCCGGGTGATGAACTCCCCAGTTGTGAGAAAGCTATGGAATAGCAAAAGCGGCTTTTGATGAACGGCCATAACCCATGGTGCAAGCAAATGAGACCGTGGAGTGGAGATGAAAAAACCTGCCACTGGAAAGTGTAAAAGGAAGTAGACTGGCAACCATGTTTTCTTCCTTGTGATCACTAAGTAACTAATGTGTGAATGTTTTGTACTACAGAACAGGTGCCTCACTGTCCATTATGGTGTGTAAGAGCGCCCGGTGTGGTGTGGGTTACCAGTGCAAGTCCAACTGGGAACTCTCACCTACCATGAAAGAGATCAGCACCTACCAGAGCACCATCCGTTAATGAAAACCCATTATTCATCATAACCAACCACAACTGAGTTTCCAAGGTAGCAATGGAGTTCCCACCTTGGTAACCTTTCCTGTCAACCCTCCTACTTCCCCATCACGCTACCCAGATAAATTACCTATGTAAGTGGATAGTCATGGTAGGTAAGTAGGTAGGGAATGTAGTCTAATATGTAGGTTGGTAATTAGGCAAAGCACTTGGTAAGTACTAGGTAGGTAGTTGCATTTGCATAGTTAGTAGTTAGTACATAGCTAACCATCATGTACATAGCTATGGGACATGAACACAGTGAAAAAGTGTTTCATGTCCACATACTTATACATCTTGCATGGTGTGCTGTGTCACTCTGGCTTCATAATAAGGCGGGACGGGCAAGGCACTTGTTACCTGACGCAAATGACTCTCTTTTTTATATTTGTGTGTATTTCAAGGGATCTTCCCCACAAGAAGAACCCTAGGACATTATGTTGGGGGACATCCTCTTGGTTTTATATGTTCCTGTGTTCCCATGAAAAGAGAGTGGTTGATGTAAGTGGAAGTTCCTGCACTCATGGGTTCTCTTGAGGTTCGGGAACACCCTCAAGCTCACACCGTTGGGTAGCCCTTCCTTATGAGAACCCACTCGTGCTAGGAAACTCCCCCTAGAAAGTTAAAGGATTCCAACCTGTATTCTTTCCTTCCTTCCTTACTTCCTTCATGTATGATCAGTAGTGATGAACTCACCTTTGTGATGACGAACATTATTAGCAATTGGAACTAGTTACTTGAAAAAAATACTTAACATCCATAGAGATAATAACGCATTGGTAAAGTAGCTGCCTACTCATTATTTGTTTTTATGTGGGATGTATATAATATGTGTCACATGTTTGACCTATTATCCATTATATATGCATGTGACAATCATGTTTGACCTGCTAATACTCTCATGTGCAGCTGTTGTATTATATAGGCTCACACTTGTGGTCCTTTCGAGCCTGCCCAACAGCAGCAGCAGTACATTGGCCTTTAGAGTACTTTTTGGATGAAGAAAAACACTCTGAATCTTCTTCTTTGGGGTGGTAAGAGTGGACACTTTCACAGTGCCCTGGAAGTGCACTTCGCAAGAACTGACTGCTTCTCAGCAATAAATGATTGTTTCTCATTGGCCAACTAAAATGATTGGCCCAGGTGGTGAGAGTTAAATAGTCAGTCTCTCACTTGGTACAGTCCATGTTTTCAGGTTCAAGGGTGGGGATTGGGGGCAGAAATGAAGCAATGCACACTGGATGTGGTAAAGACCGCTAGAGGACTGCTGCAGCTGGGCAATGCTCTTACATCCATGATATCTCCTCCTCTCAATTATGCACACCTTTTCTTATTGTTGTTATTACAGTTTATGTTTTGTCAGATGTTGATTCTACCAAAAGCTTTGGGACTGGGAGGATGGGAGAGGGGACAGAGAGGTTGTAGCAGGCTTTGGTCCTCCTAAGCTGACAGAAACCCAGGGAGAACCAGCTAAGTCACACAAGTGAGTTTGGACAAAGTTATCAGATTTGAAGCTGGGTTTGGGGCATGTGAAGGGCTTGTTTTTTGTTGGATGTTGGCTCACTCAATGTAGTCTGTCGAGACTGGTTTCAGCCCTGGACTGTGAATTGTGTTCTTCAACTGAGAGAGAAGAAGGCCTGCCAACATGCAAAGAAAGGCAGATATCCACTACGCCCCAAAAAAAGGCCATCTGACAGTCCTCACAGAGGCTACTGTGTGGGCAATTTGTCTAAATGCTCCTTCCAGCAAGTCTACTCATTTCCTCATAAAGCACCAGCTCAAAATTCCTAGTGTATCTGGAAGGCAGCTGATCAAGGGGAATTTTCCCTTTGCAAAAAAAGCTGGGGCATTTTGAAAAGAGGAAGCATTCCACCCTTTGAAATGATTTGCCGCATTTTCTTTCTTTCTTTGTTTCTCCTGCTACTCAGAAGATACACACTGGGTGTCACAAGACAATGAACAAAAATTCTGCTTGTGCTTTACACCAGGTAATAATGCCCTCAGAATGGGGTGTTCTCTGAGGGGTTTCTGCACCTTTGAGCAGGTGCTTATTTCAGGAACACACTACTCTAAGGCCATTACCCAAGACAAAAACCTTACTCTTTCAAAAACATACAGACCAGCTTACAGGCTCCCCAAACAAAATTATGCACTAAATAAACATACTACTTAAGCCCCTATCTCCAATATGAGAATGAATATAAATTGCAAACATCTTATTGTGCTAGTTGACAAAATATCATGTATATGGTATTGTAAGTCCATTTTTAATCAATAAACACATCAACACCATATGATGCCCTGATTTCTTTCAGGAGACAATTCAACAATTCATGTAAGGTAGATGCACCATAACTATTGAAATAAGCAATATGATTTAAAATAAGGTCTGATTTCTCTATACTCATTTTTTTTAAAAAGAAAATGTATATTAAAACTCAATCCTAGTGGAATCATGTTTTTTGAATTAAAAAAATAATAATCATGGTTTTTTTTTTAAAAATCACGATACGATTGCCCATTAATGAATTGTGATTCAAGAACCTTAAATTTTCATTAAGTCTTTGGTATAGCCAAACAAATTTACTAAAACCACAATGACATATGCAAAAACAGTAAAATAAATGTTTCTTAAACTAACCCTACCTATGTCAAAGGTGGGGCCTCTCAAAGAGTTGGTCTTACAAATTCAAATTTTGATAAGAATTTCAGATTTCAAATACTTAGAATTCATTCATGAGTTAGTTATACCATTGGTCAAAAATGATCTATCAAGGAGATGGCCTTCACAATTTCAAATTCCAATAAAATTCATTTCTTATTATGCCATTAGTTGTATTTAATTCCACTTTTTAATGCACCTTTAATTAATAAGGTACTAATGTTAAGCCACATAGTGAGGTCATCCACATCAAAAATATTTTTAAATCAAGAGTCTTCTCAAATGAAGGTTTTGCACAACACGACACATTGTTTTTGGGGCTCATATTAGGTCTCACTTCATGAAATCATGTTGACAATTTCTAAAATAGCTTTGAGCGTTTTTACATTTGCAACTTTAGTCTTGGGATCATCCCCCTCCCCCCGCCCCCCCCAAAAGGGGTCAAATTCAAGCCCAAAGTGTGGGGGCATGAGCCAAATGAAATGAAACACACACCAAACCCAATGGGAAATGTGTGGGGAAGAAAAAGGTAAAACTTACAAAACCCTTAAAGAGTTTTGATTTTTCAATTGAAATTTGAGGGATGAAAACATGTATACAGTCAACAAATTTTGTATTATTGGAAATATGTCAATCAAAGCTATAAGATGATTCATGTTATTGGGAAAATTAAAGTAAAACACAACTATCATGTCACAATATTATTCTCAATTTTTTTGGTTAATTTTAGTTTGGTAGCATTTTATAACTAGGTTTTTTACTAATTAGGCATGTTCTAAAAGTTGTCACCATCTAATGTTAAATCCATTTTGGGAAAATTCATTTTTTTTATTATTAAAAAAATCATTGTTTCCTATCTTCCCAAAAAAAAACTATTTTAAATAATTTGTCACAACCCTACTTTGAGAGAGTGTGTGTGAGGATGAAACTCACACTCTCGAAATTGGGACTTGTAGTCCTCTAGAACTCCTGAAACTTTAGAGTTCGATTGTAAGGGTCAAAACACCTCGCATTGGGGTGTTCTTTATATCAGTGGAAAGCTATCGAAGAAGTGTAGATGTTGAAAAGGGCTCGCATGAACCATTTAAACATTTGCAACACAAGTTATGGCAAAAAGAAGGGCCGATAATCAAACTAGCAGTTTAACTTCCGACCACATAGAGTCGAGAATCAACCCGACCCTGGTGCATGCAAGTGGAGTGCAATACACTATTGGAAAGCTCTCGAGGAGAGCTACAAGTTTACTTTAGACTTCATCCTGATCGGAGGTTTGAACAAAAAACTATGAACTCGCAAAGTTTCAGGACTCCTCCTTGAGAGTCCCAGGACAAAAAGCCATTCGGATGTAGGTGCCGCAAAGAAACGTAGAGAATATTATATGGGGGAAAGTGGTGGCTTCCCCCGAATCCCAGCCGTGGTGAATTGTGTGAGTCTAGAGTTGCCCATGGCTTGTCCTAGCACCAAAGGTGCTTTAGAAAATGAATTAACCAACTTGTTGGTTGGTTTGATGCAGGTTCAAATAAATATTTAAAGCTTGTCACTCTTCCTAGTCCCATCTCAGAGCTTCAACACGCCCCTTTACCCTTTCTAGTGTTGAGAGTTGAGAACATGCCCCGAGTTCCTCACAATTCTGCTGTGTGAGTAATTTAGACCCATTTTGGGTCTAACTAGAAACTTGGGAGTGCGTCATAATTTGTGGTGTTTGAAAAGTTGGGAGACAAAATGCCAAAACAACTTTTGAACATAGGCCCTAGGTGAAACCATGTAAACCAAGGTAGCCCCTATAATCCTAAGTAGCCTTTAGGTAGGTCTAGGTAGATGTAAGTGAACCTAGTTGGTATGCCTTAAGTTAAGTTAACTTACTTACGTTAAATAGGCTAGGTTGTTTAAATAGGTTTTTAAAAATGTTTATTGTAATGTGGTGACATGATATATTATAAAAGCAATTGTGATGCAATGATAAGGATTTTGTCTTTCAATGTGAAGATGAAAGGATCATACCCTAACACTTTCAACCTAAAGTAGTTTAGTCTAAACCATTTAGACCACCTAGCTTACCCTACCTACCTATATTTTATAAAATTTTAAATGAAATATAACAATCCAAAATGCACAAAATGATAATTAATTCATGCCAAATACAATTATAGTCATGTGGTACTTACCATTGTAGTCATGACATTCATGACTTAGGATTATAATACAAATAGTGGTTTTAAAATGATGAATATAATTTGGTTATAGGTATGTGTATATGTAATGGTTGCTTATGACCACAAACTGAATCATGGTTGCATATGCCACATTTTCAATTTTCCATTTTTTGACTCTACACAAAAGGAAGTGACAAGAGACTAGGCAATTTAAATTGGAAGGGAAAATGTGAATTCATGGGGTTTCTAAAATGTTTTAAAAAAAATTGTGATGGGTTCATAAGAATAACTTGTTGTGAGAAAATTGAACTTTTGGATACATCCCCCCACAATTCAACAATAAAGAATTGGACGTGTTTTAAAATTGAAAATTCATAAAAATTGAACCTATCAAACCCATAACCATTGGTTTAAAAGAATTCATCATGGACCCAAGACTAATGGGTTTTAGTTTTTGAGAATAATCTTTAGACCTAGAACCAAAATGTCTTGAATTTTATTTGAAATCTAGACTTGGACTCAATAGTTCTTAAAAATAAAAAATAGTCAACATTGGTTTAAACCTTGGTCTCCTTGGAAACCATTTATTGTTTTTTGCCAACCAACTACCACATGACATTCCCATAAACAATGTTAATGATTAGATATATCATGTTAATATCAAAATCATTTTCCAATTTTAGATTAAATAACATGTGTTTTCTTTTTCATATTTGCCCAAATGAAATTTCATTCATTCAAAGGTTTCAAATGTATAATAAAAGAAACAAAATCTCACATCATTTGAAGGAAAACGCATTTGAATTCCATTGTTCAATAACACCTCAAAACATATTTTTTCACAAAAACATCATGTCTCTTTAAAATAAACTTTGGAAAATTTCACTTTTTTGTGCAAGATTAATTTAAGGCCAACATAATAAAAGGTTTATATTGTAATTCCCCATAGAAACTTTTTATTATTTTAAAATAATAAATTTCAATGTCAATATTATATTATGTCAACAACCAACTATATTATGTTTTAATCATATTAACTTGTAATATACTAGTTATTACATGTTAATTACTAAATGTATTCAATATAATGTATCAACAATACAATAACATATATATATATAAACTTTTCAATGTTATATAATGTATTACCATTATATTCATTTAATGTATACAAAATTGTTGTTAGGTATGTTAAGTATATTATGTATAAGACATGTGTAATATAAAAACTATTTGATTTCACACAACAAATATTGAATTTTCATCTTCTTTTGCTTCTTAAAAGATATTTTCATTTTATAATTTGTATCCAAGATTAAACTAATAATTTAAGTAATACAAAAAAAAGTACCTAATGAGTTACTTTGACTATTAGAAACGCACATGATGATTATTATTTAGTGATTAAGTTTCACCCAATTACAAGGTGAAATAGCATAAGGTTGTGATGATTTGGTTCACTTTTAGGGCTCCATAGTCAATTAAATTACTGAACTACACCCTTGTTTCCTACTACTGCCATTGTGATGTTAATTATAATGATTGGTGTTTATTTTTATTTTTTAATAACAACCAATTGAACTAGCATTTTCAAAAAAATTCAAGAAATCTACTAAGTTTAGTTCTTTAGAAAAAGTCATTTTGAAAGAAATGGTTGGGTTCAAGTGTTTGAGTTTTTGAAATTTGATGGAATTAATTTGGTATGGTGGGTACTTTTGGAAGGTAGATCTATATGTCAATTTTTTGAGAGAAAATTAGCCAATTCAATTAAATGTTTTTTTGCCAAATAACTTGTAATTGAGTTATACCCTATTGATTATTTAAAACATTCATGGAATTTTAAAACTATTCTACATATGTTATGTATATTTATAAAAATAAATCTTGTTTTTTTCCACCTTCACACATTGCAACTATTGTTTGGTTTGACTACATTTCAACTACATTCAGCCATCTTAAGTTTGCAAGTAACTTGTTATACTAATTAATGGTCAATATTATTCACTTGTGAGTATAATTTGAACCTTATTTTATATTTTAATAATTTTAAATTATTGATGTGAAAATTGAGGTAGCTTTTAACTTTATTTACACAATGCATTATAATGGGTTAGTAAATTTTAACATTTTTTCAACTATTAACATAGTATATGAGTTGAACCATCAACTTTTAACATGTTGAAACCATTATTTAAAAGTTTCTTTTTAAACTTACCATAATTTATTAAAACACATGTAATAATTTGAAACCCCACATTTATATTGGAATGAATTAATGATTTTTTCACTTCTCTTCAATTATCAAAGTTAAATCATTCATTTTTAATATTTAAAAACCATTATTCAAAATTTTCATTTTGCATTTATTATAATATACCAAAATACATGCAACTTTATATGTTATAATTATACTTGAATGGTTTAATGAATTTTTTCACATTTTTTTAATTATCAACATTTTTACATGAGTTGAATCATTCACCTTGAGCTTAATGAAACCACTATTCAAACATTGCATATTGCACTAATTAATATATATTGGAACACACATAACAACTTAATGCTTCACATTTATATTTGAATGGATAAGTGATTAAGTCAAAATGTTCATGAATGCAAAGTCTAGGATGCATGTAAACCTCTACTTTATAATATTTTCATATATTAGATTCTTGTACATTTATGTAAATTAGAATGTATGTTTTTTCTCTACTTTGTTTTAAGCATCATGTATAAGTTTATTATTATGAATGTTCATGATGCCACACCAAAAGCACCCCAAAAAAATCCCTAATTTTTGCCCCATTTTTAAGATTAGTGTATGAAAAAAAAATCCATGTTAAAAAACAATGATTATTTTTTTTAATTAATTCTTATTATTTTCTTATTATTATAAAAAATTATACATATTATTTTTACTTTAAATATGGTTTATCAAATTTTTAAAGTGTGTTTTGTTACATGTTTATGCTTAAATATTTAAAGATGAATTTTAAAACATCATTTAAAATAAAAAGATAAATGAATGAATTATAAATGGTGACCATAATAATGACATCAATGATTTTTTTATCTTTTTTTTTTCAATTTTGTAATCTTTTTCAAGATCATCCATAATAAAATTTGACCATGTTTAGGTTATAAGCCATATATGGAAATATAATTTTATAAAAATATTTTAATATTTTGGTGACAAATCTTAGAACCCATTGCAAAATTTTATCATTTAATAAATAATAAAAATGTAGGAAAAAATTAAAAATCTTTTTTTGATGTTGATGGCCTTTCTTATGTTTGCAAAATGCTGGAAATTCACCACACAAAAAAAAAAGTTACTTCATTAATATTTATTTTAAATTTTCAAAAAAATTGGATAAGGTTTATGATGATTTCAAAGATTAAATTTTCAAATTTTCAAATAAATTTGATGTTGGAATTTTTTATGTGTTTAATATTGGAATTATTATAATTACTTTCAAACTTTTATTCATTGGGAATAAAACTTTTTTCTTTGAAAACTGTGATTTTAATTTTTTGGCAACTTTTTGTCATTTAATTTTTTCTTGAATTTGCACTATTTTTTTCCATTTTTTCCCCAATAAGAATGGCCAGATTAAGAAATTTTGAAACCAAAGAAATATGTTGCTTGTTGGGGGAGGGGGGCGGGGGGGCAATCCAACTATTTAACCACATAATATCACCAAACTAAATTGCTTTTACTTTTTAAAAGGAAAAACATGTAAAATATATTATTACATCATTAAAAAAAATTGTTTCAATCTTTTTCAAAATTATGCAAGAATCATTTGTATTATTGTATGATTCATTTTATTAAACAAATATGGTCTTAATAATTAAATGGTTATATTGACTATTAATGTTTCTTCTTATGGTTAATTTCTACCAATGTAAGGGGCCAACAACATTAAGAAAATAAATTTTTTTGTCAAATATAAAATACATATTTTCTATTTTTATATAAAATATTGGAAATAATCATAATATTGAAGGACTTAATCAAGTTTCCAACTACACTACTTGTTTATAACCAAATGTGGCAATCTTCTTATCCAAATGATTATCATTTTAACAACATCACAAAAATAAATAAATAATTTGTACCTAATCATATGGGGGAAAAAATTTTAATTTTAATTTTACAAAAAATTGGACATATTCTATGTAATGACAATAAAATTGTAAAAGGCTTAATGAATGCATTTTTTAATTGACATTGAATTTACAAAGATTCTAGGTCAATTTAAACAAAAAAATATTTGTAAAATTATTCATGACATGCAATTTCAAGTTTCTTTTACCTTTTAAGTTGATTTTTAAAAAATTATAGTTAATTTTTTGAATACATTATTGAATAAGCTTCAAAATCATATTTTCATTTGTAGCATTTGAATAAATTTTGAAAAAGAAAACCTATGTCAAAATTTGAATTCCCTAAACAATTTCATTCCAAACACAATAAAGTTAATTTTTTCTTCTTTGTTAATAAAGTCATTAAGTGGTTTGGTGGTTAAGACCTTGATGTGCCTCCATGAGACTTTGAATTCAATCCTTAATGGATGTGTTCATTAATTTATCTTGTACAAATGGTATTTATAAACATTTACATCATGGCAAATGGTGTCAAAACCTTTTTGTTGAAAATTTTGGAACAAAAAAAAACATTATTTTTTTTTCACAACACCTATTTTTATCACGGTGTGCCATGACAAAAATGCAATATGTGATTCCATGATCTTTTTTTTAAAAAAATTGGTATGATGACGTGGCATGGTATTCCACATCACATTAATTTGGGACCTCATGTATCCATGTCATTTAAAATTTAAAAATATTTAGTTCAACATGTGACTATCCAAAATGATTTTTAAAAATTTCACTAAAAATGTCTTAATCAACTAGTCTTTTTTTTACCAAAACCATACAAGTTGCATATTAGTCAATTTTGTTTTATTTCACTAAAGGCCTAGTGAATTTGGGTAGTGGAAAAAAACAAGATTTCTTCTTGTGACTTAAGAATAATTAAAACTTTCATTGGAACCACTTTGAATGTTTTTCTTTCAATGAACTTATAATTAATTCACAACACACAAATTGAAAAGATAAAAACCACAAACCTTTCGAAACTTCTTCAATTTCTAATTTGCACCTTATACATATACATTTGACAAATCATAAGTTTCTCTTTTGATGAACTCACACATTGGAAAAGACAAAAGATCCCAAGCTCATAAGACTAGTTTTTTATTGTTCAAGTGATAGATTGAAAAGGACACAAGACCAAAGACCACATAACAAGTAAGTTTTAGACTTAAGATTTGAATTTGGAATTATGAAAACAAACAATTACAAACACCTATAGATGTGCACACTTCAAAAGTTAGAAATGTCAAAAGGAACGGCACATAACTTGCCAATTTACTCCAAATGTCTAACTATATTACTTGACATTGTTAATGCTACAAACTACAAATGTCAAATTACTTCAATGTCCGAGGGGGATTGCAAATGGATGCAACAAGTTATACTTTGTGCACTTCCTTCAAAAAGGAACATCATAAAGGTCTAAGGTATTCTTTGCATTCAACCTCATTTTCAAACTCATAATTAAACTTTTTTATTAGCTATGAGTTTGCCTCACATGCACTTACAAGGTCAAAAGGTTTGGAACACATAACTCGGATTGCATGGCCAATTTTTGCTAATGAAAATCAAATTGTTATAAAGGTGGTCAATTTGGAACTAATGCTTACAATGTGCAATGAAGTTTCCAACAACTGATAGAATTTCATTTGTTTCAATTTGGTTTGTTATAATCTTAAAAACTTATCAAGCCAATTGAACAATGGTTGGAAACTTGTGCTCCTCTATGTGCCACCAATTAGTTAAGGCACACTTGCAATTTTTCATAACAACATGACAGTGATGAAATGCATCAAATTCATGTGCAATAAATTGTTTCAAATTTTCTACATTAACTTTTATAATCTGAAACAAATCTTTGCACTTGAAATTTTAAGTTCTACAAATGAACTTCATCAAGCACAATATTCATCAACTTGTAAAAATGGAATAATAATTTGCATACCTTGGTCTTGCAAATAATTTCCCATTGTATGGAACAACCAAAATGAAAATGTTTTCATGACCTAATTAGTAATTTTAGTCCTAGTGCACAACCAACTCCAAGAGCCACAATTGTGAAACCATAAGTCCAACTTGATATGGACGTGATGAAGGTGCTCATCCAACAAAGGCATTAAATTTACATTGTCCTATCACCAAACCTTCCATTAATCCAATCAAAAGGGGAGCAATAGGGGGGGGACACAAATTGCATTCCCAAACAATCTCTTTGAACCCATTGTCACCACAATTACATCAATTAATGTTTGAAAAGTTAGATTTTTGAACCAATATATGAAGAAATTCACAAATTGAAGTTGACCAAGGACAAAATGGAATGTTTAACTCATTGTTTTCGTTATTAACTTACTAGATATGTTGATTGCCACATGGGTGGACAAGGGATTTTAAATGGCCATTGATGGGAATAATGGCTTACGGTGGATTTGGAGGAATTTTTTTAAAACCAACTTCATGTGGGGTACGAAATCACCAAAGAGTGTAGCTACTTATTTGGAAGTACTCAATTTCATTAAAAGTAAGGAATTGTGTGCCATATGTTAGAAAACATGTGGGCATGAAAGACTTTACCAATTGGGTATTTAATTGTAAACATCATCACCATCTCAAATGTCTTCTTCAACTATCAATGACACACACAAGTTGTTGCACATGCCACACTCTATTCTATCCATGTTGGTATGAAAACATTGGTTGGCAAAAATGGACACCATTTACTAATCGAACAACCATTTCATGGACAACAAGTGGTCCACAAATCAACTAAGAGCCTAGAAACATTGCAAACTTCAATTGGGTCATTGACTCCATTCCAAAATATATTTATCCCCACATGGCTCGATAGTTTAATTGTTGGTGTGATCGAAGCCCATGACCTCTAGCTAGGGAGGGCTCCACCCATTGGGCCATTACTTTGACACAAGTGGTGAACATATATCGGCTTACCGTCATTTTTGAAAAACATTGTAGAGTTCCAAGCTTAATATAACAAGGTTAGGATTAGAGACTATTGGATTTGAAGGTGTTGCCCACCAAACCAATAACTATCAATAACAAAGAAAACAACTAAATCCCATGAATTTGAGACAAATTCAAATGCATCATGACTCATAATAGGCTATTTGATTGCCAATCATAGGTTGACATTTTAAATCAATAGTTGTGTAGATTATGTTATTATAATTTTTCCTAAGTCATATTTAAACAAATTGTGTCGTCCATTATTTTTGGGCCTTGGGTTTATTAACTAGCATTTTGCCAATGTTTTGAATAATTCCACAATGTAATCTATAATGTGTGAACCAAAAGTGATTAATTTTGAGGAAAATTTTAGGATACTCTTACTATCTAACTATAGGAAATATACTATATTTACATAGTGCATCATGGGAAAAATCATTCTTTGACTATTACTTATAGTAAATGTTAATTTTCTTATGTCGTTTTAATTCATACTTTATATTTTAACATATTTTCATTGACACTATCATATTTGTAACAACAACAAATCTACAAAAATAGATAATCAAACATATCAAAATGATCAAAATCATATCTATAATGAATTGAAAATATAATTCAAAACAATCTAGAATTGAAAAAATAAATAACAAACAACTACATGTTGATTATTCCACATTTATTATAGGTAATGTCTTAGTATGAGGCTAAAATTGTGGAATTTGCTAATGCAATTATTGTTATGCTTCCTTAATGGTTTTTATATGACCATTATCACTTTCTTTTTATAAAAATCCCCCTTATTGCAATGGTCATATCATAATCGGCAAATTGAAATGAAATATAAGTTGTCATGTACTTAATAAAAGTTATACTTTAAGTTGGGTTTTTTTTTTTTTTGCAATTACTCATGAACCATTATGGATACGTCTATAGATTGGTCTATTGTCTCTACATCTTCTTACTTAGCAAAAACATCTTCTAATCCACCTACACCCTTCATTTCTTCAAGTGCATGTGATTATACTTATAGTGTTTTTCCATTACGACCTGCTTGATATTACCCCTTGTTTGACTCTATTAGACTATCTTCTGGGGTTAGAATAAGGTATTCATAAACAAAATTAGGAAAAACTTCCTTGTATGCTTTGAACTTTCTCATGTACCTTGTTTCATAAGCTTTGTGTTTGTCAAACAAAGTCTATACATCCTTTTACAAAACATCATGTAAATGCCACCAAACATTGATGTTTGATGCCACAAGTTCCATAGATTAATGTTTAGTCTCAATGATAGTATTATACATTAGTAAACTATCATACTTTTTAAGCATGTGTTTTGAAGCGTATGGTTGCATGCTTTTTAAATTATCCATGACTATTTGCATTCATTTGGCATCATGTTGGAGTCCCTAGATTGTTTGGTTGTAATTAGCCCAAGTCTAATACTTTGAGAGCAATGCCTCATTTTCCTCGTTTACAACAATCTGGATAACTTTTAGTCACAAACTTTTTGTTTCCTACTCCACCATGCTATGATCAAAGTTGTTTTTGTCCCATTGCAATGCTACACATTGGGCTTCAAAACCATCTTCTTGTTCTTCAAAACCCAATATTTTAAATCCTCCTTCTATTGATTTTGCTTCAACAAGTCTCTTTGCACCCTTATCTTATCCATGGAATCAACTACTATTCCATAATGTGTTTCCTCTAACCTACTTAAAAGAATTCCATCTATAGCTTGTTTAGTTATTGTTCCTTGGTCTACTTGACAACTTTTTGGTCTATATCTCATGAGATCACAACTTATGTTTTAGACTCTTCATCTCCTATATTACATATTGACATCTTTTAGTCATATATAATTTCATGTTGTTGCTATGATTTGAATCCTAACATCTCAATCATCATCTTCTCCATGTTTTTGTTGTAATGTGCTATGTGCTAAAACATTCTAGCTACTTTAAATGTTCTTTTGCCTTCTAACTCAAAGATCCAAAAGTGTATGGAATTTTAATTATAGGAGTACTTCCTCTAGATGTATTAATGGATAATACAACATTCCTAAAAAAGCCAAACTAGGCTCCTTCATTAAAGCCCATGGATGATGATGGATTTTCCTCTCCTTCAATTGCTTGCACATGTTGTGTATTTACATGTTATTATGCTACTAGAAATTGTGCTCTAGGTGAGGACCACACATGAACTTCTAGTTTTGGAAATGAAGATTATTTTTTTTCACGTTTAACATGTGGCTCCACTATGGATTCAAATTGTGATGCATGTGATCTGCTTGTTTTTGGAGCATCCACTACTAGAATTCCTATTTTTTCAAAACTAACCATGTTGACTAAATAGGTTTTTTTTATTAGAGGACATGTACTTTTTACTAGAGGCCAAAGGCTTGTGAAGAAGAGCTGAAGAAGCAAGCTTTGGGAAAATTTGCAACCACTTACAGAAACTAATGTGCATTTGAGCTCTGATTCAAGAAATTATAAGCGCTCTAAACTGTCTCAAACTTTCTGAACCTTGTTTTGTTGTCATTGTTGGTGTTGTTTTTGGGTAATGGAT
>Ga0116227_10002258_pt1 | contig 43850 bp, 36 predicted proteins | sample S1TSphgellanicum_FD_89693 | JGI IMG/M metagenome (GOLD analysis project Ga0116227, IMG submission 89693) | Host-associated microbial communities from peat moss isolated from Minnesota, USA - S1T2_Fb - Sphagnum magellanicum MG | ecosystem: Host-associated > Plants > Peat moss > Unclassified... | reverse complement strand
GCATTGCACCGACTCGCTGTTGACCGCCACGATCGCCCCTGCGATCGTCGCCGATCTGCACGGTATCGCGTATATCAACTGGACGATTTCGCTGTATGAAGTCGGCGCCATCATCGCCGGCGCCGCGGCCGCCGCGCTGTGCGGGAGATATGCGATCCGGGGCGTTTTCTTGGGCGCGACGCTGCTGTATGGCGCCGGCTGCATACTCGCCGCAGTGGCGCCGAATATGGCGACCTTGATCGGCGCGCGCCTCGTGCAAGGCATGGGTGGCGGGATGCTGGTGAGTCTATGCTACGTCGCGGTCGAGGCGTGGTTTGACCCCGCCCTGTGGGGTCGGCTGTTCGGTATCGAGGCGGCTGTTTGGGGCGCAGGCTCGCTGCTCGGTCCACTGATCGGCGGCGTGTTCGCCGATGCTTATGCGTGGCGCGGCGCCTTCTGGTCGTTTGCCGCGCTGTCGACGCTGCTGCTCGTGCTCGCGTCTTGGTGGTTTCCACGCTCGCGGCGGGTCGAGCCACTCGCCGTCCGCGCGCAAGCGGTCCGCGCGCAGACTGGCGCAGTCGCTGCCGCACGAGCGGGCTGGTCCGCGCTGCCATTGGTGGTGCTCAGCGCTGCCACGCTGCTCATCGCCGAAGCGGGCACCACCGCCCATGTCGCGCTCGCCATCGGCGCGTGTGCGGCGGGCACGGCCCTCTTGTACCTCGCCGCCCGGTTGGATCGGGTTGCCGAGCGGCGCCTCCTGCCGGTGCAGACGCTCGACGTGCGGCATCCCGTCGGCGCTGGGCTCTTGCTGGTCTTCTGCCTCTGCGCCGCCACCACCGGATTTTGGGTGTATGGCGCGTTGATCGCGCAGATTCTCGTGGGTATTCGCCCACTCGTGACGGCTTACATTCTCGCGGTTGAAGCCATTGCGTGGAGTCTCGCGACGCTGGCAGTATCATCGGTCGGCACCTCCGCCGACCGCCGCTTGATCTTCGGCGGTGCCGTGGCCGTGACCGTGGCGGCGCTGGGATACACCGTCGCCCTGCCGACGGGCTCAATCCCTGGCCTGGTGCTGTGCGGGTTGCTGCAGGGCGTGGGATTCGGCGTGTGCTGGCCCGCCATCGTGCGGCGCTTGGTACGCTGCTCGGCGCCGGCGGATCAATCCCTCGCCTCGGCGTCGGCGTCGACGGTGCAGCGGATCGGGTACGCCGTTGGCACGGCGGCCGTCGGTATTGCGGCAAGCTTGTGCGGCCTCAACGTCAGCCTGACGCCTGCTGCGGCCAAGGCGGCCGGATTTTGGATATTCGCCGCATTCATCCCGTTGCTGTTCATTGCTCTGTTGAGTGCGTGGCGGTTCACCGCCGATGATTGACCTTCTCTCCAGCAATCAATGATCCGAAGAAACCCGCGGTAGGTCGATTGAGCCGCTCCCTCCGTCGAGGCAACAATTGCGGGGCGTGAGGTGTCTGCGTTATGGTCAAGATCTGGGTGGAATGGGCGCCGGATCTGAATTCGGCGCCCGACACGCAGATCGACGCCTTATTCGTGCTGGCAACGCCTAACGTGCGTATGAGGCAATATTCCAGCGTTGCAGCATGACCGAATTCAGGAGGATCCAATGCAGGGTGATCAGAAGAGTTGTGCGAGTCAGCCATGAGCGATTTTATCGATGGCATGCCGAAAGCCGAATTGCACGTGCACCTCGAAGGCACGCTGGAGCCGGACTTGAGTTTCGCGTTGGCGACGAAGAACGGCGTCGCGCTTCCCTATGCCTCCCCTGAAGCGCTGCTAGAGGCCTACGATTTCCACGATCTCCCGTCTTTCCTGACCATTTACTACAAGGGCATGGAGGTGTTGCGCGACGAGTCCGATTTTTTCGAGCTCACCTGGCAATATCTTCTCAAAGCCCGTGCGCAGAACGTGGTGTACGCCGAGATGTTCTTCGACCCGCAGGCCCACACCTCGCGCGGCGTTGCCTTCGACACGGTGATCCGCGGCATTCGCCGCGCTCAGGAGCGGGCGTCGACCGAACTGGGCGTCGAGACGCAGCTAATCCTCTGTTTCCTGCGCGATCTGTCCGCCGAATCCGCGATGCAAACGTTGCTGGAGGCGTTGCCGTACAAACAGTGGCTCGTCGGCGTGGGATTGGATTCGGACGAGAAGGATAATCCACCGCTCAAGTTCGCCGCCGTGTTCGCCCGCGCGCGCGCCGAGGGGTTGAAGTTGACCATGCACTGCGATGTGAACCAGAAGAATACTTTGGTGCATATCGGCCAGGTGCTGCACGACATCGGAGTCGATCGGATCGACCACGGCATCAATGCGTTGGAGGATACCGCGTTGTGCACGACCATTCGGGAGCGAGGCCTTGGGCTGACCGTCTGCCCGGTGTCGAATCGGTTCGTCGTGCAGGACATCACCGCCACGCACATTCGGCGCATGCTCGAACTCGGTATGCTCGCCACCGTCAATTCGGACGATCCCGCCTATTTTCGCGCCTACATGAACGAGAATCTGCACGCGCTGCAGGCGGAGGGCAATATGAGCCGTGAGGAGATCGTGCAACTGGTGCGCAACGCCTTCACGGTGGCCTGGATCGGCGATGCGCAGCGTGAGGCGTATATGCAGCGCCTCAACGCATACCTGGGTAAGGCCGCCTAAATCCGCGGCGCAGGCAAGCGCCCGAGAACGCGCTCGAGACTGATGCCTAGTGCGAGTAGGCGCCGATCGGATCCGGCCGGCGCGTCGAACTCGAGCGATATGGGTAGGCCGCTGGAGCTGAGGCCGGCGGGCAGCACGAGGCCGGGAAGTCCGGTGGTACTGCCGGGGTCGATGTTGCGGGAGACTGCGGTGGTGAAGGAGATCCTGCGACCGGCCACCTCGAGCATGTCCTCGTCGCCGATCTTCGGGGCCGGCACCATCGTCGCGGGAAACACGATTGCATCGATCTGGTTCTTCTGGAAATAGTCCGCGAACAGTGTCCGCAGGGCCGGGAGTGCCTGGTCGCGTGCCGCCGCATACGTAGACTCGGAAACGAAATTCCGCGCACCGGGCAGAATATCCGACGTGAATATCGCCTGGATGTCCGGGCTCGCCTGGGCGATCAGTTCGTCGAAGCTTACCCCGGCACGGTACTCTTTGAGAAAACGAGTAAGCGCGGGGCGCACGTCATGGTTCTGAATCTGCGCCGTCGATCGATCGATCAGGGCCTGAAGATTCGGCAGGTTCGACTCGACCAGAACGACGCCGGCGTCGCGCAAGCGGGCAAGGGCCCGCGTGGTGACGCTCTCCACATCGGGATCGAGACCACTGAACCAGTAGTCGTGCACGATACCGAGGCGCACACCGCGTAGATTCACTTCGGTGAGCGGCGCATGGTCGTTCGCGGCGACGCTATCGAACAGTGCTAGATCCGCGACGCTGCGCGCATGGGGTCCGACCTGATCGAACAGCGCCGAGATCGGCACGCAGCCGGTCGTCGGGTAGCGGCCTGTGGTCGGACGAAACCCCGCGATGCCACAGAGCGCGGCGGGCACGCGGATCGATCCCTCCGTGTCTTCGGCAACCCCAAGTGGCGCGAGATGGGCGGCGATCGCGGCAGCAGTACCGCCGCTACTGCCGCCGGGAATGCGCGTGAGGTCATAGGGATTGTGGACGGCGCCAAAGGCGCGGTTGTTGCTGGTCCAGCCGAACGATAGCTCGTGCAGGTTGGTCTTGCCGAGCACGATGGCGCCCGCGGCGCGCAGCGTGGCGACGATCGGTGCATCATTTTGCGGGCGGAAGTGGCGCAACGCTGGGGTGCCCGCCGTGGTCGGATAGTCCCGGGTCGAGACGCTATCCTTGACCGGAATCGGCAGGCCGAAGAGCGGACCCATTGGCTTTCCAGCAATTCGTTCGCGATCGCGGGCATGGGCATCGGCCATGACCCGTTCGGGATCGAGCGTAATGAAGGCGTTGAGCGTCTGCGCCTCGCGGCAGCGTGCCAGCAATGCCTCGGCATACCGCTCGGCGCTGAGCTCGCCGCGCGTCATCAGTGCGATGGCCTCGACGGCACTCAGATCCGTCAAGGGCGCGGTCGACGCTCCCCTCATGCCGGCAGCCGCCCGCACCGACGGCACCAGCATAGCGCTCGCGCCGGCGACGAAACGGCGACGCGACAGGTGGGGAGCATCGCTCAAGACCGTACCGCATGCATGGATGGACGCGATGATCCCGCTGACTCGTGCATCGATGATTCCTGCTGGCTCGCGATAACTTAAGCGTAGTTGTAGCGCATTTATGCCGCCGCGGCCAGCTGCCACCGGACGCGGGGTGGGGTGTCCGAGGACTCCAGCGACGATGGAGTGTTAGGTTCGCGGATCACGTGGGTCGAGTGCAGCCTTCGTCAAGCGACGCTCGCCCCGCATCACATGCACAATGTAGATGCTCTCGCCATCATGGCGACAGAACACACGGCACGGAGGCTCTACGATTTGACGATACCGAGAGCCGCGCAATTCGGGCGGTCTCGAACCGCTATCGGGATGGCTGCTGAGTTGCTCAACATGCGCAAATAGGCGCTTTACGAGCTCACGAGCGGCGATGGGCTTATCGAGAGCAATGTAGTCGGCAATGGCATCGAGATCGTTGAGAGCCGGCTCCGTCCAGACTATTTCAACCATCGCGCCATGCGTTTCCTGGCTTGGGCGTGAGATATCACCCGTCCATCTTCAATAGCTTTTTCGCCGCGGGCGATACCCTCGAGCAGACCTAAGAGTTTCTGCTGTCGCTCGTAGGTTTCGACATCGACCAGGTACGCAGCGGGCAGGCCGTGCTGCGTGATCAGAATCGGCGTCCGATCATTTTCGACAGCGTCTATCAATTCGGTCGCTTTTCGCTTCAGGGTGGTGACGAGTTCGGTGCGCATCAAGTGATACTATAGTATCACTTCAGGAGCAGCAAGCTCGCGAGTTGCCATATCGCGACGGGGAGGAGGGTCCCTTTGAGTTGGCGATCGGTCGGCGTGGGCGGCGAGCCAAGCGTGGATGCTACTCCCCGTGGTTTCGGTGCTCGTCTAACTCGTGCCGCCTTGCGACTGCCAACCGCCTCCCAAGGCTTTGTACAAATTCACCACGTCGGTCGTGAGGGATAGGGTGCTGTCGATGAGCTGTTGATGCTGTTGTGCAAGCGAGTTTTCCGCGGTGAGCACGTCGATGAACGTGGAGACGCCATTCGTGTATTGGTTGCGGGCCAGCTCCAAGGCCGCGGTTTGGGCGGCGACGGTCCGGTCCAATGCCTCGTGACGTCGCAATTCGGTGCGATAAGCGGCCAGTGCATTGTCGACATCCTGCAGCGCGTTGAGTACCGTCTTGCGATAGGCGACCGCGGCTTCCGCCTGTTCCGTCTTCGCCAGTTTGAGGTTCGCGCGCAACTGGCCACCCTGGAAAATCGGCACCGAAACCGAGGGTCCGAATGCGTAGAACTTGTCGGCCCATTGCGTGAGCTGCCGGGGTCGCGTGCCGTCGAGCGCCAGGACTCCGGTGAGGCTGATGTCTGGATAGAATTGCGCCGTGGCGATGCCCAGCTCGGCGGTCTGCCGATGCAGGTCGGCTTCGGCCACCCGAATGTCGGGTCGGCGGTGGGCGAGGCCGGATGGCAGACCGATGGGTACGCTCGGCGGCACCGGCGGGATGGGCGCCGTAGCGGCGAGCTCCGCGTCGAGTGTGCCGGGCGCTTCCCCAATCAGCACCGCCAAGCCGTTCATGCCGGCTGTGATCTCCCGGTCGTATTGTGCGAGGGCGGCCTCGGTGGTGCCCAAGCTGGTCAGCGCGTTTTCAACGTCGAGATCGGTGACCAATCCTTGCGAGGCGCGCTCTCGCGTCAGCGCCACCACCTGCTGTTCCGTCTCCAGATCCGCCTGTGCGGTATCGCGGCTGGCCTGTGCCGCACGCAGTTGCGCGTATGTTTGCGCAACCTCGGCCTCGAGCGACACCAGCGCATCGTCGCGGTTGCCGACGGCGGCGTCGGTCGCGGCCCGGGCGGACTCCTCTGAGCGGCGCACTTTGCCGAACAGATCCAGCTCCCACGACGCGTCCAGCGCGCCCAGAAAGATATTGTTGGGCTTCGTCAGCGCATCGAGCGCTCCGCCGCCGGAGGCACCCCCGACGAACCCCTGGCCGAGGTCCGCGCGCGTGTAGACCGCATCTCCGGTGAGCTTTGGCATTCCCGCGGCCGCGGCGGCACGTTCGTTGGCGCGCGCCGCGGCAATGCGCAGCACGGCGATCTGCACATCCGGGTTGCCCCGGGTCGCACGCTCGATCAGCGAACTCAATATGGGATCGTTGAAGGCGAGCCACCATGCCGGATCGGGGTCGGCATCGGTCGCGAGCCGCGCGCCGTCCGACTGGACCACGACCGGATCATGCCAGGCAGCCGGCGTCTTCGCGTCCGGCCCCGTGAAGTTGGGTCCCATGACGCAGCCAGCGAGCAGCACGGCGCTCAACGTGGGAAGCAGCAGCTTGATCGGAGGCAGCAGCGGGCGGCAACGACTCATCTAATGGACTCCTTCGGCGGCCGCCGCTCCCGTTGGCTTCACGGGATAGAGCAGCAGCGCAAGCGGGGCGAGGCAAAACGACAATAATGCACACAGCGAAAAAACATCCATGTAGGCCAGAATCTGCGACTGGCCGATCAGCAGACGGTAGAGGTGACCCACGGCGGCTTGATGAGCGACGCCGTTGGGCACTCCCGTGCCCTCGATCATTCGCGTGCTGGCCGCGAGCGTATCGATGTACGGTTGGGAGAACGGGGTCTCATGCGCGCCGAGATGTGCCATGTGCACCTGGCCGCGTGTGACCAGGAGCGCGGCCGACACGGAAATTCCGATCGAGCCGGCCACGTTGCGGAACATGGTGTAGAGGGCGGCCGCATCGCCGTTCAGCGACTTCGGTAATGTGGAATACGCGATCGTGGAGATGGGCACGAACAAGAAACTCATACCCATGGTTTGAACGATGCGCATCTCGACGAGCGTCCGGAAGTCGAGGTTCGGCGTGAGACGGTGCGCGAACAGGAAAGCGCAGCCGAGAAACACGAAACCGAAAGTAATGATGAAGCGTGTCTGTACCAACGGCAGGATGCGTCCGACGATCACGATGAAGACTATCAGCGAAAGCGCTCCGGGCCCCAGGATCAGGCCCGCCAGCGTCGCGGTGTAGCCGTATTGGGTTTCCGCGAGTTGCGGGATGAGCACCGCGCTCGAATACAAGATGATCGACATCGAGGAGATCATCAGACAGCCGAGGCCGAAATTGCGATCCGTCAGCACGCGCAGATTGACGATCGGCCGCTTCGCCCGGATAAGCCACCATATGGCGCCGCCGATGCCGATCACGGTAAATAGCGCCAGCCAGCGGATGAACGGTGCAGAGAACCAATCGTCGGTCTCGCCGCGATCGAGCAGGATCTGGAGCGCGCCCAACCCTAAGATGATGAACCCGAGGCCTACATAGTCGAAGCTCGGCTTCGCCGGAGCTGCGCGGGTGGCGCTCGGCGCCGGCACCAACGCCGCCACGCCGAAGAACGCCACGATGCCGACCGGAATGTTGATGAGGAAAATCCAGCGCCAGTCGTAGTTGTCGGTGATCCAGCCGCCGAGCGTGGGACCGAGAACGGGCGCAACGACCGTGGCCATGGCGGTCAGTGCGAACGCCTGTCCGCGCTTCGCGGGCGGAAACGTGTCGAGGATGATCGATTGTTGCGTCGGTTGCAGACCGCCGCCGAAAAACCCCTGCATGAGTCGGAACACGATGATCTGGGTCAGGCTGGTCGCGATTCCGCACAGCACCGAACATACCGTGAACATCGAGATGCAGATCAGGAAGTAGCGCTTCCGGCCGAGCAGACGGGTGAGGTAGCCCGAGATCGTCAACACGATACCGTTCGAGACCAGATAAGACGTCAAGGTCCAGGTGCTCTCATCGGTGCTCGCCGACATCGAGCCCGCGATATGCGGCAGCGCCACGTTGACGATGGTGGTGTCGAGCACCTCCATGAAGGCCGCCAGCGTGACGACCATGGCGATCAGCCACGGATTGGCGGCAGGCGCGGCGGGGCCGGCAGCCGTCGCGCTCATTGCAATTCCACCCTCGGGTCGGCCGAAGCGCCGAGCGGCAGCGGCAGCTTCGGGTCGAGACCGCTGTCGATCACGATTTTCACCGGTACACGCTGCACGATCTTCACGAAGTTACCGGTGGCGTTCTCCGCCGGGAACGCGCTGAAGCGCGAGCCGGTACCACCTTGAATGCCGTCGACATGGCCGCGCAGATCGAGGCTGCGATAGGCATCCACGCGGATCTCGACCTTCTGACCGACCCGCATGCGGTCGAGCTGGCTCTCCTTGAAATTCGCCGTGATCCACACGTTACCATTGACCAGCGAGAACAAAGACTGGCCGGCCTGGACGTAACTGCCCAAGTTCACGTTGCGCATCGTCACACGCCCGTCCTGTGGCGCCCTCAACTCGGTGTAGGCGAGATTGAGATTGGCCGCGGCGAGCTCCGCCTGCGCCTGCCGTACCTGCGCGGCCGCCGCCTCGACCTGCGCCTCCGCTTGAGCGATGGTCTCGTTGACCAGACCCGCGATGTCCACCTGCGCCCGGCTGTCCGCGAGGCTCGCCGCGGCGGAGCGCAGCTGCGAGGCCGCCTGGTCTCGCGCTTGCTGGGTCGTTGCCTTCACATTGAGGTTGGTTTGCCGTTTTTCGTTGGCGGCGGCGAGGTCGCGGTTCGCGGCCGCCTGTTCCATCTGGGACTTGGCTTGCGCGAGCTTCGCGGGCGCGGTGACCTTCGCCATCTTCAAATTCACCCGAGCCGTATCGAGTTGCGCGTTGGCGAGCGCGAGCGCGGCCTCGGCCCGGTCGCGCGCGGCGATGTAGTCGCGCGGATCGATCTTGAGCAGCAGATCGCCGGCCTTGACCGGTTGATTGTCATGGATGGCGAGGGTCACGACGTAGCCAGCAACCTTCGGCGCAATGACCACGGCGTCGCCGTCGACCTGGGCATCGTCGGTGGTCGCGATGTTCCGCGTGCTGAGATAGACCCAGACGATGCCCGCCACGACGATGCACGCGACGATCGCCAGAATGATGAAGGTACGCGACTTGTCGGGCTTGCGGCCAGGCATCGGCTGACTTGCGGTAGGTTCGTTTGACATAGAGCTCAATCTGAAACTGGGGAAAGCAATCCTGAATGAACCATCCGTCGGTTGTCAAATTCAAATTTGAAATTGCTTTTTTTTGCAGGCGCGGCTAGCCTTCGACACATGGCCACTGTCCCCCGCCGCCCGCCACCCGAAGCAGGCCAGCCGAGAGTTGGCGAACGGGCGCGCCAGCAGTTATTGGTCGCCGCAGGCGAGGTGTTCGCCGAGCGCGGTTATGGCCAGGCGACCAGCAAGGAGATTTGCGAGCGGGCCGGGATGAACTCCGCCGCCGTCAATTATCACTTCGGGGGATTCGAGGCGCTCTACTCCGAGGCGCTGGCGCACGCCCACCAGCATCTCATCGCCATCGAGATGCTCAAGGAGATCGCGGCCAGCAAGGCCGCGCCCCGGCAAAAGCTGCGGGCGGTCATTTCCATGATCGTACGCAGGCTCGCGATTCCGGAGGCCTCCTGGGAGATGCGGCTCATCAGCCGTGAAATCATCTCGCCGTCGCCGGCGCGGGAGGCATTCCTCAAGTCCGAGGTGCTGCCGAAAATGGCGGTGCTGCGCGGTATCGTGGCGGCGATGATCGGCGCGCGACGCGAGGATCCGGTGGTCGGGCGGACCATGCTGACGTTGCTCGCTCCCGGGATGCTGTTGGCGATCATGCAGCGCGACATGCTCACTCACCTCATGCCGGGTTTCGCGCACGCGTCGGAGGAGATCGAGCCGCTCATCGACCACATCGAGCGTTTCATCTCTGCGGGTCTTGCGGCGGTCGCCGCGCATCTGCGGTCGGAGGGTGCGGTGCCGACGCTACGCGCCCGGGCGCCGGTTCATCGGCGTTCGCCGCTGGCATCACCGTCGCGATTGCGTAGTAAGTCTACGACCAAGCACTGACCCAACAGGCGGGGGTCACGTAGCACCTCTTAAGAAATGCGGAAATACCCTGACTGTAGAATCTTGTCTATTTTGTGTGGCTGATCCAACGGGATGCCATGACGCGCTTTGGTCTTGGCAATGGCTTCCAGTTTGGCTTTTACCGGCATGAAGTAAATTTGCAGCACAGTGAATATGCTGATCACAGCAAAAAAAATAGCGAAAAGCAGCGTCGCGATAGGCTGGTAGTGATAGCCCACGATAAACAGAGCAACTAGAAACACCAAGTTCAGATGGGTTTTATAGGCGGCTCTTGCCCACATAATTAAAGATCGCTTGAGCGTAGGCGAGGTTGGGCCATTAGATCACTGCACATACAGTTTTAGTCTCTAGGTAATTCTCGAGGCCCGGCGCGCCGTTCTCGTAGCCCCAACCCGATTGTTTGTGGCCGCCTTTGGGCAGCTCGGGTGAGAAATAGGCGTGGCAGTTGATCCAGACGGTGCCGGCTTGAATGCGTGCGGCGAGACGGTGCGCTGCGCTCAAGTTCTCGGTCCATACGCTGGCGGCGAGTCCGTAGGGCGAGTCATTGGCGAACGCGATGGCTTCGTCGGGTTCGTCGAAGGGGGTGACGGTCACGATGGGGCCGAATACTTCCTCGCGCATCAACGGCAGGTCTTCGCGCACGCGGGTGATGACGGTCGGATCGTAGAACGTGCCGAACTCGCCCGATTGTCGACCGCCGGTGACGACCTCGACTCCCTGCGCCACACCCTCCGTGACGTAGCGCGCAACCCGGTCCGATTGCTTGCGATTGATCAACGGCCCGAGATCGGCATCCGGGTCGAGTCCGTGGCCCAGGCGCAGGGCGGCAGCTTGCGCGGCGAGGCCGTCGACCACGGCGGCGAGTATCGAGCGGTGGGCATACACGCGCGAGCCGGCGACGCAGACCTGGCCGCTGTTATTGAAAATCCCGCGTGCGACGCCGGGTAAGGTCAATCCGAGATCCGCATCGGGCAGAATGATGACCGGTGACTTGCCGCCGAGCTCTAGCGTCAATTTCTTGAGGTTTCCCTGAGCCGCGGCCACGATCAGTTTGCCGACCTCGGTGGAACCGGTGAACGCGACTTTGTCGACGTGCGGGTGGCTTGCGAGTGCTGCGCCGACGATATCGCCGTATCCCGTGACGATGTTGACCACACCCGCAGGCAAGCCGGCCTCGATCATCAGTTCTCCCAGGCGGATGGCGGTCAGCGAGGTCTCTTCCGCGGGTTTGAGCACCACGGTACAGCCGGCGGCGAGAGCCGGCGCCAACTTCATGGCGGCCATGACCAGCGGTGAATTCCATGGCGTGATCGCCGCCACCACGCCGATCGGTTCGCGCGTGGTGTAGGCGAAGATTTTCTTGCCCGCCGGCTGATGGGCGATCGAGGTCGGAATCGTGGTGCCGAGAATCTTGGTGGCGAAGCCCGCATAGAAGCGGAACTGCTCGGCGGCCGCGGGAATCTCGGCGAATCGTGCGGTTTTCAGCGGTTTTCCCTGATCGAGAGTTTCGAGTTCGGCCAACTCGTCGGCATGGGCGTCGATCGCGTCGGCGATGCGCCACAGCAGACGCCCGCGCAGCGCCGGGGTCATGTCGCGCCAGGCGGACCCCTCGAACGCCGCGCGCGCCGCGCTTACTGCGGCCTCGACGTCTTGAATGGTGCCCTCCGCGAGGTCCGCCAGATGGCGATCGCTCGCGGGGTCGTGCGTGGCAAAGGATTGACCGGACGATGCGGAGACCCAGGCACCGCCGATGAGATGTTGCTTCGGGGAGCGGGTGAGAAACTCGCGCGCGCCCGCCGTTGCCGGTACGAAATGGGAGAGGGATCTGGATCGCGTCATGATGAGTCACCGCGGGGAGTGATGGGGGCGTTTGGACTGATGGGGGTACATGGACCCGCGGAGCTAGAGGCATCGATGAGGCTGAGAGAATTAGTGAAGCCGGATGCACTACTGGGGCTGGATGAGCCGATGGCGGTTCGCTCGGCCAGCATTGCAACCGCCCGTGACGCGCCTCTCAAGATCGAGTGATAGCCGGTGCAGCGGCAGAGGTTGCCGGCGAGCGCTTCACGGATGTCGCGTTCACTCGCCGTCGCTCGCTCCAGCAGCAGCGCGGTCAGCGTCACGACGAATCCGGGCGCGCAGTAGCCGCATTGGAATGCGTTCTCCTCGGTGAGCGCCGCCTTGACGATGCGCGCCGTCGGGATCGTATCGAGGCCTTCCGCGGTGACGATCTCGGCGCCGTCGAGCTGCCAGGCCATGATCAGACAGGAATTGACCGGCCGATGGTTCCACAACACCATGCATGCGCCGCAGCGGCCGATGTCGCAGGCGGTACGCGCGGCCGTCAATCCCAAGTCGTCGCGTAGTATCTCGGCCAGGCGGCGCGACGCGGGCATGACGCAGTGGTGGCGTACGCCGTTCACCGAAAAGTTGAGCGTCAGCATCGCGGGAGAGTTGTCGCTCATCGGTGTGCGGCCATGGTGTCGAGCACGGCCGCGGGTCCGGCTACGGTCATGGCAGCGGGCGCAGCTATGGAAACTGTCGTGGCGAGGGTTGCGGGCATGGCGGCGGCCGCCGTGTCGAGCACGGCGGGACCTTCGAGGGTAGCGTTGGTTTCGCGAGCGGCGATGGCATCGAGGATCCACTCGGGGGATATCGGGGTCTCGGTCGGGCACATGCCGAGCGCGTCGTATATAGCGTTGGCGATCGCGGGCGTGACGGCGCCTACGCCGAGTTCGCCGACGCCCCGGGGTCCGTAGGTATCGCCGGGGTCGAGGGCTTCGAGCGCATAGACGTCCATGTGTTCGGGTGCATCGGCGATCGAGGGCATCATGTAGGTATCGAAATTGGCGGTGACGTAACCGCCCTCGGCCATTAGCGCGTCTTCGGTCAAGCTGAGACCGATGCCTTGGACCGCGCCGCCTTCCTGTTGTCCGAGATACGCGGCCATGTCGACCACCGGGCCCGCGGCGGTGCGTTGGTCGAGCGCCAGAACTCGTACCTCGCCCGTGATCCGACTCAAACTCACGCGCGCGATGCAGGCCCCCGAGGCGAAGAAGAAGCGCGCATTGCCGGCGGCGTAGTCGGTTTTGGGATACTCGAAGTGGGCGTCGGCGGTCGGTAAGTCCGCGGTCGATAGGTTGGCCGCGAGCGCCGGGTAGCTGATGAGAAGACGCCCCCGCGAATTCCGCTCCACGATCCCACCGACACCGAGAGCAAGTTCGCCCGCTTCGCGCCTCAAGGCCTTGGCCGCAGCCGCGCGCAGCCGCTCGGTGAACACCGGTGCGGCCATGCGGGTTGCCTGCCAGACGACGAAGGTGCCACGCGAGGCGGTGGTCGGGCCGGAATCAGGACCGTGCGCGGTGCTGCCGAACACGGCGCGGATGTCGTCGCGGCCGCAGCCGAGCTCGGTGGAGACGACACCCATGATCAGCGGGAGTAATCCCTGACCCATCTCATCGAGCGTGAAGCAGGCCTCGATCTTTCCGTCTTTGGCGAAGCGCAATTGCCCGCCGGCAGGATCCGGAATCACCGAGCCCAAGCCGTTGCCGTGGTGATTCATGGCCATGCCGACGCCGATGTACTCGTCAGCAGCGGCGCCGCGTGCGAGCGCCCATAGTGGACTCGCCGCCGCGGCGGTCAGCATGTCGGCGAGCCGGTCACTCGGCGCAAGAGGCTGACCGAAATAGCCGCCGGTGTGCGGGGCTTTGAGATTGCGTCGCCTGAATTCCACCGGCGACAGGCCGCAGAGGGCGGCGAGCCGATCCATCTGGCACTCGACCGCGTAAGTCATCTGATTGGCGCCGAAGCCGCGAAACGCACCGCCGACGCCATTATTGGTATAGGCCAGGCGGCCGCGGGTTTTGACATTCGCGATCTCATAGGGCCCTGCCGCATGCTCGAGCGCGGTTTCCAGGACGCTCGGCCCCAGCGAGGCGTAGGCGCCGGCATCGGCGAGCACGTCCACCTGCTGTGCCAGCAGCCTGCCCTCGGCATCGCATCCCGTGCGCATGCGAATCGTCATCGGGTGTCGCTTGGTGCCGGCGATGACCGACTCGGTGCGCGATAGCTGGATGCGCACGGGTCGCCGGGACTTCAGCGCGAGCAGTGCCAAGGCGGGCTGTATGGTGAGTTCATCCTTGCCGCCGAAGGCACCGCCGGTGGGGCTGGTGACGACGTGAATCTTTTCCTCGGGCATGGCGAGGATGCGTGCCAGTTGTTGCCGATCGCGCTGACCGTGCTGGCCTCCGGCGTGAATCGCGAGCGTGCCGTCGGCGTGGGCCACGGCCCATCCGCCTTCGGTCTCCATGAAGCCGTGCATCTGCCGTGGCGTGACGTAGGTGTCCTCGAGCGTGTGGGTGCAGGCGGCGAAGCCTGCGTCGATGTCGCCGCGAGCGTACTTGATGAGGCGCTGCAGGTTGCCGCTCGCGTGCACCGGGGGTGCGTCGGGGGAGAGTGCCTCGGCCGCATCGGTGACCACCGGTAGCGGCTCGTAGCGCACGTCGATCAAGTCGAGCGCGGCGGCGGCGGTGGCGGCGTCCACCGCGGCCACGGCGGCGATGGCATCGCCTTCGAAGCGTGCTGAGTGGTCGCATAAGGCTGGCTGGTCTTGCACGATAATGCCGAAGCCATTGAGGCCGGGTATGTCGCGGTGTGTGACGACGGCTACGACGCCCGGCAACGCCTCGGCCCGCGTGGTATCGATCGCGAGGATGCGTGCGTGCGCGCGGCCTGCGCGCAGGATGCGGCCGACGAGCATGTCGTCGGTGCGATGATCGGTGAGATAGCGCAGGTTGCCGGCGATCTTGGCGGCGCCGTCGGGACGCACATGCCAGCGGACGGGGTGTGCGTGGCGGGCGAGAAGGATCTCGGCGGGCGCGGATGCGGCGATCGACGATGCCGAGGTCAATGGTGTCCTTGGTGCCGTCTCTAAAGTCGACGACGAAGCGGTTGTCGACGCGGCGGCAGACCCTGTTGCGTGCGGGGCGGCTGGTGCCGATGCGTCAGTCGACGGGGTAGAGGTCGATACCGGAGCGGCACACGACGTGGAATGCGCCGAGCCGTGCGTGGCCGAAGACGGTGCTAACCCCCACGTCAGGGCGTTGGCGGCGGCGAACCGACGATAGCGTGCGGAGCGGAATGAATCGTCCGGCGCAACGATCTCGGCGGCCAGACGTGCGCGCAGCGCGGGCCAGTCGATCGAGGCCCAGGTTTGGCCTTCGAGCCATGCTTCGGTGGCGCTGAGCCGCGCCGCGGCCACGTTGCCGCCGCCGACGGCGAGTCTGGCCCGGCCCACTTTGCCGGCATCGATGAGCATGAGACCGGCAACGCCGATGACCGACGGTGAGAACGTTGCCCGCAGGCCGATTTTTCGCTGAGTCCAGCGGCACGCGGCGGGCATTGCCGGCACCTCTAGCGCTGTGATTAGATCGCCGGTTGCCACGATCAGATCGCCGTGCGCCGCGGCAGTCCCCGTGTTGTCCGCTGTGCCGGCCGTAGTGCCAGGCGTTGCCACGGTCGCTGCCCCAGGCTTGGCGACGGGCGCGGCGTCGTGGGCGAGCCAGTCGCATAGAGGTTGTCGCCATGCTCCCGCGAGACCGTAGCATAAGACGGTGGCATCGAGGGCGAGCAGCGCCGGTAGTAGACATCCGATGCGTCCCGCGAGGTTGCCGCCCAGCGTGGCGAGATGGCGCACCGACGGGGCGGCGACGCCTTTGATGGCCGCCGTCAGCAGGGGTAGGTGAGTGGTCACGTCGGGATCGCGCTCCAACTCGGCGAGCGGGGTGAGCGCGCCAATGCGCAGCAACCCGTCGCGGCGGCTCACGCCCTTGAGGTCGGCAATGTCACCGAGCGCCACCAACGTGGTGGGCGCCGCGATGCCGCGGGCCCATTCGAGCTGCAATGCCGTGCCACCGGCAACGAAACGCGCGGAGGGCAGGCTCGCGACACTCTCCACGGCGTCGGCAATCGATCGCGGCCGCCGTACGTCGAAACGGGTCGATGCCGTGATGGCGGGATTCAATTCGGGTTCTTCTGCGCCGATGGCGCGGTGCCGCGCGCGGGATCGGCGAGGTAGGCGGCACGACGGGCGAACAGCCCCGGCGCGGCGCGTTGCGCCTCGGCCAGGATTTGCTGCAAATCGGCGGTCTTGAGGACGCCGTCTTCGACCACGATACGTCCGTTCACCATGGTCAGACTGACGTCATGGCCGCGCACCGCATGCACCAGATTGTGCTGCACGTTGAAGTAGGGACCATCGGCGAACAGCGGCGTCATGCGCGGCGTATCGGTCCTGACCGCGATGACGTCGGCGCGTTTGCCAAGCTCGAGCGAGCCGATCTCGCGCTCGAGACCGAGCGCCTGGGCGCCCAGGATCGTTGCCATGCGCAGCACCTGCCAGCTATCCATGGCCGATGCGTTCAGCGTGCGCAGCTTGCCGAGCAGCGACGCGACCTTCATCTCCTCGAACAGATCGAAATTATTATTCTCCTTCTCGCCGTCCGTGCCGAGGCCGACCGGAATGCCGGCGGCCAGCAACTCGGCGACGGGCGCAAAGCCTGAGGCCAATTTCATGTTGCTGACGGGATTGTGCGACACGCTCACCCGGCGTCGCGCGATCAGCTCGATTTCGGCGGCATCGAGCCATACGCCGTGCGCGATCAGCGTCAGCGGGGTGTCGAAGAAGCCCAGGTCCTCGAGCGCGAACATCGGTCGCTTGCCATAGCGTTGTGCGAACTCGGGGATCTCGATCTGCGATTCGCTGCAATGGGTGTGCAGGCTGGTGCGGTGCGTGTTGGCCATGTCGATCGCGCGCCGCTGTCCCGCGGCATCGGCGTAGAACGGGTGCTCGAGCCCCACCCAGACCTGGATTCTGTCGTCCGCCTTGCCGTGCCAGCGCTCGAGCAGCGCTTCGTTGGCGTCGAGGGTCTCGAAGTAATCGTAGTCCGGATGGGCGCCGACGTACGGCACGGCGATGAGACGCGTGCCCACGGCCTCGGCCGCCCTGGCGCTGCCGTCCATGAAACGCCACATGTCGACCACCGTCGTCGTGCCACCGAGCGCCGATTCCGCGTAGCACAGCCAGGAAGCGATCTCGGCCTCGTGCGGCTGGAGCACGCGGTGCATCGGGTCGATATGCAGACGCAACCATTCCCAGACCGGCAGATGCTCGGCGGTGCCGCGCAGCAGCCCCGAGTGGGCGTGGGCGTTGATGAGTCCCGGCAACAGGACACTGTGCGGGATGCGCTTCACCGGAACCGTGGGATACGCGGCGGATACCGTGGCCAATGGTCCGATCGCGTCGATGCGGCCGTCGCGGATGAGGAGCGCGCCGTCGCCGATGACGCGGTTGTCCGCATCCATGGTCAGCAGCGTGTCGCCGCTCAGGATCAGCGGGTCAGTGTTCAACGATGCCATCGGTGGGAAGGGTGCGACGCGTGGCAGCGGTGCCACGGGTGGAAAGGGGGCGACGCGCGGCAGGAGTGCCACCGGTGCAATGGATGGGACGAGGCGGACAGGTGTCTCAATTGTGTTCGCTCGGACCCATGATGACGATGCCCTCGGTGGCCTCGACGTGGCGCACGAAGAGGTATTTGTCCTCGCGGCCGTCGCTGTGCTTGCGCTTGATGTTGGGCTCGACGCTGGCCTCGACCTTGGCGATGACGAGGTAGGGACTCTGCGCCGCGAGCCCGGCGGTGCAGTGCGCCGCGAATTCCTCGAGCGTGCGCGCGGTGAACGCCTGCTCCACGCCACAGCCGCGGGCGATGGCCGCAAGATCGACACGGCCGGAGGCGGTATGCGTCGGCGGCCCACCGATGGATAGATAGCACTCGTTGTCCCAGACGACGATGAACAAATTCTTCGGTCGCTCGTTACCGAGCGTGGCAAGAATGCCCAGATTGAACATCATCCCGCCATCGGTATCGAGCGCGACGACGCGACGATGGGGCAAGCCGCAGGCGAGCCCGAACGCCTGCGGCGTCACGCAGCCCAATTGCTGTTGAAACAGGCTGGCCGCACGCATATGCGGTGCGGCGTTGTACCATTCGTCGACACTCCCGCCGAGCGATAGAATGACCAGCTCATGCTGGAGTCGGGATGCCAGTAGCTGCATGCACGCGAAACGCTTCATCGCACGATCTCCCCGCCCAACGCCACCGCCGCGTGATAGTAGGCGGCGTACGACCAGCTGAACGCCTCGGTGAGTGCGCGTTCGATGCGTTCCTCCTCGCGGATGACCTGAAATGGGATGCGCAGCGCATCGAGTATCGGTTCCATGGTGATGCCATGCGGTATCGCCCACCAATTGTTCTCGCCGAATTCGCCGCGATAGCTCATCAGCATGACTACCGGGATCCCGGCCCCCAGCCCCATGCGCGCCAGCGGTTCGACGGCGGCGCGCAGGCCTGAGTTCTCCATGATGAGCACGGCGCGCTTGCCGGACAGAAAGACGCCGCCGCAAATGGCAGCGCCTTCACCCTCGTTGGTAACGCGGATGGTGCGCAGGTCCGGATCCGCGTCCAGCGCGGGATACAGTTCCTTGAACAGCGAATCCGGCAGGTAGCAGACGATGCTTACCCCGGCTCGCTTCAGACCCCTGATGACGGCGTCGACGGCCGATCGTTTCACCTCGATGCTCCTTCAGCGCTCGGTGCGGAAATAAGGCAACCCCAGGGCGGCGGGCGCGGTGAGCCGTCGGCGTAGTTGCGGCGAGGCGGCGACCGGTACGATCAGCAGCGCCAGCGTGGCGAGATACGGCAGCATCGACAGCACGGCGGGCGCGATCGGCCAGTTACGCGCCTGACCCAGAAAGCCCAGCGCGGTGGTAGCGCCGAACAGCAGCGCCCCGAGTACGGCATTGAGCGGCCGGTATCCTGAGAAGATGACCAGCGCGACGGCGATCCAGCCGCGGCCGGCGACCACGCCCTCCGACCATGAGGGCACGAAGCACAGCGTCAAGTAGGCACCCGCGGCGGCCGCGAATGCCGCGCCCAACGATACGTAGCAGAAGCGGATGCGCTGCACCGGGATGCCGGCGGCGTCCGCGGCGGCGGGATTCTCGCCGACGGCGCGCAGATTTAGGCCGTGCCGCGTGCGGAACAACAGCACGTGCATCCCGATCGGCAAAATCAGATAAATGACATACACCAGGATGTTCTGCGAGAAAAACGCTTCACCGAGCACGGGAATGCGGCAGAGGTAGGGGATGGGGACGGGTCCGAACAGGACTGGCACGGGCGTGCCCGCATAGGGTTTACCGATGGCGGCCGCGAGGCCGGTGCCCAGCATGGTGAGCGCGAGGCCGCAGAGCACTTGATTCGCGCGTATCTGCACCGTGACGAGCGCGAACAGCATGCCGATGGCGAGTCCGACACCGAGCGCGGCCAACAAGCCTACGGTGGGATTGCCGGTCGCCACCACCGTGACGACGGCCGTGATCGCACCCAAGGCCATCAGCCCCTCGACGCCGAGATCGATGACCCCGACCCGCTCGGTCATGACCTCGCCGAGTGCCGCGAGCGCGGGGACGCCGCCGGCGAGCACCGAGGTGTGCAGTAGGCCGGTGAGGATATTCATCGCGGTAAACTCATGCGGGGTGATCCTCGTGGTGTGAATGGCACTTACATAAACCTGTAGCGCTGCAAATGTCCATATCGACGCAGTCCGTCATGCGCTTTGGCCGATCGCCGTCCGTTGCCGCAAGAGGCCGATGGGCGCGTCGGTATTCCGGCAGCACTGTTGGGGGAACGCCATTGGGGCTACAGTCTCGCAGTGGAATCTACAGGATAATTACTGTATATTTATACATATACAAATCTTCGAATGCCACCTGCATGACAGATCTATTCCAACACAGTAGCGCCTCTGGCTTTGCCGAACGCGCCATCTCGCCGAAGCGAGAACTCGGTGCATACGAGGCTTTGTGGTCCCGCGAGGGGACGTGGTTCAAATCGCTGGCGGATACCTTCCGAGAGCACCCCGATTCCGTACCCTCTGATTTCGTTTCCGCTGCCGATAGCGAGAAGTATGCGCGACTGGCGCTTGGCGCGATCCGCGACGCCGGCATACAACATTTTGGTGTCCGCGTGCATGGCGCTGCGGAATACCCAAAGCGTTTGCGCGACGCGTCTCATCCGGTCGAGCTGCTGTATTTCCAAGGACTGTGGGACCTCGTCACTACCCCGTGCATCGCGATCGTCGGCACGCGGAATCCGACCGATGATGGAAGGCGTCGCGCGGCAAAGCTCGCAAAGCTCTGCGTCGCCGACGGTTATACAGTGGTATCGGGGCTCGCTCGCGGGATTGATACCGTGGCGCATACGACAGCGATCGCCGAAGGCGGTTTTACCATTGCGGTTTTGGGTACCCCAATCACGGAATGCTACCCGCCCGAAAATCGCGGACTCCAGAATGTCATCGCGGATCGTCATCTAGTTATCAGCCAGGTACCGATTGTGCGCTATGCAAATCAGCATATCCGGACAAAGCCGCACTTTTTCCCGGAGCGTAACGCAACGATGTCAGCTTTGACCGAGGCAACCATCATAGTCGAAGCGGGCGATACGTCAGGCACCCTCATACAAGCTCGTCATGCCTTGAAGCAGGGACGACGGCTATTCATTCTCGATAGTTGCTTCCAATCACCCTCGCGTACTTGGCCAGCCAAATTTGCAGCGATGGGCGCTATACGCGTTTCAGACTACGACGAGATCAGAAAACACCTTGTTGCCGCCAATCCCCGAAAAGCTGTTGAAGATTGATGACGTGACCGCGGGCGAACATTTTTCGCTCGATGCGAACGATACATGTTTCTATATCTGGGAATATGCTGTGCGCCAAGGTTATACGGCTGGGCCCACAAATCAGCTGATAAAGAACCTCAAGATTAAGCCAAGCGAGATAGCGAAAACCCCCGCGCGCCAGCATTACAAACAACAAGCCATCAATCACGCCGCGAAGGCGATTCGCAACTTGTTGGGCCAACAAACCGCCGAGGGGCAATATTCATTTGTCCCCATTCCCTCCTCCAAGGCGATGGGCGACACGGATCACGATGATCGCACCGCGCAGGTTTTGGAGCGCGCGTTTAGCAGCTGGAAATCCGACGTGCAACCGATCCTACGCGTCAGGCGCAGTATGCAAGCGGATCATGAGAGCGCCGATCGCATGACCTATGATGAACTGCTTGCTCTCACTGAGGTGTTACAGCCCATGAGTCCGTTGCGGACTACTATCGTGATTCTCGACGATGTGCTGAACAGCGGGAAGCACTTCAAGGTCGCAAAGTCGCTGCTCGCGATCGCGAATCCCACCGCCACAATACTTGGACTTTTTATCGCCAGATGTACTCGCGAGAGAAACTTAGACTCTCCCGCCCATGATTAACCGGAAGTTCTGACCTGCCGCGGCGTTCGCATCGAATTCGTCGAAGGAGGTGCTGACGTTCGCCGACTGGGGCAACGCTCGCGTCGCACGCGAACTCGGCGTCATTCGGGAAGTACGACTGCCCTCAAATTTGGACGATGCGATAATGCGCGACTTCGTCGCCAATCGCGGTATACAACAATACCAGTCCGGTGACGGCCAGTACGATCGACACGTCGACCCCCCGAGTCGCGAGGACCGTGCCGGAATCGAGCAGCAATGCCACGAATACCGCGCCGGCGATGACGCCCAGCGCCGAGCGCCGTGCGAGCACCGCGACCATGATGCCAAGATAGCCGAAATTGTTGGAGATGCCGCCCTGTAAGTGATGCACGGTACCGGCGAGCTCGAACATGCCCGCAATTCCCGCCAGGGCCCCGCTCAGCAACATGACCGTGATGAGGTGGCGGCGCACCGGCATGCCGGCGTAGCGCGCTGCCTGGGGGTTCGAGCCGCAGACGCGAATTTCATAGCCCCAGCGCGTGAAGTTCAGCGACCATCCAGAGACCACTGTCAGCAGCAGGGCGGCGGGCAGGCCCCAGTGCACAGCTCCCCAGACCTCGGGAATTTCATGCACGATGCGCGCGGTGGTACCGATTGCGCGACCGCCCGGGGCGAGCCAGGGTCCGGTCGCCAGCCAGTAGACCAGGAGCGCGGCGACGAAATTCAGCAGCAGCGTGGTGATGAGTTCACTGACGCCGGCATAGGCGCGAGCCAGTGCCGGACCCGCCATCCACAGCACGCCGCCGCCGATGGCCGCTATCAGCATCAGGGGCAGCAGCACGGCCGTCGGGCCTGGAACATAGAGTCCGACCCCCGCCGCGGCGAGCGCGCCGGCGTTGAACTGGCCTTCGGCGCCGATGTTCCAGGCGCCGACGCGCAACCCCACCCAGACCGACAGCCCGGTCAGGATCAGCGGGCTTATCAGCAATCCCAAGTCCTCCAGAGCGAACGACGAGCCGAAGGTATCGGTGATGACATCGCGTGCCAGCGACCCGGGCGATGCGCCGGTCAGGGCCAGTGCCGCCCCGGCGGTGAGCAGTGCCAGACCCACCGCCACGCTGCGCGCGGCGACAGCGGTGAAGCGACGCGGGGTGGGAAAGCGCTGGATCCGGTAGGCCATATCAGCCTCGCAGTTCGAGCGGCGCCGCGGTGGTGTCGCGTTGCCCGGCCATCAGTAAACCGATTTCCTCCATGGAGGCGAGCTTCGGGTCGACGATCCCCATGATGGCGCCACGACACAGGACCGCGATCCGATCGCAGACAGTCAGCAACTCCTCGAGTTCTTCGGAAATCAGCACCACGCCGACGCCGGCATCGCGCAACTCGGCGAGATGGCGCATCACGGCGTCGATCGCCCCCACATCGAGTCCACGGCTCGGGTAGGCCGCGACCAATACCCGGGTGGCGATGCGCATCTCGCGGCGCGCGACCAGGCGTTGCTGATTGCCGCCGGATAGATTCGCAACCGGCATGCCGAAATCCGCCACCCGTACCGCCGCGGCGGCCGCGATGGAGTGTGCGAGTGCCAGTGCTCCCCCCCGACGATACCCGGCACGCTGACCGCCGGGTGATCGGCGATATTCCCTCATGATCGCGTTGTCGGTGATCGAGAGTGCCGGCGCGAGCCCGCTGTGGAGACGGTCTTCCGGGATGTGGCCGACACCCGAGTCGGCGAACTCGCGGGCGCCGCGTCGCGAGAAATTCTCGCCGCCCAAGAGAATGTCGCCCGAGGTTACTCTGCGCAAGCCGGTCAACACCTGGCTTAGCTCCTTCTGACCATTGCCGGCGACTCCCGCGATCCCTAAGATTTCCGCGCCGTGCAAGTCGAGGCAGATGCGATCGAGACGCCGCTGGCCGAGCGTATCGGTGACCACCACGTCGCGCAGCCGCAGCACGGGCGTCGCCGTGACGGGTGCCGCGGACGCGCTGCATGAGCGCAGCGTGTCGCGCACGATGTCGTGCCCCACCATCAAGCGGGCGAGCAGGCTCGCGGAACAGTGTGGCGTCAGCTCGGTCGCCACCTTGCGTCCGCCGCGCAGCACGGTGATGCGATCGGCGATCGCGAGGACTTCATCGAGTTTATGGCTGATGAGAATCACCGCGTTGCCGCGGGCGACGAAGATTTTCAGCGTGTTGAAGAGTTCGCGTGCTTCGGCCGGGGTCAGGACGGCGGTGGGTTCGTCCAGAATGAGGAGCCGCGCACGCCGCGCCAATACCCGCAGGATCTCGACGCGCTGCTGTTCGCCGGTCGACAACTCGTCGATGCGCGCGTCGGGGCGTACGGCGAGGCCGACCGTGCTCGCGAGTTCCCGGGTACGGGCGGCGAGCTCGCGGGCGCGGATGAGGCTCGGCGTGCGGTCCCAGCCCAAGTGGACATTCTCGGCCACAGTGAAGGATCTGACCAGCTTGAAATGCTGGTGTACCATGCCGATCCCCGCCGCCATGGCGTCCGCGGGCGCCGAAAATTGTCTGGGGCGGTCGTCGATAAGGATCTGGCCCGCATCGGGCTGGTAGATGCCGGTCAGAATGTTCATCAGGGTGGATTTACCCGCGCCATTCTCACCCAAGAGCGCGTGGATTTCCCCCGGCAGGACATCGAGATCGATGTTTTCGCAGGCGACCACCCCGGGAAATGACTTGGTGATGCCTTGCAACCGCACTAGCGGCTGCGTGCCGTCCGTCATCAGAGGCCAACCACGCCTTCGATCGACCAATCCCAATTGTAGAGTTCCGACTCCGTCATGGTCTTCCCGGCGGCCACGCGCGTCGTGCCTTTGTTGTCTTTCAGGGGACCGACGAACGGACTCCAGCCCGTCAATATCTTCGAGCGCACGGCGTTGCTGCGCTTGCGAACCTCGTCCGGGACGCTCTCGCCCCAGGCGTCGACATCGACCCCGGCGCCCAACGGCAGAAGGACGGCCGGCGGCGTCCAGTTGCCGGCAAGACGCAGGCGGACCTGGTCGACATAGAACTTGCGAAAGTCGATGACGATGGAGGTGACGTAGGCCTTCGGGCCGTAGCGGCGCAGGTCGGTGCCCCACATGATCGCTTTGATGCCGCGCTTCTCGGCCACCTGTAGGTAACCGGCCTCGTCCATGATGCCGAACAGCAGGTCGGCGCCGCTGTCGATCAAGGCCGACGCCGCCTGGGTCGAGGCTTGCGGATCGAACCAATTGTTGATGGCGATGACATGGAGGTTCGCGGCCGGATTGACGCTTCTCGCGCCCAGCAGGAAGGCATTGGCGCCGGAGTGCGCGCTCGGCACCGGAAACGAGGCGACGTAGCCTAGATTGCCGCTCTTGCTCATCAAGCCGGCGGCGACCCCGGCGACGTAGCTCGGATACCAGTGCGCGACGTAGTAGGTGCCCAAGTTGGCGAGCGGATTACGGCCGTCGCATTCGAAGAAGGCCACGTCGGGCGCACGCCTGGCGACGTCATAGAGAAAGTCGCCGTAGTTGGAAGTCGCGAACACCATGTTCGCTCCCTGGGATACGAAGCGCCTAAAGATGCGCGACGCATCGGCGGAATACGGAATGCTTTCGACCATCACCGTCTTTACTTTCGGGAATGCCGCCTGCACGGCCTTCATCCCTTGATCGTGGGACCAGGTCCAGCCCTCGTCGGCGACCGGACCTACATGACCGAAGGCAATCAGTGCGGATGCCTCGGCGAGCGGCGGCAGCGCCGTTGCGCCGAGCCGCGTATCGAGCAACAGCGAGGCACCCGTCGCCGCACCCAGGTGCAAAAACCGTCGGCGATCGATCATCGCGCACTCCGGAGCTGTCTGCGGATCAGGCGATGTCCGCAAGCCGGAGGAGTCTGGAGATCGGGTAGGGTGGCATGATCGGGACGTGGATTCGACATTCGCATTTCCTGGAGAGTGTAGTCAGAGAGTATCGCGGCGGTGCGATTCGATCCATACTAAATCGGGGTCTCATCAGGTGATAAAAATGCGTGATTCGTGGCCGATGCGGTGTCTTCTGGTGCTCATGTGCGTTGGGGCGTTCGCCGATAGCGGCCGTGCCGAACCGATCAAGGTGCTGCATCCTCAAGGGTCGGCGCACGGGTTCGTCGAAGTCACGACGCTCGAGGGTAAGCGGATCGGAGTGGGGGATTTGTTGCAACGGCTGCACGGCTCGGTGGTGACGTCACGGCTATTGCTGCATTTCTTCGACGGTTCGGTGGACGACGAAACCACCGTGTATGCGGAGCGCGACACGTTTCAATTCATCAGCGACCACCACATTCAGCGCGGTCCGTCCTTTCCGCAGTCCGTCGACACCATGGTCGATGCGAAGCGCGGCGTGGTCAGTTCGACGGATGCCGGCAAGACCACTCAGGTGCATTTCAAGATGCCGCCGGACGTCTACAATGGCATGGCCTCGACCCTGTTGATGAATGTGGATCCTGAGGCGGCGGAGACCAAGATCGCTATCGTCGTGCCCTCGGCCAAGCCGCGGCTCATTCACCTGTCGATGAAGAAGGGTGGCGACGTGCCGTTCAGCATCGGCGGTACGCCAAGGCAGGCCACCGATTTCGTCGTGCACGTTGAACTCGGGGGCGTCGCGGGCGTGGTGGCGCCGCTCATCGGCAAGGAGCCGGCCGATTATCATGTGTGGCTGGTGACCGGCGCGGACCCGGCGTTCATTCGCGAAGAGGGTGCGTTGTACGTGGGTGGGCCGATTTGGCGGGTGCAGCAGGTGAGCGCAGGGTTCGGTACGATCAAGCAATGAACAGAGTTTCATCGGACGCGGCGGACAACGCGGACCACCGACTGCGTAAGGTCTTGAGTCTTCGCGACTTGATTCCGATGCAGATTCTGATCGTCATCGCCACGCCCGTCACGGGAACGGCCGCTCATCAAGCGGGTACCCAGGTCAGTTTCTGGATCATTGGCGCCGTATTCTTGTTCCTCCCGGTTGCCGCCGTCGTACAGTATTGCGTGCAAATTTGGCCTTACGAGGGCGGTGTCTATCAGTGGACCAAACACGCTTTCGGTCCTTTTGCCGGCTTTTTGACCGCGTGGAATCTGGGCGCGTGGGTGCTGCTTCTCGTCGCGTCTCTGGGCGTCCAAACGGCCAGCGGGCTCAGTTATGCGCTGGGACCGCGCGCGGCATGGATGGCCGACAGCCATCTGGTCATATCGGGCCTCAATGTCGGTTTGTTCGCGGGAGTATTTCTGGCGTGCGTCCCAGGTCTGCGTATCGGCAGGTGGGTCTCTCATGTGGGCACCGCTGCGACGTTGCTGGTCGTCGGACTGCTGATCACGCTGCTGTTCGTCCACCCGCATGCCCCTCCCGATCGTCCCTTCGTGGCTCCTCAAGCGCCCTTTTCGATGAACTTTCCGATTTTGACTCTGGCGAGCATCAATCTTTTCAGCAAAATCGCTTTCAACGGGTTCACCGCATTGGAGCAAGTGGCCGTATTTGCGGGCGAGACGAAAAATGCAGCACGTTCGATCCTGCGCTCTGCCTGGATCGCCGCGCCGATCATCGCCGTGATGTACATCCTGATGACGGGCTCCATCCTCACGTATGTCCCCGCCGACCAAGTGGACCTCGTGAATCCCATCTCCCAAGTCATCGCGGCGGCATTCGGCGACCAAAGCGCAAGTGCCGCCCTCGACTGGGGCGTCATACTGAGTCGAGCGGCGATCCTTGGGCTCACGCTCGCATCCATCGCTCAAAGCGCCGTCTACATCGCAGAAACCAGCCGCCTGCCGATGGTCGCGGCGTGGGACCATCTGATCCCGGCGTGGTTTACCCGTTTGCACCCCGTCTACCGCACGCCGACGCGCTCGTTGGCGGTGATCGTGCTGACCGCCGTCTCGTTCAGCTTTCTCGCGTCGGCTGGGGCGGGTGCGAGCGAGGCGTATCAGCTCCTCGCGACGAGCGCCTTCGTCTGCTACGGCGTCAATTATTTATTGATGTTCGCAGTGCCGCTCGTGGTGGGTACTCGTTTCAGCATGCGTCCGGATTTAAAGCCCAGCATGTTTCTGCGTGCCGCGTGCATCGGCGGCGCAGTGGTGACGATTCTGTCGATGATCTTCAATCTCGTGCCAATCGTGGCGGTTGCGCAGCCGTGGGCGTTCGCGCTCAAAGTGGGCGGCGCCGCGCTGGGAATCAATCTGATGGCGGTCGTGGTTTACCGGCGCGGCTCGCGTCGGAACCACTCTTTAAAGTAAATGAGGAGCCGGCAATCGCAACGACCCGAATTTCGACGCACAATCCGGGCATCGCCAGCTGCGCTACGCCAACCGCGGTCCAGCAAGGATAATCGTTTGGAAAGAAAGTGTCCTTCACCGCCGCAAATGCAGCGCTTTCGCCCTGCAAATCCGTATGAAATGTCATCAGCTCGACGACATCGCCGAGGGATGCCCCCGCCTGCGCCAAAACCTCTCGTACGTTTTCGAATGCGATCCGCGCTTGGGCGTCGATGCCCACGGCTGGCTGCTGATGCTCGTCGAGACCGACCTGACCGGATACCCAGATCATCTCGCCGACCCGCACACCCTGTGAAAAGTGGTACTTCTCATAGAGGTGGAGTGATGCCGGAGGATTGATGAGTGCGCGCGGCATGATGCGTCTCAAGTATTGCCTGACGAACTCATTTCACTCGAAGGAAGAAAGGTGCGCGGAAAGGCTCTCCCTCCTTCAGGTGGCCGATGTGTTCGAGATGGAGGTGCCCAGCGGCGGTGAAGAAGCCACTGCGACTCGGTTGAGGCAGCGGGAAGAACGTCGCGTCATCGCCGAAGAACCGCAGTACCAGCGTGTGGCGGTTCGGGCAGCCCTCGTCTAGCGGGGCACCGCCGTGGAGAGTTCCAGGATGCACGAACAGGACGTCACCGGGGCTGCTCGCCCAGGATACAATGTCATATCGATCAGGATCGACCTTGCGCTCGGCTTCGATGTCCGGCAACCGAGTCGCATTCCCGCCATGCAGCGGATCGGTTGGGTCGTCGGCGTTCTTGAACGTCGTGCCGTCATAGCGGGGACCCAAGTGTGAGCCTCGAATGATCTCGATAGAGTTATGCCGCGCAAGAGGCTCGAACGAGATCCAAGCGTTCGCCCAATGTCTGCCTGCCCAGGGAAAGTAGGAGGTATCCTGGTGCCATGGAGTTCGGCCAACCTCTCCACCTTCCTTCGCAAATACTTCCTCGGCGTAGTACCAAACATTCTCCGACCGCCACAGCTCTCCCAGAAGCGGTCCGAACGGCAGAGAACTCACGAGTGCGTTCAATCTCTCCACAGCCGCGGGGTTGGAGTTGTCGTTGTGTGTCTGATGCTGAGTCCCTTTATAGAGCGAGAATGCGTTAGGACTCGGATGCGCGACGCACCAATCGTAACACTCGCGACACCGGGCCAGTTCTTCGGGGCTGAGGACGTTGGGTATCAAGACGGCGCCATCGCGGCGATAACTGTCGCCGATGGACTCGATTGAGGCAATCTCGGATTGCTTCATGTAATTCTCCAGTGTTGACGACGTGCGTCATTCGGGATCCGCCATTTCCACGGTTAGCGGGTGATGCGAAGATATCGAGCTGGCCTGGCCTAGTCCACGTTTAAAATATGACCATCGCGTACGAAAAAACAGTACGGTAGGTTTCTACGACAATGAAAGTTTTTGGGACAAATGCCGCAACAGCATGTTCGCGGGAACCGACAGCGTACGCCCGGACGCACTGAGGATGCACAGCACCGACGGCGGGATCCTTTTCTCCGACAATGCGATGAACGCGAGTTCACCCGAGCGAACCTCCAGCATGACGTCGAGCGATGTGAGTACTCCGACGCCAAACCCGTTCTTAACCAGCGATTTGATGATTTGTACATTGCTGGCGACAGCGGAATACTTCAGTTCATCGCCAATATTCTTGGCCCACACTTCATTGATGACCTGCCGTAACGACATCGTCTCGTCGGGAATAATGAGTGGATATTGGGAGCAATCGGCAAGCGACGTGACACGGTGTGCGGCAAGCGGATGATCGGGGCGGGTGACGACGCCCAAGCTGTAGCCGAGCTTACTTTCCGTTCTCAATGCATTGGTCTTGGGGGGATTGAAAGAGATACCGAGTTCGTACTCGCCGCTCAAAACCAAATCGGCGATCGAGGGCGACGAGGCGGTGTATAAACGATAGGCGATGCCAGGAAACCGAGCATGAAAGCCGGCCATACTTTCGGCGAAGAACTCGACGGCACCCTCCACCAGAGCAATGGACACCTCCCCTCGTCGCAGTCCCTGCAAATCGTCCATGTGTGACTGAACGCGCTTCATATCGCGCCGCCAACGCCGTACGGAATCAACGAGGACCTCACCCGCCGCGGTCAGTCTCATTCCTTGGGGTAGGCGCTCGAAAAGCGGTACGCCAAAGAAGTGCTCGAGTTGCAGGATTTGCCGGTTAACCGCCGACGGCACGATGTGCAGATGCTCGGCGGCTCGCCGAACCGATCCGCGCCGCGCCACCTCGTCGAAATACAGTATTCCGCGACTCAGAACCATTGACTACTTTTCTCTACTTGGGGAGGCTGCTGTACTGTTTTTTCGTACGCCATGGCCGTATTTTAAATATGGACCAGGCCGGGCGAGCTGGATATGGTCTGATGTACTCCGCGCACCGGGAGTGCCGTCCCTAACTATCGGTATTGTGATGTCAACCACTTCGTCAACTGGGGGTATGGTGCGAAACACTCGATCCGGTGGCCCAAGGTCGTTCCTGACCGTTTTACTGGGCTTGATCGTATTCTCGATGGGCGCGTACGCGGTTCAGCCGGTAACCCTTGTCGATGTCTCGGCGAATAGTGTGGGCGCCGCAACTCACGAGGGCGTCGTCGCGGATCCGCATAGGCATGTCGTCTCTGGAAAGGACGCCAGGGTTGCCGAGGTTGAGTCTTTTCGATCAGCTAATCAGGGCCTCGTAGTAGACGTTGCCGACTACGATCGAGTTACCTTGCAGTTGACGAATTGGCCTGTCGATGAATTCGTGTACCTCCTGGAGGGCACGGTCGAGCTCACCGACTCCAAGGGGATCAAACGGGTCTACGGACCTACCGACGCGTTTGTCATGCCGAAAGGATTCAGCGGTACATGGACTCAACCGAGTTCGGTCAAGTACGTTGCAGTCACGCATAGGTCACCGTCCTCCCGACCGCCGGCTGCCCGCGGTGTCGGAGTCAAGACCAAGCCAGTCTCGATCGTGCCCATAGGGTCGTCTATCTTAGACCGCATGAAAAAGCGCATGACGGTGTTGGAATCGTGGGAACCGTACCTCAAAGTACGACAGGGCGAGCCGACGCGGTACCTCGAAGTGCCGCTGTACGCCTCTTCAGACCAACAATTCAAAGTGCAGGCGGAACGCTTCGAAGCGGTGGATATCGATTTGCTGGAATGGCCGATCGATGAGCTGTTTCACATCGTTCACGGCCAACTCGTACTCGACGTTGGCGATGGCACCACGAGAGTTTTCGGTCCGGGCGATACGTTCGTCATGCCCAAGGGCTTCAGTGGCCATTGGCACGAGACGGATACGGTCGACTTGATCACCGCTGACTATGAAGACGGCGGCACGCCATGACTTGGGCTCGAGTCGACGACGGGACTGCGAGCACAACGTATCAGGAGAGAGCGCGAATGTTTCCCAACGTATCAAGAGTGCTGTGCCTGTGGTCACTTCTGGCATGGGCGGCTGTGGCGAGGGGTGGTCAACCGGGTGACGTGGGTCGTCAGTTCTTCTATGACAGCGTTTTACCAAAGCTCGCGCAGAATGGGTGTCCGTCGTGCCATGCGGTCGGCTACCTGCAACCCAACGTGACCGTTTACGAAGAGCTGCTGCGACGACTCGCCATCGGGGATTCGTCGACGAATAATGCGGTCATCTACGCTATCGCCAACGTCCGCAGCATTGCACCCGACCGTCCAAACCATCCCGGCGGCAAGCGTTGCGAGACGGTGGATTCCGAGCCCTGTGCAAGTATTCAGCGCTGGTGGACGATCGAGTTCGGCAAGTCACACGACCACAGATAAGGGAGGAGCGCCCCGATGGCCTCGAGAACAGGTAACTTTGGCAAGGCGCCCGTGGGCCGACGCGATTTCCTCAGATCGATCGCCGCGGCCGGATCCGCAGCCGTTCTGCCGGCTGGATTCGGCGCGAGCGCGGCGCGTGCCGCGGCGCCGGGACCCACCGCGGTCGTCATCGGCGCGGGGATTGCGGGACTGAGTGCCGCGTACGAGCTGAAACGAGCGGGTTTCCGCGTCTCCATTTTCGAGAAGGAAGAGTATACCGGCGGTCGCATGCGCGAAGGTTGGATGGGGCCTTTGTACGGACCCATCCATGCGCAGGGCGTGTTCAAAGCAAGCCGGGAGATGCTGGCGCTTGCCGACGAAGTGGGGGTCGGCGAGGGGCTCGACGGGATATCCGAAGACTACATGGTGGAAAATGGAGTCGGCGTGTACAACGTCTCGTCACGGTTCCACGTCGACGAGGTAGCCAACGTGCCCGGCATCAGCGAGGAGACGAAGCGGCTGTTGCCGCGGCTTCAGGCTGATCTCGATCGAATTCAGCAGCAGGTGGATCCTTGCTCGATGGCGAGCGGCGCTGAGTTCGACGATGAGACGTTGACTCAGTACTATGAGCGCGTACTGGGCAAGCAAGCCGGCAGCGAAGTACTCCGATATTGGGTCGAGCCGGTCCTCGACTGGTTTGGCTGGCCGGCGGATTCCACTTCCAAGATTGCGCTCCTGTCCTGGTATGGCCAACAGCAATCCGACTTCGTCAGTCCGCGCGGCGGCATCGGCGTTCTGACCCGACGACTAGGAGAATTGCTCAACGTTCAGCATGAAGTCACGGTTCAGTTCGTCACGCCGCCTGACTCCACCGGCCGGCATACGATCCACTACCTGACGCCAGAGCTCGAGCGCCGCTCCATGACGCCGGACGTCGTCGTTTGCGCGACGGAGGGACGGTACATCGATAGGCTGGTGCAGGGACTAACGCCGAAACAAAAGACATTCTTCAATTCGGTCTTCACGACCACGTCGGCAGTCATGTTCTATATCCTCGACGAGAAGGCCGCGCCCAACGCCACCATCGGCGAAAATTACATCCCCTCGCATCCAGATCCGATCAAGCGCCGTGTCAACGGATGGAACGTCAGCCCCGCGGACCCGACAAATCACAATCGGCCAGCGAACATCCGCATGGATCTTACGCAGCCCGAAATTCAGGTTTGGCAGGCGAGTAATAAGACTCTGCCCGACTATTGCGCACCCCTCATCAAGTACTTGTACCCGGCGTTCGACATGAAAAATGTCGTCGACACCGTCAACTACACCTGCGACCACCTGATCTACATGCCGGTGGGCTTTTGTCGGCAGATGGCGGATGTTCTGCGTGACCAGGAAAAGCAGCGCCGAGGCCTCTACTTTGCCGGCGAGTATATCGCCGGTGGCCACACGGGCGCCGCGTGCGCCAGCGGCAGAACCGTCGGTCGGCTGATCGCGAAGCACTGGAAAACATAAGCTCAATCGACAGCAGCGACTTCGAGAGAGTATTCTCGAGCTGCTCCTCCCGGCCCCATGACCTCTCCAGAGCACGCCATCCGCGGTAAGACTCATCCCATGGGGCAGTCACTACGCGGACTCAAAACCAGTGACGATTGTCTTTAACTCGTCACTCTCGACTGTACTGTTTTTTCGTACTCCATGGTCATATTTTAAACATGGACTAGGCCAGGGGAGCTGGATATGGTTTGGTCAGCCCTGAACGGCGGGGATGTTCTTCTAGGAGACAGCGGTGCTCGGCGATGCGACCCCCAATAAATCCAGCTTCAACCGCTCTGATTGGCAGATCCTGTCACGTTATTGGTTCCCGATTGCCAGAGCTGTGGATATCGACCGGCAGCCCGTTGCCGTAACTCTCCTAGACGTCAATCTCGTCGTGTTTCGAACGGCAGGACAGCTGCGAATCGCTCTCGATCGATGCCCGCATCGTGGTGCGCCGCTCAGCATGGGCAAGGTGGTGGAAGACGATCTCATTTGCGCGTATCACGGTCTGCACTACGGCCCAGACGGGCGCTGCCGACGCATACCGGCCCAACCGAATGCGAAGTCCGTCTCGCAGTTCAACTTGACTATATTTCCATCAACCGAACGCTATGGTCTCGTCTGGACCTGCCTCGCGCCGGCAACGGAAGGTCCCCAGATCCCTCCTTTCGACGTCTGGGGTCGCCCGGACTATCTTTCAGTGCCTTTGCCACCGGTCGACATCGCAGCCTCACCGGCACGACAGGTCGAGGGTTTCATCGATGTGGCCCATTTCGCTTGGGTGCATACGGAAACCTTTGCGGACAGCCACCAGAGCGAAGTGCCCGTCTATGAGACTCGATCGACCGAGTACGGGCTGCGCTCTGAATATCTGAGTGACGTGAGTAATTATCCCAAGTCGCTGCGGCATCTTGCACCTGCCGACTTCCGCTGGCTGCGAGTGTTCGACGTCTATCCTCCATTCGCCGCAAGCCTCACCATCCATTTCCCTGAGGACGGCCGACTCTGCATTCTCAATTTGGCGAGCCCGGTGTCGGCTCGACAGACCCGTCTGTTCGTTCCTTGGGCGCGAAACTTCGATCTCGATACGCCCATCGCGGACATACACGCCTTTAACGCGAAGATCTTCGCCGAAGATCAGGCGATCGTGGAGCGGCAGATTCCGGCGGAACTGCCACTCGAGCATAACGCTGAACCGCATTTTGCCGCCGATCAGAGTTCCGTTGCCTATCGACGCCTGCTGAAGTCGATGGGTTTGACCTTCGTCCCGCCCGCGTACCCATCAACTGTCTGAACCAGGTGTTCACCGAATGACCAAGACTTCAAACCGCCGTTTCGGTACTCAAGGAAGACACTCCATGCTAGATCCTGACAACCGCACGCAGGTGCCCGCGTATAGCGCGCTGCGCACGGCGATACGCTGCGTGCTGCTCGCGGGTGCCGGCAGCGCCGTGATGACGCCGCTGATCGTCCATGCGGACTCGAACAGCGACAGCGGCTCGCTCGACGAGGTGGTGGTCACCGCCACGCGTCGTCAGCAGAACATTCTCGACGTGCCCTACAGCATCTCGGCCATTTCGAGCGATACGCTCGAAGAGAGCCACGTCCAAAGCCTGTCTGACCTGAGTCATTTGATCGCCGGCTTGTCGTTCGTCGACCAGGGACCGACCAGCCGCAGCTTTTTCGTGTTGCGCGGGATCAATGCGGACTCGACCAGCCAGTCGCCGATCTTGGGCTCCGCAGGCACCGTGCCGCCGGTATCGACCTACATCGGCGAGACGCCGCTGTTCCTATCCTTGCACATCGACGATCTCGACCGGGTGGAAGTGTTGCGCGGGCCGCAAGGCACTCTGTACGGGTCGGGGTCGCTGGCCGGCACCATCCGCCTCATTCCGAAGGAGCCCGATCCGAGCGGGTTCGCCGCCAACGTCGAGGCGGACGCCGGCAATCTGGCCGTGGGCCATCAGTGGAACAACAGCTACGACGGCATGTTGAATCTGCCGCTCAACGACGTCTCGGCGCTGCGCATCACGGCGGGCCGCGAGCACTATGCGGGGTTCATCAATGAGCCGTACGTAGTCAAGCTCGGCCCGGCGAGCACGGCAGCCAACAGTCCGGTGGGCGTCCCCGTTTCGGGGGATCCCAATAATCCGCTGTTCGGACCCGAGGTATTCTCGGCGGTCAATAACGCGGACGTCGCGGATGTCTGGCAGACACGGGTCGCGTACAAGTTCAAGCCGAGCGAAAATTTGTCCGTCTTGGTGAGCTACTACCATCAGGATGACAAGACGCAAGGCGTGCAATCCGTGTCGCCGTATTTTCAGGGCGGTAGCGTGGATTATCCGGCGTCGCAAAACCCTTTCGCGGGCCCGGGCTATCCGGTGTCCTTCCCCACGGGCGGCGTGGTGTTTCCGGCCAATGGCACCTACGATGCGAACGACGCCGTGTTGCCCACCAACCATCGCAAGGCTGACCTGGGCAGCGTGGACCTGAGCGTGGGCTTAGGGTTCGCGACCTTGAGTTCCTCGACATCTTACTACCGGGACACTGGCACCGACGTGTCTGACGGGACTTCGTTCGTCGCCAAGACCCCCGAAATCTATGGTTTCTTGCCGCGGGTGGTCAGCGTGAATGAGGATTTCGACACCCAGAAAGGGTTCGTCGAAGAGTTGCGCTTGGTGTCGGCCGCGGGAGAGCACCCAATCGATTACGTCGTAGGCCTTTTCTTTCAGCATCTGCAGGGCTCTAACGGCACGACTTCGTGGGATCCGGGGCAGACCTATTTCGGCAATCTCGCCGGCGTGCCCACCGCTGATCCGGCAGAAGGCGATGTGAGCTACATCGCCGCCAACACCACCGACTTTCTCGACCGTGCGATTTTTGGTGAACTGACCTGGCACGTGACCGACGCCTGGCAGATCACCGGCGGCGCACGATTCTTCAAGCAGGATTTCTCAGCTGCGTCGTACAGCGCGTTGCCCTACTGCGGTTCGTACTGTGGATCCGGCATCTTGGGCGTGACCGACGTGACGAGCGGTTATTCGGCGAACAGTCACACGACGAAGCTGGATACTTCGTACAAGCTCGGCGATGCGGTCAACCTCTACGCCGATTACTCGGAAGGATTCCGACGCGGCGGGGCCAATGCCATTCCCCTCTCGGGACCGTACGAAGTGAGCTCCACGCTGTTGGTCTACAAGCCGGACAAGACCAAGAACTACGAATTGGGCGCCAAAGGCACGCTTCCCGGCAACGTGCAGTACACCGCTGACGTGTTCTTCATCGATTGGAACAATTTCCAGCTCGACACCGATTCGTACTATGGCGCCTACTCGGTGGTCGCCAACGGCGACAAGGCGCACTCGAAGGGCGTCGAACTCTCGCTCGACGGCAAACTGGGCACGCATTTCAGCTACACCGTGGGTTATACCTACACGGTGGCGCAGGTGGCCTCCAACTTCTCCATTCTCGACCGTCTGGATGACGGTACCGACAATGAAACGGCGATCGTTTCCGCCCAGAGCGACAACGCACTGCCAAATTCGCCCAAGAACAGCGCCACGCTATCGCTGGACTATGGTCACGTGGCCGTGCCGTTCGCGCCGGAATGGATGATGCGCTACCACCTGGACGGCAACTATAGAAGCTCCACGTACTCGCGCCTGCAGAGCACCATTCCCGACGCGCCGGCACCGTTCTTGATCAGCGGGTTTTCCATCTGGAATGGCGCGATCGACCTGATGAACACGCACGGGCTCTCGATGAGCCTGTATGGCCAGAACTTGTTCAATACGTTGGGGATCACCGGCGGACTCGATCCGGGCGAGGCGGGACCGCCGCCAACGAATGCGCGCGCGGCGCACTACTACATCAGTCGACCGCGGACGATTGGGCTCAAACTAGCGTATAAGTTTTAAGGGTCGCTCATCGACGCGTCGGCCAACGACCCGAAAAGCCAATGAAAGCCAATGTGCTCACCGCTGCGGAACGTAAGACGCTCATCGAGGTGGCGCTCGGCGGCCTCGCGCCCGACTTGGTCGTCAAGAACGCGCGGCTGCTGAACACGCTGTCCCGGGAAATTATTCACTCCGACCTGGCAATCAAATCCGGGCGGATCGCCGCCTGCATGCCGGCGGGAACCGCGAACTGGCTTGCCTCGCCCGTTCACGACGTCGGCGGGCGCTACGTAGCGCCCGGATTCATCGACACCCATGTGCACGTGGAATCCTCCATGCTGACGGTTCGCGAATATTCTCGCGCGGCGGTCACTAACGGCGTCACGATGATCTGCGCTGATCCCCATGAAATCGGCAATGTGCTGGGCATCCCCGGAATGCGGCTGCTGTTCGATGAGGCGCGCACCGTGCCGATGAAGATGTTCCTGCGGGTGCCCGGTCGAATCCCGGCAATGCCCGAATGGATCGAAACCTCCGGCGCCAGCATCAATCTCGAAGAAACCCGCAATATGATGGACTGGGCGGCGGCCATCTGCCTGGCCGGTGACATCAATCCCAACCTCTTGATCAACAAGGACGATGAGCAATTCGAGAAGATCGCCGCGGCGATCGCGCGGGGAATGACGGTATCCGGCCAATCACCCGGACTCACCGGAGCAGAACTCAACGCATTCATCGCCGCCGGTGCGGAAGACAGCCACGTCGCGACGAGCGTACGAGAGATCGTCGAGAACCAACGCCTGGGACTGCGGACGATCGTCGCGATTCGGGATGATGCGCTCTACCACCCGCAGCTTCGAGAGCTCGGCAAACTCATTCGAGACAGCGGCTTCGACACGCGATACCTGCAGTTTTGTACGGACGACGTTTACGCCAATGAGTTTGTCGACGTGGGCCACCTTAATTCCCATGTTCGAATCGCCATTGCCGCGGGCATCGATCCCATGACGGCCTACCAAATGGCCTCGTTGAATGTAGCCGAGGGAATGCGGGTGGAACGGGACTACGGTAGCCTCACGCCCGGCAAATACGCTGACCTGATCGTCATCGACGATCTCGAACGGGTCACCGTATCGGCAACCATGATCGATGGCGAATGGGTGTTCCAGCAGGGCGAATATATGCCCGGACCTGATACCTTTTCATATCCGGAATGGGCGCGGTCGACCATGCGGGTCCGGGGCGAGGTGTCGGCCGCGGACTTGAAGGTTACGGTTTCCGGCACCGTTTCCGCTTCCGGAATCGCCAAGAAGGCGCGAGTGCGTTCTCTGGCAATGTGCGCCCCCGACGGTGACATGTGCAATCCCAAAGACGAGGAGCGTTTCGTCCTCGAGGTCGTGGATGGGGTGGTGATGCCAGATCCGCAGCAACGGGTGTCGAGCCTTGCGGTGATCGACCGGCATACGGCATCGGGCCGAATCGGTATTGGATTTGTCAGCCAGCTCTACGTCGAACGCGGTGCCGTCGCTTCGACCGTATGTCACGACGCTCATAATCTCATGGTGATCGGTGCAAGCCATCAGGATATGGCCATCGCCGCCAATCGTGTCATCGCCAACGGTGGAGGCTACGCGGTTGCCTTGAACGGAGAAATCCTATTCGAGATGAAGCTTCCCGTGGCCGGCCTCATGAGTGAAGACCCGCTCCCTGTGGTCGCTCAGCGCATTCGTGAGTTGGAATTCATTATTTACGAGGGGCTTGGGGCGCCTAGGAGATTCAAAGTGCTGCAGCAGATGAACTTTCTGTGTCTTCCCAACATACCCAACTACGGATTCACGGATTTTGGAATGATGAGTACGGTGGAACTCGTCTCGTTAGCGCCTGTGATTGCCGTGGGCGATTCAGCGCTCGATCACTACGACAGCGTGCGGTGACTCATGCACACTAAGCCTTTCCATCTCGGACTCTTCCTCGAGGGATCGAGCGCGCAGGCCTGGGGCGAACCCTGGTCCGGGCGCATCGGCGAGACCTGGCGCAAGCCTAAGCTGTTCACCGACGTGGCGCAGTCATTGGAGCGCGCCTGCTTCGACTACGTGCTGCTCGAAGACAGCTCCTATATCGGCGAAAGCTTCGGCGGTTCGCGCGAGATCTATCTGCGTAACGGCATCGGGGTGCCGCGCCAGGATCCCTCCGTCGTCGCGACGCTGATGACGGCGGCGACATCACGCATCGGGATCATTTCGACCTTCGCGACCTTCGCCTATCCACCGTATCTGCTGGCGCGGCTGATGGCCTCGCTGGATCAGGTGTCGGATGGGCGGATTGGCTGGAACATGGTCACCGGGAGTTCGGATTTCGCGGCCCGCAATTTCGGCCTCGACGGCTTGCCCGAGCATGACCTGCGCTATGAGATGGCCGATGAATACATGGATCTCGTCAATCGGCTGTGGGCTTCGTGGGAGCCGGGTGCCATCGTCGCGGATACCGACAGCGGAATGCTGATCGATCACACCAAGGTACATCAGATCGATTTCGAGGGGCGCTTCTTCCGCTCGCGCGGACCGCTCAATTCGGGGCCGTGCCCGCAGGGGCGGCCGGTGATTGCGCAGGCCGGCGGCTCACCGCGCGGGCGGCAATTCGCATCGCAGCATGCCGACACCATCGTCTCCGCCGTGAAGGGCATCGATGGAATGCGTGCCTATCGCGACGACGTGCGCCGCCGCATGGTGGATCACGGGCGCGATCCGGAGCGGTGCAAGGTGATGTTTCTGGTCGCACCCATCATCGCCGAGACCACCGAGGAGGCAAAGCGGCAGAAAGAGCGGCGCGATGCACGCGAGGGGGCGCAACTGGACCGCAAGCTGGCGTTCTTCGGCAAGATCACGAATATCGATTTTGGCAAGCTGGATCTGGATACGCCGGTCTGTGATCTAGCATTGACCACCAACGGGCATCAGGCCCCGCTGGAGGAATTCAAGCGAAAATCCGGCAATCGCACGCTGCGTCAGGCGATGGCCGCTTATGAAAGCGATGGCGGATCGGTGCCGCTGATTGGTTCGCCCGACGATGTCGCGGCGCAGATGGCCGAGACCATACAGGCGGTGGGCGGAGACGGCTTCCTGTTCTCGCTGCCTGATCTGAGTCGACGCTCGATCGCCGAGATCGAGGATGGCCTGGTGCCGGCGTTGCAGAAGCGCGGCTTGGTACGCAAGGCGTATACGCATGCGCAATTCCGGGAGAACTTGCTGGAGTATTGAGCGGGTCCGACGGTCCGAATGAGTGGCGGGCGACCGCTCTCACGGCGAGACCGAGTCCGGCCGATCCGATCTCCCACTCGCACGAGGGCAGAAGGATGAGACTGCGCTATTGGCCGCTCTTGAACTTCTGCCAGAGGCGGGTAATGGCGCGCGATTGCTCAGGCGAGTCGACTCCCTGCACAAAGAGACGTGCCTGTTCTTCGCGAGTGGGATAAACGGCGGTATCGGACGCAATCGACGGGTTGACCAGGGGCGTCGCAGCGGCATTGGCATTGGCGAATCCGGTGGAATTGGTGACAGCGGCGATGACCTCTGGATCCATCAGATAATTCAGCAAGGCGTGGGCGTTTTCAGGATGGGGAGCGTCCTTCGGAATGGCCAGCGTATCAAACCAGATCATAGATCCTTCTTTCGGAATGACATAGCTGATGGTGATGCCGTTATTCGCCTCATGCGCGCGCTTACGAGCTTGGACCACGTCGCCATTGAAACCGACGGCGATGCAGATATCACCATTGGCAAGAGCCTCGGTGTAGACGGATGAATCGATGTTGCGGATATAGGGACGAATTTTGAGTAGTTGTGCTTGAGCATCCGCCAAGTCCTGGGCGGTCGGCGTATTGGGGTTTCTTCCGAGGTACTTGAGGACAATGCGGATCACATAAGTCGGCTCATCGATGAGGTTGATCCCGCATTTCGCTAATTTGGCTGCGAATGCTGGGTCGAACACGAGGCGCCAGCTATCTATGGGAATTGACGGCATTGCCGCCGCAACCATTTTGGGGTTGAAACCCAACCCGGCCGTTCCCCAGGCATAGACGATCGCGTGCGCGTTATCGGGGTCATTGACAGCCAATCGGGCCATGATTTCCGGGTCGAGATTGGCGAGATTAGGCAGGCGCTTCTTGTCCAGCACCTGATAAACACCGCTCTGAATTTGGCGCTGTAAGTAAACCTCCGTGGGGACCACGACATCGAATCCGCTATGGCCGGTGAGTACCCTCGATTCCAGCGTTTCATTGGAGTCGAAATAGGCCATTTTCACCTTGATACCGGTTTTCCGTTCAAACTTCGCGATCGTGTCGGGAGCCAGGAAATCGTTCCAGGTGAAGAAATTAACAACGTTGTCGTCGGTCGATTTCGCGGTGGACGCGATCTTTGATGCCGACGATTCCGCTTGGTTGCAGCCAATCATTGGCAATACGGCGATGAAGATCGTCGCCCAAACGAGGGCCTTTAGCCGATGCATGGAGCCACCTTGGAGTTCCGCCGGAGCACCGCACGTGCCAGATTCATGATCTTTGGAATCATCGTGGGGGTCTCACAGGGAAGTCATGCCGCGGGCGGCCCAATGCTTGCGATAGGCCACGGAGAAAACATCCGATGCCAAATGCCACTCGATTCCGCGATCGAGCGGCAACCTTGCGGGAAGTTGAGATTCCACCATCACCCGATCCTCCTCGTTGATGGCTTCTTGGAAGCGTAGCCACTCGTGCAGCGGTTGATCCTGATCATGGTCGCGGGATTTCAACATGAAGATTTGCGTTTGTCCGGCTGACATGGGTGACGCCACGTCGCAGACCTGTTCGATCCCGTGGGTGTAACGCACCGTGAGCCGGGTGGCGAACGGAAAGGTCACCTCGTACTCCGTGCGTATTTGCGCCGAATTCGCCGTCGGATCGAATGTGCTGGTTTCGAATGCGGTGACGTTGACGTCGAAGTATAGCCCGTTGGGCCGTGGATGGACCGTATACGGCGGGACCACCGGGTGCCCGCCGCTGCCGAAGGTCCCGACATGGACCGTCGGGAAATGCGCCAGATCATTGAAGTTCTCCACATGCCGCGCGGCGGCCGTGTTCCAAATGGCGCGCATGCTGCAGCGTTGGTTGCCCGACTGTTCGAGCGCCGACCAATCGGGAATGGGCGCCGTCGGTTGTCCCGACAGGCATACCCACACCAGTCCATAGCGTTCCTCGGCCATATACGTAGGAATACTGAATCGGTCTGGCACTCGTACGGCGCGCGGTTCTCCGGGGATTCGCGTGCAGACCCCGCGACCGTCGAATTCCAAACCGTGATAGGGACAAATGAGCCGACCCCGATCGAGCTTGCCCAGACTGAGCCGCGTGCCGCGATGCGGACAATGATCGTGCGCTACGGTCAATCGATCACCTAGCCTGTACAGCACGAGATTCAAATCCAGCAACCGCGTGCCCCACGGGCGATCCTCTTTCACATCCTCACTGAGCGCCACTGGGTGCCAGTATTCGGACAGGATTTGCCAATCGCCGCGGCTGAACGACGAACCGTCGGGATATTCTTCACGGTGCATCGAGACTCCTCATCGCAATGTGAGCAGGGTTGCAGTAAGGTATCGAGCTAACCCGACCTAGTCCATGTTTGAAATATGACCATGGCGTACGAAAAAATAGCACGGTGGGAGCGTGCGAGGTGACATGAGCGCGCCCAATGCGCTAGCGTCGAAAGGTGCCCTCCAGCGTCTCCATTCCGCTCGTCGACATTGCGTCCCTGTTCGATGGTCCGTTGGCTGCACGCGATGTGGCTGAGGAAGCCATCATGCAGGCGGCTGCCGTCCGGAATCGCGTCTCACTTCAACGGTACGCACTGCGCGTAATGCTGGGCGATCAGGCCGGGCTGGGTGATCCAGAGGGTCTCGGCATGCTGGCCGATGTGCTCTAGCGCGCGCCGCAGGGCTCGCAGCCGGAACGGCTGTCCGGAGATGAACGAGTGGAGTATGACGCTCATGACCAGGGGTTCGTCGCCGGGCGTCTCGCGCATCTCGTCGAACTGGTCGATGATCATGGCGGCGAAGTCCGTGGCGCTCGCCTGGCGTCCGATGATGGTAGAGCTGTCGTTGAGCTCTTGGGAGTAGGGCATCGATAGCAAGGGTCGGTCGCGGGTCTTCAACCAGACCGGTTGATCGTCCATGCACCAATCGAGTACGTACGAATAGCCGTGCTCGCTCAAGATATCCGGCGTGAGCGGGGTTTCGGCGATCCAGGGGCTGGCCCAGCCTCGCGGGCGGGTGCCGATGGCGCCGGCCATTTGCGCGGCGACGCCCTCCACGTACGCGGACTCGTCCGCCTCCGACATGCCGGCCAGCGTGTCGGAATTGGAGTAGCCGTGGGCGATGAATTCGCATCCCGCCGAGTGCGCCGCTGCGATCAGATCCGGGGCATGCTCGCACACGGCGCTGTTGAGCAGGATGCTGAGCGGGATGTTCAAGTCGGCGAAACATCGCAGCATGCGCCACGCGCCCACACGGTTGCCGTAGTCGCGCCAGGATGCATTGAGCACGTCCGGGTGCGGCATGCCGGACACCAGATTTTCGGTCATGCCCTCACCGAAGGCGTAATGCTCCAACCCTAGGGCAAAGTAGACGGCCAGGCGGCGGCGGTTCGGCCAGTGAAACGTCGGGCGACGGGTGATCGACGAATGCTCGTAGCGGCCATGTGTCGGTTGAATTCGGGTCATGTGGAGTGTCCTATCCTATCCAGCGTTGCATGCCCACATCGCGGGCGGCCGCTTTCTTGTACATTTCACGGTAGTAGGGCAGCCAGCGTGCGGCGTTGGCGGCCTCGGAGGCGTCGGCCGCTGCGCGCTTCGCAGCAATATCACGCGCCTCGGCGCGCAG